>MKWU01003198.1_pt1 | contig 22207 bp, 18 predicted proteins | sample 809101 | NCBI WGS metagenome assembly MKWU01 (sample SAMN05860141, study PRJNA318959) | sponge metagenome | host: Aplysina aerophoba | place: Slovenia: Piran, Adriatic Sea, Gulf of Piran | collected 2013-05-07 | reverse complement strand
CGCTTGGCAAGGACGCGCCATTCCCGGCGCGGCGTGCCTTGCGCTCAACCGCTTCCCGACCCGCTGAACATGGCAATATCAGGTTGAAAGAGTACTAGGACTCCTACTCCCGTATTACCACCTTGGTGCCCAGCTCAATATATTTCTTCAGTTCGTTTATCTCTTCGTTCCTGACTGCAATACAGCCCTCGGTCCAGTTGTGCGCCTCGTGTATCCGGCGTTTCTCGTCAGTGGTCCAGCCGATTCCGTGGATGCCGATATAACCGCCCAGCCCGGTGTTCTGCGGCGGCACGCTGTTCCTCTTGTATGCCAGGATAATCTGTTTGAATTCGCTGGCGGAGATGACCTCGTTGCGGTAGCCGCGCCAGGCGTCAACCGGGTTAGGATAATTTAATTGGATGAAAAAATAAAATTTACTGTTGGTTTTGAAATCGACGGCGCGGTAGGTGCCGGTCGGGGTCTTCTTGTCGCCTGAGCGTATCTTGGTGCCCGTCCCGCCTCTGCCGTGGGAAATATTGTATTCCTTGATGACTTTTTCATTCTGTTTGACTGTCAGGATACGTTCGGACTTGCTGACCTCGATGGTGTACGACGCTGCCGCTGCAGCCTGGCACAGGACGAATAGAAGAATTGTCGATAAGTATTTCACCCCAAACTCTCATGATCAGATCTCTGCACATCCCGACAGCATGTAACTCAGCTTGCTGGGGACAGAATTAATTCTGTCCCCGAATTTACACAGCAAACTCTCATGATCAGGTCTCTGCACACCCCGACGGCATGTAACTCAGCTTGCTGGGGACAGAATTAATTCTGTCCCCGAATTTACACCCCACATATTCTTAAGGTTTCGGTCAAGGAAATCAACTGGTTCATATCAACCACATCGGGTATACTGTCAAACCCATGGACCGCCCGCATCAACGATCGCTCAGTCACCTGCTGCTGGTGCATGAAGCCGCGTTCCTGTTCCTGGTAGCCGTGACCGGCCTGCTCAGCGGGCTGTCCGCTTATTTCTGGCAGAAAACGTCTACGGAATCTGTCCGGATCAATAATTCCATTTATTTGAGCGAGCAGTTGCGCGGGGAGTTATACCGGCAATTGCAGGAAGTCTCAAGCGCGCGCTGGTCGGGTGATGATGCACTGGAAGTATATTATGAATATTCAAGGCGCATCGGCAGGCATTTCAACCAGTTACGGCGTGCATCGCTGACCCGGGATGAGGATGAGGTAGTACAGGGGTTACAACTGGCATACCGCAGGATACAGATAGACATCTACAAGATTTTTGACAACCCCGGCACCTCGAGCAGGGGCGAGCGGGTGGAAATTCTGGATTTTCGTAATGCCGAAACGATGTTCAATGAATTCGAGGAGAAATACCTGGACCTGAAGGCGTTATATACACAACAACTGCGGGAACTGGAACAGACCATTGAACTCTGGACCAGCTACGCGCCTGTCCTTATCCCCATCGTGTTCCTGGTGGCGGCGGTGATTGTAATATTTACCAGCCGGGTTATCCGTAACAGCTTCGTGACGCCCATGGCTACGATCATGGCCGGCGCTACGGAAATCAGCCGCGGCGGTCTCAATCACAAGATACCCGAACAGGGGGTGAACGAGGTAGCGGAACTTGCCGGTTCGATTAACCGTATGGCCGGCGAACTGAAAACCAGCCGTGACGCCCTGGTTGAGCACGAGAGGCAGGCCGCCCTGGGCAGCCTGATACCCGTGGTCGCGCATAACATACGAAACCCTCTCGCCAGCATCAGGGCGGCGGCGCAGGTATTGGACGACGTTGACGACAAGGCCGAGTTAAGAGAAGGCAAGCAGGCCATCGTCGATACCATAGACCGCCTGGGACGCTGGGTGAATGCGCTGGTCTCTTACCTGCATCCGCTGAAGCCTGTGTTCAAGGACGTCAGTATCGTTACGCTGCTGGATGCCGCACTGGAATTGTTACAGGGGAAACTCTCTGAAAAAGGGATGGTTGCAAGACGGGAATACCAGGACCTGTCAACCAGCCTCAGGGTCGACCCCGACCTGATGGAACAGGCCATCTACGGTCTCATGGCCAATGCTATCGAGGCATCGCCGGACGGGGCTGAACTGCTGGTCAGCGCCAGTGAAGATGAGGATAGCGTAACCATCGGCATCAGGGATTACGGCCCGGGCCTGCCGTTCCGGCCTGAACCGGGCAACCTGGAACCCGGCCCGTCCACCAAACGCTTCGGCACCGGGCTGGGAATACCCATAGCGTTTAAAATCTGCCAGAGCCACGGTTGGAACCTGGCTTTTGAAGTGGTGGATGAGGGCGGGACGCTGGTGAAAATTACTGCCCCGAAAAATCACCCCGGCTGAATGAATGATACCTGGGGTCAGAGCAATTGCTCTGACCCCAAAGTATAAACAACAGGATATATATCGGCATGGTTATGCATAGCGGTCCACTGGTCACCGAAACCGAGGTGCCCTTACTGGAAAAACAGATACTGATCATCGAAGACGAGTCCGTGTTTGCCGGTGCGGTGCGCAAAAGACTGAAGCGGGGCGGGTATAACGCTGAAATCGCGGGAACGCTTGCTGAAGGGAAGTCGAGAATAGATGAAAAAACACCTGACCTGTTACTGCTGGACATGCGCCTGCCGGACGGTTCCGGCCTGGATCTTCTGGTTGACCTGCAGGATAGCGATAACGCGTTCCCGGTGCTGGTGATGTCCGCTTACGGCGAGATTGAAGATGCGGTCTCGGCGATGAAGTCAGGCGCATCGGACTACCTGAAAAAGCCGATAGACCTTGATGAACTGGTTATCACCGTCGAGAAAGTCCTGGAAAAGGATGAACTGTCGCAAAAGCTGACCTATTCCAGCAAGCGCGAACAACATGCCCACGAAGGCGTGGAGTTCCTGGGCAACAGTCCTGCGGTCGTCGCCATCAGGCAGCAGATACTGCGTCTGAAACAGGTGACCGGGGCCAATATCCCCCCCACCATCCTGATACTGGGTGAGACCGGTACGGGCAAGGACGTGGTGGCCCGGATGCTGCATGCAAACAGCGCCCGCAGGGAAAAGCCGTTCGTACACGTTGATTGCGCCAGCCTGCCCAAAGACCTGATCGAGGCGGAGTTGTTCGGCCATGAAAAAGGCGCATTCACCAGCGCCCATGCCGCCAGGACGGGCCTGATCGAGGCCGCGGAAGACGGGGTGCTGTTCATGGATGAAATCGGCGAGTTGCCCATGGACTTACAGGCAAAATTGCTGGCAGTACTGGAGCGCAGGACCCTGAGAAAAGTCGGCACCACGAAGGAGCGGCCTGTTGCGGCCTGGATCATTGCCGCCACCAACCGCGATATAGCGGAACTGGTGAAGCGGGGTGAGTTCCGCTCCGACCTGTATTACCGTTTGAACGTCCTGTCGATACCGATTGCCCCGCTGCGGGAACGGGGCGAGGATATCGTTCTGCTGGCCGGGCATTTCATAGAGCAAAGCGCCAAACGCTACGGGATAAATTCCCTGCGCCTGTCAGCGCAGGCGATCCAGGCCCTGAGGTCGTATGACTGGCCGGGTAACGTGCGCGAGATGAAGCACATGATTGAACGCGCCGTATTGTTGTCCGGCGGAGGTGAATTATCGCCCGAAAGCCTGTCCCTGAGCGGGCATGGGCCGGCAGATACCCCGATTGACACTGAATTAACCCTGGATAACGCAGAACTGATGCTGATCAGGAGCGCCCTGGAAAAATGCAACGGCAATGTTTCAAGAGCGGCCCGGGAACTGGGCATCACCCGCATGGCGCTGCGTTACCGGATAAAAAAACACAACCTTGAATAAGCGGAGACGAATATGAACGATGATACAAAACAGGCGGTCGAGGCGGCCACGTTCCGGCACCTGGTCGAATACTTGCGGCAACACACGGAGGTGCAGAACATTGACTTGATGAACCTGGCCGGCTTTTGCCGGAATTGCCTGTCCAAGTGGTATCGCGCCGCGGCCGAGGAACGGGGCGAGGAACTGGACTATGAGCAGGCCAGGGAGATCGTCTACGGTATGCCCTACAGTGAGTGGAAAGACAAACACCAGCAGGAGGCGAGCAAAGAGCAGAAAGAGGCTTATGCCGCCCGCCAGGAACAGGGACAGGTTTCAGGGTAAAAGGGGACAGATTTCAGGGTAAAAGGGGACAGATTTAAATCTGTCCCCTGAGAGTACTGGCCCCTGGTAGTACGTGTTGCTACTCGGGGTCCTGCCCTCTGAGTTCCTCTACGGATTCCTTGATCTTCGCCAGCATGCCCGCAAACATGTCGCTGTCATCCAGGGTCAGGTCGTTAAACAGCTTGTCCAGCAGTTCTTCGTACTCAAGTTCCATTTTCTTGTACGCTTCTCTCCCCTTGCCGGTCAGGGTGACCACAAAAGAGCGGCGGTCCGTAGGGGTGGGTTCCCGCCGGATAAAACCGTCTTCCGATAAGCGTTCCGCGACCCCGGTTACATTGCCTTTGGACACCATCAGCCAGCGCGACAGTTCACCCATGGTCAGGCCGTCCGGGACCCGGTCCAGGGCTGACAATAATTCAAAGCGGGGCAGGGTCGTATCGAACTTTTCCCGCAGCATGGTCCGAATCTCCTGTTCGACCATCTGTGTGCACGATACAATCCTCAACCATAACCTTAACCCCTCTTTTTCGTGAGGGATGTGTTCCAGTCTTTGTTCGACTATGTGTAAATGATTCGCCATTTTCTGTAATTCGGAGACTATGGGGACGGATTTAAATCCGTCCCCGACATTGTACAATTATCCGTTACCAGTTGATATTATCTTAAATCGTACCTGAAAACCAAAAACCGGAAACTGTGATTAAGACGATTACCAATTTAACATATGTAACAGGGATAATATTTCTGTTTTTCACGGGATCGCAGATTACCGATGCAGGAACGCTGGAAGAGGTCAGGGAGCGCGGGAAATTACGCTGCGGCATTGTTGAGAGCAGTCCCGGGTTCAGCAGTGTCAATGATGCAGGGCAGAGGGTCGGGTTTGATATCGACCATTGCAAGACCATATCAGCCGCCGTATTCGGCGAGATCAGGATTGAATATGTACCGGTAACGCCGCATACCGTATTCACCCTGTTGCAGTCCGGCGGGATAGACATTTTTCCCGGCGGAGCCACCTGGTCCTTCATCCGGGACGTGTCCATGGGCCTTGACTATACCGGGGTCTACCTGTATGCCGGGCAAGGCTTCCTGGTGCGCAGGGACGCAGGGGTGAAGTCGGTTGCCGACCTGGACGGGGCGACCATCTGCATTGCCCAGGGCACTACCCTGGAGCAGAACATGGCCGATTATTTCGACGACCATGGAATGAGTTACACGCCGGTCACCTTTGCCGATATGGACAAGGGATTGCAGGCCTACCATGCCGACCGCTGTGATGCGTTTACCAATGAGCGCATGTCCACTGCAGGCCGGATTGCCCTGTGGCCCGACCGCGCCGAGCACCTGATTCTGGACGATGTCATATCCAAGGAACCCTTCGGCGCCCTGGTGCGGCAGGATGACCCGCGCTGGCGCGACATTGCATTATGGTCGTTCAATGCCCGCATCGCCGCCGAGGAACTGGGCATCAGCCAGGAAAACGTTGATACGGTCAGGGAAAATACCCGTAATGCGGAAATCCAGCGCCTGCTGGGGGTGCACGGTGAGTTTGGCGAGAAACTTGGCCTGTCCAACGACTGGGCTTACCACATCATCAAACTGGTGGGGAATTATAATGACCTGTGGGAAAGGAACTTTACCCCGCTGGGTGTGAGGAGGGGGTTGAATGCAAGCTGGAAAGACGGGGGCCTGCATTCGGCATTGCCGTTCAGGTGACAGTGAACAGGGGCCAGGGGTTAGTATGATGAAACGGGACGTTGTCTACCAGGCAGCACTGTTGTTCATTATCGGGGCAGTGGTGTACCTGGTTGCGCTGACGACTCAGGAAAATCTTGCGCGCCTGGGGGTCGATTCAAGTATCGATTTCCTGTGGAAGAGGGCAGGGTTTGAGATCGGACAGAAACTGATCCCGTTCGATGCCGAATCGACCATTGCGCGCGCATTCATGGTTGCCTTGCTCAACACCTTGTTGCTGGCCGCGGTGTCGATTGTCTGCGCCAGCGTGCTGGGCGCCATCATCGGCCTGGCCCGCCTGTCCGGCAACTGGCTGGTGTCCCGTCTCGCTACCGCTTATATCGAAATATTCCGCAATATTCCCTCCCTGTTACAGATATTTTTCTGGTATTTCGTCGTCTTGCGCACCTTGCCGCGCAGCGATGAGAGCATCGAATTCTTCAATTGCATCTTTCTCAATAACCGCGGGCTGTTTGTGCCGGCGGTCAGCCCGGGTCAGGGTTGGGAGTGGATAGCCGCGGCATTGTTTTTCGGCTGGGCCATGATTTATTTCCTGCGCAGGCAGGAACGGCGCCGGCACGCGGCAGCGGGTTTCAAGCGGGCAGAAACAACTGGGACAAATCCACTGGCGTCATGGAACCTGTTGCTCCTTGCCGGTGTCGCCGGTGTTGTTATCCTGGTTGGCGGCGCACAGTGGGATGTGCCCCGGGAGGCCCGCTTCGGTTACCGCGGCGGGCTTGTCATGATGCCTGAGTTCCTCTCCCTGGTAGTGGGCCTGTCCATGTATAACGCCACCTATATCGGTGAAATCGTCCGGTCGGCTTTTACCTCGTTGCCGCGGGGCCAGACCGAAGCGGCCGCTTCGCTGGGCCTGCCCCGGCACCTCACCATCAGGCTGGTGTTGTTCCCCCAGGCGCTACGCGTCATCGTCCCGCCGCTGACGACTGTTTACCTGAACCTGTTCAAGAGTACGTCGCTGGCCGCAGCCATTGCCTATCCGGAGGTCGTATCGGTATTCGTGGGCACGGTCAACAACCTGGTCGGGCAACCGGTGTTTATCATGGCGATTACCATGGCGGTCTACGTATTCATCTCCCTGTGTATCGCGCTCTTCCTGAACTGGTATAACAGGAAAATTGCCCTGACGGTGGTGTCATGAGCATGAACTGGTTGCGGAATAACCTGTTTTCGTCGCCGCTGAATACCGTGCTGACCCTGGCCTCCGTGTGTCTGATCATCATGATCGGCGTCCCCCTGGTGAACTGGCTGTTCATCAACGCCTACTGGTCCGGGTCAACGCCGGCGGACTGCCCGGACAAATCCGCCGCCTGCTGGCCGTTTGTCCGGGCGCGCTTTGACCAGTTCATGTACGGACTTTATCCGGAGGTGGAACGCTGGCGCATCCACCTCGGCCTGGGCCTGATCATCCTGGCGGCCGTGCCGTTGTTCATTCCCCGTTTCCCCGGTAAACGCTGGTTGCTGCTAGTCCTGGTCATTGCCTGTCCGTTGATCGGGACGGGACTGTTCCTTGGCGGGGTGTTCGGCCTGGAGTACGTCGAGACCGGTAGATGGGGCGGCTTTTTCCTCACTGTAATCACGGCCCTGTTCGTGCTGTCCACTTCCCTGCCGATAGCCGTCATGCTGGCCCTGGGCAGGAGTTCCTCCATACCCCTGGTGCGGGTCTGTTGCGCTACCTGGATCGAGTTATGGCGCAGCGTGCCGGCGCTGGTAGTCCTGTTTGTCGCCATCATCATGTTTCCCTTGTTCATGCCGGAGGAGATTGAAATAGATAAATTGTTGCGCGCGCTCTGCGCGTTGACGGTATTGATGTCCTGTTACATGGCCGAGGCGATACGCGGCGCCCTGCAGTCCATCCCGAAGGGGCAATACGAAGCTGCCGAAGCGCTGGGTCTGGGTTACTGGCGGCGCACATTCCTGGTCATACTGCCCCAGGCTTTCCCGGTTGCTTTGCCGCAGATTACCAGCAACTTCATAGGGTTGTTCAAGGAAACCACCGTCCTGTTGATCATCGGTCTGTTTGACCTCCTGGGAATGGTGCAGAACGCCGCGTCCGACCCGACCTGGATCAGCCCGGGCGTCAGCGCGACGGGATACCTGTTCGTGGCCCTGTTCTTCTGGCTGTTCTGTTTCAGCCTGTCAAGGTACAGCGCCCGGCTGGAACGGAAGTCGTTAACCTATAAAACGCATTGAACCATGGGCTTTAAATCACAGATAATACCAGGCCATGATAGGTCGGGATAACATTTTCAAGACACGCTGTGAATACATCCATGTACGTTCATTGTGCCCATCCTTGGGCGCAACCCTTCGGGCGGCTTACGCCGTGCAAACCGTCTGTCCTGACGATTTGTCATCGCCAGCCATCCATGGCTGTCGACGTTCTTGAAAATGTCATCCCGACCTGCATCTCGACAATACTATAAACGTGACGACTGAACGGCATAAACATCCTCATCCCAGGTCATCTGTCGCCTCGATGACTTCCGCAAAACCGGGCATAGTTCCGCCGGGCGAATCCGGCGGCATGATAAGGCTGTCTCATAACGAATCTGCTTATGGCCCCAGCCCGGAGGCGGTGGCTGCTTACCGGTCCGTCGCCGGCAGGCTGAACCGTTATCCGGACGGCGCCCAGTACGAGTTGCGCCGGGCACTTGCGGACGTCCATAAGCTGGATATTGACAGGATTATCTGCGGCAGCGGGTCGGAAGAACTGCTCGGTTTGCTGATCCGCGCCTACCTGGCGGAAGGGGACGGCCTGCTGTTGACGGAACACCATTTCACCATGTGTTCGGTTTACGGCAGGACACAGGGAGTGAACATTACCCAGGTTCCCGTGGATGATTACCGGATCAACATTGCTGCGATCCTTGAGCAAGTTTCAGCCGGCACCAGGATGGTCATCATCGCCAATCCCAATGTGCCTGCGGGCACCTGCCTGGACGGTGATGAAATCAGGGAACTCCATAACGGCCTGCCGGGAGACGTCCTGCTGGTCATTGACGGCGCTTACATGGAATATGCCGCGCCTGTTGTCGCCGCCGGCTGCATTGACCTCGCCGGCACATCCGGCAACGTCGTTATGACCCGGACGTTTTCAAAGATTTACGGCCTTGCCGGGTTAAGGATTGGATGGGCTTATTGTCCTGCCCCGGTGGCCGGGGTTTTGCAGCGCATCCGCTCGCCGTTCAACACCAACTCCGCCGCGCTTGCCGCAGCCGCAGCCGCCGTCCGCGACAGCGGATACATCGATGGCATCCGTGAGAGAAACGCCGCATCGCTCAGACGGATCAGCACGGCATTAGCTGCCGCAGGGCTTCGGGTTATCCCCGGTGTCGCCAACTTCTATCTGGTGAGTTTTGCCGGCCGCGAAGGCAAGAATGCTGCCGGTGCCGCCGGCTACCTCCAGTCGAGAAACATCATGCCGAGGCCGGTCAACCCCGCAGATAGCGGGAATGTCCTGCGTATTACGGTGGGGAAGGACTCTGAGAATGATGCTGTTATTGCGGCGTTGACTGAGTATATGACAAAAAAGGAATAGGGCTGGGTTCCTGCTTCCGCAGGAACGACGGGCTTAGCTGGAACCACGGGCAGGGATTACTGGCTCCTGTTCCGGGGCAGCAGGATATAAGGCCAGGGGCTTGGCATTCCGGCGCTGGGTATTTCTATCAACACGGGCCCGGTTTCCCTGAATGCCGCCCGCAGGGCTTCCCGCAACTGCTCTGCGGTTTGCACGCGAAAACCCGGGGCCCCGAAGCTTTCCGCAAAGCGTACGAAATCCGGGTTGGTCAGGTTCGAACCGATGACGTTGCCGCCGAATTCTTCCTGCTGGGCTCTTTGCACGTTGCCGTAGGAGTGGTTGTTGAATACGATATTGACCAGGTTCAGGCGGTATTTGACCGCGGTGGCCATTTCCGTTGCCTGGTACATGAAGCCTCCATCGCCTCCCAGGGCGACCACCTTCTTGCCGGGGTTCGCCGCCTGTACTCCCAGGGCTGTCGCATAACCGTATCCCAGGTTACCCTGGTAACCACTGCCGATGAAATGCCGGGGCCGGTAAACCGGGAACCCGTACCACGAGGCATATCCTACCTGGGTTACCTCATCAACCAGGAAACCGTCTTCCGGCAACTCTTCCCGGATCACGTTCAGTATGCGCATCTGCGGCCCGACGTCCTGCTCGAATTTTTTGAACATGGCCGTTTTCAGCGCGCTGAGTTCTTCCTTGCGTGATTTCCTGGCAGTGTTATGACGCGCCAGGGCCGTAACCAGGTCGGACAGGGCGGATTTGGCATCTGCGACTATGCCGATCTCCGGCCTGGCAATGTTCGCGATCTGCGCGGAGTCGATATCGATGCGAATGATTTTCAGGTCATCATCCAGTCCCCATTGCAATTGCGGATTATCCAGTCGGGTCCCGACCGCCAGGACCACGTCTGCAACGGCCCAGAGTTGGTGTCCTGCGCTGTATGGCTGACTGAGATAATGGCGGTCGTCGATGATGCCCTTGCCGCTCCACAATGTAGTGCAGGGGGCCTGCAGGGCATCTGCCACTTGTAACAGTTCTGCTCCGGCATCCACGCAACCGTGGCCGATTACGATTAACGGGTTCTTTGCCTTGCCGAGCAGGCGCGCTGCTGCTTCTGTCAGGTCAGGGTCGGCCTGTACAGGTTCCGGGACAGGGGAAGCAGGGAGCAATTCCACGTCTTCCTGCAGACCCATGATGTCGGGTGACATCTCCAGGGCGACCGGGCGGATACGCCCGGAGTTCAGTTCCCGGAAGGCCCGGCTGACAAGGCGCGGTGCGTCAGCAGGTTTTTCTATTCGTTCCGCCCATTTTGTCAGGCGTTGCAGGATGCCCAGTTGATCGGGTATCTCGTGCAGGAAACCGACTCCCTTGCCTATCCATTGCGATGGGATTTGCCCGGCCAGGCACAGCACCCGTTCGTTTCCCGCGTACGCGGTACACAGGGCTGATGTGGTATTCAGGATACCCGGTCCGGGGACGACCGTATAAACGCCCACCCTGCCTGTTGAACGGGCATACCCGTAAGCCATGTACGCAACGCCCTGTTCGTGGCGGGAGTTGATAACCCGGAGCGAGTCGCCTTCGTTGTGTATGGCGTCGAACAGGTGGTAGGTTTGCCCCCCCGGCAGACCGAAGACAGTATCGACATCGTACCGGCGTATCGATTTGATGATCGCTTCTGCGCCGGTCATCTTGTTCACTGAGTGTCTCCTCCGAATTTTTATAGTATCGTTCCCGTTAACGGAAAGCCCGGACGCTTGTTTGCGGTGCTGTACAAGTGTGTCTCCTTACCCCGGTAGTTCCAATAGGCGCCGGGCGCCACAGGGATCGGCACCGGTGCGGCATTGGCAGCGGGTATTATAATACCGGATAAAATGAAAAGTCCGGCAAAACACTATACGGAAAAATGTGGAATATGTCGTGAAACGGCTAATGGCGCAGGATCTGGCTCAGGAACTCTTTGAGCCGCGCTGACGAGGGGTTGTTAAAGAAGTTTTCCGGGTTGTTTACCTCTATAATCCGGCCTTCATCCATAAAGATGATCCGGTTTGCCACCTGGCGGGCAAAGCCCATTTCATGGGTTACGCATAACATGGTCATGCCGGAGGCAGCCAGTCCCGTCATGGTCTCCAGCACTTCACCGATCATTTCCGGGTCCAGTGCGGACGTAGGTTCATCGAAGAGCATGATCCTGGGCTTCATGCACAGCGCCCGGGCGATAGCTACCCGTTGTTGCTGGCCGCCTGACAACTGGGCCGGGAATTTGTCGGTGTATTCCTGCATCTTGACCCTGTCCAGGTAATGCATGGCCGTTTCATGCGCCTCTTTTTCACTGAGATTGCGTACCCTGACGGGGGCCAGGACCAGGTTCTCCATTACGGTCAAGTGGGGGAACAGGTTGAACTGCTGGAATACCATGCCTACATCTTCCCGCACGGCGCGGGTATCCTTGTTGTCGTTCAGGGTTGTGCCCTGGACCGTCAACGAGCCTGACTGGTAGCTTTCCAGCGCGTTGATACAGCGGATAAGGGTGGATTTGCCGGAACCGGACGGCCCGCAGATGACGATCTTCTCGCCGGCCCTGACCTGCAGGCTGATGTCTTTCAGCACGTGGAATTCGCCGTACCACTTGTTCAGGTTGTCGATATGGATAATATCGGAAACAACGCCAGGTTTGGTTTCAGTCGTTTTCATTGGTCATACCGGAACATAATGTATACTCAACTCAACTGGTCCCGGGTGGGCATGGCTTAAATCATACTCCCAATATCGATCGAATAGCAAAAGAGGGGGCAATGTTGATGATTGCCTGGACGGAATCGGACTGCTGACCCGCGGTCCCTGGACATGACACGGTTATTGGCCCGGTTCAGTCATTTTCCCTGTTCTCGCTCCACCATTCGGTGCCTGAAACCTGGCGCAGGAATGCATCCCGCTCGGAATCGGTCTGGCCGAGCAGCGTACCAAGGACTTTTTTTGCTACGTCACCCGCCGGCCAGCGGAGTTGCGTACCGTCCGAGTTTGCAATATCAACCAACAGTTTGCCGATGATTCCAGGGTCCGGCGCGGCGGGCAACCGCTCCCGCAATTCCCGGAGCCGGTATTCGACCAGGGGGCGATAAGGCGAATCGTCCGGGTAATAGTCCGGTAACCCGGCCTGTTCCGGCAGGCTCCTTGCAAAGATTCCCGTTGCGTACATCCCGGCCTCGACCAGGGCCAGTCTGATACCCCAGCGATCTACCTCGTGCCGTAACGCTTCGGTAGCACCTTCCAGCGCAAATTTGCTGGCAGCGTAAGCGACGTCGCCCGGCAGACCGGCAATGCCGGAGAGTGAACTGACCATGATGATATAACCACTATTCTGCTTGCGCATGTGCGGCAACACCGAACGCGTCAGCAAGAGGGGGCCGAACAGGTTTGTCTCCACGACTTCTCGCAGCATAGCTTCGGACAGGTCCTCGAATGCCCCGGCCCGCAAAATGCCCGCGTTGTTCACCAGGACGTCTATGGAACCTGTTTCATCCAGGATCCCTTCGAGCAGAGAAGGGAAGGAATCCGGTTGGGTGACATCCAGTTGCCTGATTTCAAGTCCAAGTCCTTCACGTTCAGCGACAGCCAGCAACTGCCCTGCGTTGTCCGGGTTGCGCATGGTGGCATACACGGTGTCGCCGTTGCGGGCGAATGCCAGCGCCGCTTCCAGGCCAAAACCACTGCTGCAACCTGTCAGAATAATCGTGGACATTATATTTTTCCGGATAGGGTTTTTTCCAATCCAGGTATTAAAGATGGTTCAAGCGCGCCGCCAATTCGGTATTGCCCAGTTGGCGCCCTATAAATACCAGTTGCGTACTGCGTTCTTCACCAGGCGTCCACGGCCTGCCTCGGGTGACGACGCTGCGCTCGCCGACAAGCTGGAATATATGGCGGTGGTCATCGCCGGCGATGTTCAGGATACCTTTGCCCCGGAATACGTTTTCCGGCAAATCTGCGATAAATGTCCTGAACAGTTCCGGCTCAAACGGTTTAAGCGATTCGAAAGAGATGCTGTCGATTTCCGGCAAGCTGTGTTCCTGGTGGCGGCCATTAGTAAATGGGCTGTTCTCTGCTGCCGGTGTGGTATTCCCATCCTTAATCAGCTTGGAAAGATTTACGTCAAGCAGCAGGCAGGGATCGACGTTGCCGTTGACGCACGTGAGCATCCTGGCGGAGCGGTTGATCTTCTTTATTCCCCGCTGGATCAGTCCCGGTACATGTTCCTCTACCAGGTCGATTTTATTTACCAGTATCAGGTCGGTATTGACCAGTTGGCTGAATGCGACTTCGGCGTGGTCAAGGTTGGCATCGAAATTCCAGGCATCGACAACGGTAACAATGCCGTCAAGCCGAACGGCATCATCCGGTCCGTTACTCAGGATGGAGGCGGCAACGGGCAGGGGATCGGACAAGCCCGAGGTCTCGAGCAGGATGTAGTCCATGTCGCGTGAACTGTCTGTCACCTGGCGTATCGCCCGCAGCAGGTCGCCCTGCATGCTGCAACAGACACAACCGTTCGCCAGTTCGATAATATTCTGCGCCTGGCGGCTGATCAGCTTGTCGTCAATACTGATGTCGCCGAAGTCATTGACGATGACCGCCACCTTCAGCCCGTGCCCGGATGCCAGGATATGGTTGACCAGGGTGGTCTTGCCGCTACCCAGGAAGCCGGTCAGGATCGTGAGCGGAATGGCTGCGCGGCGTCCGTTTTCAAGTTGGTGTGACAGGTCTGTTATTTCTGGACACATGGCCGCTCAATCACTGGTGTCAAATACCAGTTCACCGCCTACGTAAGTCTGCAATACCTGTAAATCCTTAACTTCCTCGTCCGCGCAGTTGAGAATGTCCCTGTCCAGGACAACCATATCAGCGAGTTTGCCTGTCTCAATAGAACCGCGGATGTCTTCCTGCCAGCAGGAATAAGCCACGTTAATGGTATACATGCGCAGCATCTCTGCGCGGGTAACGGTTTGACCCGGCAACAGGACGCCTGCCAGTGTGTTCCCGGTCAGCGCCGAGTACTGGCCCAGGAAGGGCTGCTCCGGGTTATAGACGACGGCAGGGTTGTCCGAACCGCCCGTCACCATCAGCCCTGCGTCCAGCCAGTCCCTGAGCGGCAATCCCCAGTCGCGCACCGTTCGCCTCCACGGGTCCGCCTCCGTCATTTTTGCGATACGTACCTGTTCCATAATCTCGTGCATGCGCATGGAACGGGCAGAGGCGTAGTAAGACAGTACCGGGTTGGCGCCAAAAATGATTTCCAGGTCCCTGGACCTGCGGATGTGATCGGGCCTGCCCAGGCCGAAGCCGTGTTCAAAACTTATCCTGCGGCCGGCAACCGGGTTTTCCCTGTCCGCTTCCTCCAGCGCCGCTATGACCACTTCACTCGAATCGTCGGCGCCGCCGCTGTTGATATGGATGCTCATATTCCAGCCCCGCCTGTTGTATTCCCGGATTAAAAAACGCGCTTTCTCCGGGCTGTAGGCCCACCAGCCGTCATTGACCACAACCAGCTTTATCCCGCCGATTTTGAGCATGTCATCCCCAAGGTGCTGTTTCGGGCCGAAATAACATTCCAGGGAGGTGATGATCTCTTCTTCCGACATGTACCTGGCCGGCAGTCCCAGGATCAGGTCGGTGCGTATCTTGAGCATCCCGCGCCGCTTTGCCTCGATATAAGTGTCCAGTTCGTCTATCGATACCCCCATGTCGCGCACACCGACTACGCCGCAGGCGTGGTATATGGCTTGCTGTGCCTCTATGGCAGCCAGTTGGGTTTCCCGGTCAAAATATAAAAAGTCCCATTTCTTTAGCGGCTGTCCCGCCTGTTCCCACCACAGTTTACGCGCCAGGTCACCGGCCCCGGCTATAAGGTGTCCCGTCGGCAGTCCGTCCTCATCCCTGACGATCCAGCCTTCGGGTTCAACCGGGTTCTGCGTTTCCCTGCCGATGCCCGCCATGTTCATCGCATAGGTGTTGGCGATTATATTCTTGCCCGACTGGAATATGTAAACAGGGTGGTCAGGAGCAACTTTATCCAGGTCGGCGCGGGTTGGGAAACGCCCTTCCTTCAGCGCGCCCCGGTACATGCAGGACGTGCCGATCCATTCGCCTTTCGGGATACGCTGTGCGCGTTCCCGGATAGCTCCCAGTATCTCTTCTATAGACTGGAGCGTGGCAATATTGACTTTGGCGCCTGCTTGCAGGCCGTCGAGCCCGGCCAGCAGGAAATGCACATGGTTGTCCATTTGTCCCGGAACGACGCAGCGGCCATGCAGGTTTACTTTTTTTGTCCTGTTGCCCGCAAGCGCCCGGATATCTGCGCTGTTGCCCACGGCTACAAATTTTCCGTCGTAAACCGCAACGGCCTCCGCTACCGTAAACCGGCTGTCCACGGTGACTATCCTGCCGTTGTAAAGAACCAGGTCGGGTGAAAATTCGATTTTCATTCAATCTATTATAGGATCGACGTTATGCTACTACCAGAATGAACCCGTGGCCGGAGGAGAAGCCGATGAAACTTTACAAGTGGCAGGATGTGGCCGTCGAACAACTCGGCGGCGGAATTACCCGGCAGTTGATCACCACCGACAACATGATGCTGTCACAGATATTTGTTCCGGGCGGCGTAGCGTTTCCCGCACACAGGATGGCCAGCGAACAGATGACGATCTTTGTGAAGGGCAGTGCGACATACCAATCGGAACAAAGCCGGCTGGAGGCTCGCGCAGGCGATATTGTCCACATCCCTGCAGGCATCGAACACAGCGACCGGGTAGTGGAGGATACGATTGTTCTCGATATCTTTTCGCCGCCCCGGCGGGACTGGTTGAAAAACTGATCAGATGACGGTTTATCATTCATCCGCTGGTACACAACCCGGCGTATAACGGCAAAGGGGAGCAATTCGATCCTGTGGTTCTGCTGATCATAATCCTGTTCCTTGTCATTGTCCTGTATCTCGGGATACCCAGGCGTTCTGCTGAAACCACAACGGTAAGCGACCACGTTATCGCCGGGCGCAGCCTGGGGCTCTGGCCCATCTTTTTTATCGGGGTGGCGGAATTTTACAGCGCCGGCACTTTCCTGGGATTCCCGGGCTGGGCCTATGGTTACGGCGCGCCGGTGCTGTTTTCGCTGGTAGCGATCGCGCTCAGTTCCATGATGTCATTCTGGCTCGGCCCAAAGGTATGGCGCATCGGTAAAAAGCTCGGCCTCATGACCCAGGCGCAGTTTTTGTCCAGCCGTTTTCAGAGCCGCTTGCTGGGAGCGACAGCGGCGATTGTTGCAGTCCTTGCGCTTGTCGCCAACCTGCCCCTGCAGATGATCGGCGCCGGTTACATCTTCGAGGTATCGACGCAAGGGCAGGTACCCTATTGGCTGGGAAGCCTGGTTGCATTCGTAGTGGTCACAATCTACGTAGTTCTTGGCGGTCTGCGGTCGATCAGCAGGGTTGCCATTTTCAAGGGAATATTCATGCTTTCCGTACTGGTCGCAATCGCAGTCGTAGTGGTGACACAGTATTTCAACGGCCTGGAAGATATGTACCGCACACTTGTCCGGACAAAACCGACCCACTTGTTACTGTCCGAAACGGATACCGCCTTCGGTTACGCGTTCTGGAGTTCATCCATTCTGGTGAGCTTCCTCGGCATCCACATGGGACCCTACCTGTTTATAAACTTCTACAGCGCGCAGCAACCTGCCCTGATCCGTAAACAGGCTATTATCGCCCCTATCTATGCGCTTGCCGTTTACGCCGTATTGATCATCGGTTTCGCCGGTGCGCTGGTAAAACCCGGGCTGGTGGAAACGGATACCATAATGATCGTAATGATCCTCGAGATCGCGCCACCCTGGCTCGTGGGCCTGCTGTGCGCAGGAGGATTGTCGGCGGCAATGGTCTCGGGTTCGGCCATGAGCCTGGCGGCAGCATCTACAGTCGGCAACGACCTGGTGCGTCCGTATATTAAAATGCAGGAACAGACACTGAAACGAACCATACAGGGTCTGATTTTTTTCGTCATTGCAGTTACTTATGCGCTATCCATCACCAAGCCGGCCACTATTACGTATATTTCCCTGATTGCCCTGGGAGTCGGCGTACAGTATTTGCCGTTGGTACTGAGCGCCTTTTATTTCAGACGATGTACCGGCTGGGGCGCGCTGGCAGGCCTGACGGCCGGTATCGCAACTCTGGCTTGGTTCACTTTCGGCCCGGTTAAAAACCCGTTGGGAATTCATGCGGGCTTGATCGGGTTGGTGGTAAATACGTTTACCCTCTGGTTTGTGAGCATGCTGACGCGGCCGAATAATGAGGATGTCGTTGCTGAATTTGAAGCCGCCACGAAGGAACTGAAACCGGGACCGGGCAAAAGCGGCTGGGAGAAGAAATACCTGCTCGGCGCCATAATACTGGTCAGCGCATCGCTCTGGCCGGCAGTAACCGTTTTTAACCGGATTGAACCATTTATTGCAGGTCAGCCGATGTTTGTGGTTTATAGTGTTTCCTTTGCATTTGCGGTCACCTTGTTTCTTGCGCTCACGTACCGGATATGCCGGTCTGAAACCACGGAATAGTCGCCTGTAAATGCCGGTGTAACCAGCAAACGTGAACAGAATGTCCAAACCGGAAAACCCTGCAGCGGTAATGGCAACGAGTGAAAGATTGGGGCATGCCGTGTCACATCCGGCCTGGCATGGCTATGACGAGATTCCCGGAGAGATCCTGAATGATCCAGCTACCATATTCCTGAACCTTTCAGGCGGCTGGCAACAGGTTCCGGATCACATCCGCCGGGCGGGGATCAATGCAGTCGAGGAAGGTTACCTCAAAATCCAGCCCGTACCCGAATTCAACCGGGCGGTGGCGGATAAATTTCGCATTGATTTCAGTATTGAAGTTGACCCCGCAAGCCAGGTTATACCCTGTAACGGCGCCGGTGACGGCCTGCTCGCCGTGCTGAGTGTCCTGTTGGACCCCGGGGATGAGGTAATCACTTTCGACCCGGGGTATACCTTGTCGTACCTGATCCCGGCCTATCTTGGCGCGACCGTCAGGACCATACCATTAAAAGGGGACGAAGCCTGGTCGGCAGACGCCGGCGTCCTGGAAGAATACCTGGATCGACTCCTTACTCCACGTACCAGGGCGTTTATTCTCGTCAATCCCGATAACCCCACCGGCCACGTATTCAGACGCGAGTTGCTTACACTCCTCGGCCGGCGGCTTCGACAGCACGGCGTAGTCGTCGTCGAAGACCAGGTATACGAAAAAGTGGTTTATCCACCGCAACGGTTTGTTTCCATGGCCGGCCTGCCGGACATGCGCGATCATACTGTCTGCATATCGAGTTTTGCCAAGAGTTACCTGTGCGCCGGGATGAAGACCGGGTATATAACCGGCCCGGCGGAACTCATTGTTGCACTCAGGCACTATTACATGCTGAGCAGTTTCATACCGAATACGATGGCATTGAGGGCAGGGGTCGATATCCTGCGCGGCCCACAGGATTTTCTCGATGGCTGGATCGCGGACTGGGATGAAATGCGGCAGAAAACAACAGCGGCACTGAACAGTATTCCCGGGGTTTCGTGTAACCTGCCCGAGGCCGGCACTTATTGCCTGGCCGATGTCTCCCGCCTGGGAAGCGGCGCACAGGTGGCGAGGCTGTTAATGGAAGATGCGCGTGTACTCGTAACGCCGGGGAATTATTACGGGCCGAGCGGAGACAGGTACATTCGCGTGTGTTACGGGAGGACGAAACCCGATAAGGTTGAGCAAGGGATCAAACGGATTATCGATACCTTGAAGGCGCTGAAGCCAGGCGCCTGAACAAGCTGCAGGTCCCCTATATATTTCGATAGCTGTCGCAAGTCAGCACAAATCTGTCGCATAAATGTTGCGCCTGAACAATAATTTGATTTTAAATTAATTTAGACCTAAAATATAATTTTTCCAGCCTGGGCAGACGTGATGCCTGTTGTGATATAACAGTCTGGAAACTAATTGTTGCAATGCTGGAGAAAAATCATGAAAAAATATAACTGGGTCTTTGTACTGGCGGCTATCGCCCTTTCACCCCCCATAGCTGCACAGGAGTTGGAAGAAATTGTTGTATCTGCACAACGCCGTGAGGAGAGCCTGCAGGAAGTGCCTGTATCGATCACGGCATTCTCAGCGGAAACCCTCGAGCAGCAACATCTCAAAGAGGCGAAGGACTATTTCAAGATCACGCCGAATGTGAATTTCACTGAAGACGGTGAAACCGGCCATCGGTCCGTGGGCATCAGCATGCGCGGCGTCAGTGACTTCGCAAATTCCTTTACCGGCGTTGGCGGGTTATCCAACAGTTTCGGCATTTACCTGGATGAATTCAATATTGCCAATAATGCGACCAAGACCGCGAACCCGCAACTGCAGGACCTGGAGCGCCTGGAAGTGCTGCGTGGCCCCCAGGGCACCTATTTCGGCAGTAACGCGACCGGCGGGGCGCTGAACCTGACGACGAAACTTCCCCATGATGAGACGGAATATGAAATAAACGGCGGGTATTCACGCTTCAATACCTGGGAAGTGGGCGCGACCGTGAATGCGCCGATTACCGATACTCTGTTCGTGCGCGGCAATGTGTACTACGAGGAAAGCGATGGTTTTCTCAGGAACTTAAGTCCGACCGGTAATGATGACGCCTACGATCATGTGAGCTTTCGCGTGGCCGCACGCTGGTTGATGACCGATGCCTTTACCGCGGATGTGTCTTTCATGCGCACCGTAGAAAATGACGGCACCGACACCAACGTCAACTCCGGGATAATGGACTTCGATACGCCTAATTCAACTCCATGGCTGCTGCCGGTTGCACCGGGCGCTGACACCTTCCTGCCATTTTCCGAATTGTTTCCTGTCGACGCCGGCTCGGGTTTTTACCCGGATGAGCGCCGGGTGATCAACAAAGACTTTTACGAGTTTAACAAGAACCGGCAGAACATCTTCAATGCGCGCCTGAATTACCAGGGCGATAACTGGTCTTTACGTTCCATAACAGGTGTCATGAAGACCACGAGCCATCGCCAGTTCGACCAGGACCTGGTGCAGTATTCGCTATACCGGACTTACGGCGGGCGCACCGGCGATACCTTCAGCCAGGAGGTCCGCTTTAACCTTGAGTCTGATACCTGGGACTGGACTGTCGGTGCTTTCTATTCCAACGATGATGCGGATACTTACGGTGTCAGTCCGATCGGCAGTGATAACTTCTATGTCGGAATCCCGGCTTCGTTTGCGCCCGACGGCACAATCGCTACTGTTACCTGTTTCTTCTGCCTGACTGAAGGAGACATCATTGCCGGCTCGAACATTGAGACCTTCGACTCGGAAAGCTGGGCGGTATTTTCCGAGGCTAACTGGCAATTCACCGAACAACTGAAAGCGACGGTTGGCATACGCTACACCGAGCACGATCTCAGGTCACAAAGCTTCCGTTTTGCCCGTGTTCACTTCTCCCAGCAGCCCCTGGACGAATACCGGGATTTCAAGGCGCCGGACCCCGGTGATCCACGTTTGACGAGGGGTTATTTCACCGGCAGTGTCAGTTCGGACTCCATTACACCGCGCTTCGTATTGAACTGGTCGCCTAACGATAACCTGAATGCCTATGCGTCGGTATCGAGAGGCTACAAGCCGGGCGGTCTGACGATCTTTGAAGCCGATGGTTCGACTATTCCTTTCAGCAAGGAATCGTTGTGGAATTACGAGGTAGGCGCCAAGTGGCGCGGCGCAGACGGCCGTTTGCAGGTTAATGGCGCCTTCTTCTTTATGGATTGGGAGGATTTGCAGATACCCTCGGTGGAGATCATAATCAACGAGGATGAGATTCTGAACAACTTCCAGATAATCAACTCCCAGGCAGAATCAATCGGGTTTGAACTGGAAGCCCAGGCGCTGCTTATGGATAATTTCGTGATTGGCGGCGGGGTAGGATACCTCGATGCCGAGTTCAAGGATTTTGGCCCCGACGACCCGTTTGTTGTCAACAATATGGCCTTTGACCTTGACGGTGTAACCGTACCGCGGGCGCCGAAATGGACCGCCAACCTGTTCGGCCAATACGATGTCAATATAGGTGGTCTGGACGGATTCCTGCGGGCGGAGTGGAGTTACCGCAGCAGTATCACGTCTGATGTCGAAGCTACCGTAGCGGGACTACCGATACTGGATAATGCAGTCACCCAGGAGCGCGGGTATGATACCCAGTTTAACGGTGATGGCTTCGGTAACGGTGTTCCTTTCCCTTGGCCCCGGCCCGCCTTTCCGTTCCGGGTCCCCAGTTATGACATCGTTAACCTGCGGGCCGGTATTTCCGGTGACCGCTGGAGTATTACCGGCTATATCGAAAATCTGTTCGATAAAAACTATTACACCGGCACCCAGGAAAACTTCGGGCTTGGCGGCTTCCGTATCCGGCCCCACTTCCGCATTGCCGGCGTAAACCTGCGTCTGTACAGCAAATAGCAGGAAGTGTATTTACGGCTTGATGCGCGGTTACCGTCAAGCCTTGAGGTAAGGTAAACTCTCCCGTTGCATGACGGGAGAGTTTTTTTATCGGCGGCAAATAAAAGCAGAAAGGGGACAGAATTCAATTCTGTCCCCTCACCTGACAGCCAAGCGCGCGGAGAGTCGGCAATGAATCGTAAAACCGGATCAATATTATTACTGCTCCTGATCATTCCGAACCTG
>MKWU01003197.1_pt1 | contig 22208 bp, 20 predicted proteins | sample 809101 | NCBI WGS metagenome assembly MKWU01 (sample SAMN05860141, study PRJNA318959) | sponge metagenome | host: Aplysina aerophoba | place: Slovenia: Piran, Adriatic Sea, Gulf of Piran | collected 2013-05-07 | reverse complement strand
TCTACCGCCGCCACCTGACAGACGGCGGCGGCGCCGGCAAGTTCGCCGGCGGCGTGGGCGTGGAAGCCACCGTGAAGCTTCACGACGCGCCGGAGGAGAAGATCCGCGGCGTGGCCTTCGGCGTGGCAGGCCTGAGGAACTCCGGCGTCGGCATGTTCGGCGGCTACCCCGGCGCTCCCAGCCTGCTGGTGCTGCTCGAAGGGACGCGTGTCAATGAGTTGCTGGCCGCCCACCGGTGCATCGACGACCTCCCCGCGCTGGAAGGCGAGCGGCGGTTGCTGCCCTACTGCGAATTCGACATCGGCAAGGACGACGTGCTCTATCTCCGGCTGGGCAGCGGCGGCGGCTACGGCGACCCGTTGGACCGGGAACCGGAGGCGGTGGCCGAGAGCCTGTTGAACGGCCGCATCTCCCGGGCTACCGCCGAGGAGACCTACGGTGTCGCGATGGAGGATGGGACCTCCACGGTCGACGAGGCCGCCACCCGGGAGTTGCGCGCGCGGCTACGTGAGCGGAGGTTGACGGAAGACTGACCACAGCCTGGAGGAAACATGACCGAAATAACCGGCCCCAACCGGCCCCAACCGAAACCTGTCTCACTCGACCCGGCCAAGACCGCCGTGGTGGTGTTGGACCTGAACGCCCGGTGCCACGACCCCGAGGAGGTCTGCTCGCAGTTGATGGAGCCGCTGGGCGGATTCCTGGAGCGGGTCCGGGAGGCCTCCGTCCCCGTGGTGTTCACCATCTCGTTGCAGTTCAAGGGCACGCCCCTGGGCGACGCCGCGGTGCCCCTCAAGCGCCGGGACACCGAGCCCGTGCTCTATCCCGACGCCTTCGACAAGTTCGCCGGTGGCGAGCTTCAGGCCATTCTGAGCGGCGCCGGCACCGAGAACCTCATCGTCGTCGGCAGCCTGACCAACGTCGCGGTGCTCTACACCTCCACCGCCGCCGCCCGGGTCCACCGCTACAACGTCATCATCCCGCTGGACGGCGTCAACGCCAAGAGCACCTACGAGCACGAGTACGCCATCCACCAGCTCGGCATCCTTCCCGCCGGCGCCGGCGACCTCATGCGGTTCACCAAGCTCGACATGATCGAGTTCGCGTAATCCTCGATCAACCCTTGGCTGAAACGTAGTCGGGTGGATATTATGCAACAGAAATGCATAATATCCACCTATGGTAGCAGAAGACTACATCGAGAGATCGCTGGAGCCGGTCGTGACGCGAGCGGCGCGGGAGTTCCCGGCCGTGGTGGTGAGCGGACCACGCCAGTCCGGGAAGACCACGCTGCTGACACGGCTCTTCGGCAACAGCCACGGGTATGTTTCCCTGGATCTGCCGGACGTGCGCGCTGCCGCCGCCGCCGACCCTCGCGGGTTTCTCAAACAATACCCGCCGCCGGTCATCCTCGACGAGTTGCAGTCCGCTCCCGGGTTGTTGCCGTACATCAAGGAAGTCATCGACACGAACCGGCGCCGGAACGGGCAGTTCCTGCTCACCGGGTCCCAGAACCTTCTGCTTACGGAGCAGGTGACCGAGTCTTTGGCCGGCCGCGTGGCGATGTTGCGGCTGCTGCCCCTCGCCAGCCGGGAGGTAGAGGGAACACCGCAGCGGCCACTCCCGTGGGAAGCGCGTGATTTGTTGCACGCATCCGGCGGCTCCTCGTTCGGCGGCCTCTGGAAGGGTTTCCTGCGGGGCGGCTATCCTGAGCCGGTGACGCAGCCGGAACGGGACCTGGCGTTGTGGCATGCCAGCTACATCCAGACCTACCTGGAACGAGACGTACGCAGCATCAGGCAGGTCGGGGACCTGACCCAGTTCCAGAATATGCTCCGGGTGCTGGCGGCGCGCAGCGGCCAATTGTTGAATCTGGGGGATGTCGCGCGCGACCTCGGCGTTGCATTGAATACCGTCAAGGCATGGTTGTCGGTGCTTGAGGCTACCTGCCAGGTGCTGGTGCTGCGCCCTTACTACGCCAATATCGGCAAGCGCCTGGTCAAGACACCCAAGGTGTATTTCACCGACGTGGGGACGCTGTGTTACCTGGTCGGACTCCGGGACCCTGAACACGCGGCATCCGGCCCTCTGGGGGGCGCCATCATGGAAACCGCCGTCGTTGGTGAAATCGTGAAGACGCTAACCCACCGGGGCGTGGATCCGCGGATTTTTTTCTGGCGCACCACTGCCGGCGCGGAGGTCGACATCGTCGTGGAGACTCAGGGTAGGCTGGTGCCCATCGAGGTGAAGCTTTCCGCCACGCCGCACCCAGCCATGACCGGCCCGATCCGCAGGTTCCAGAAAGACTTCGGAGAGCGTGCCATGCCGGGATACGTGGTGCATCCCGGCGACGTGCGGCTGCCCCTCGGGGAAGGAGTGACCGCGCTGCCCTTGGCCGAGCTATGAAGTTCGCTGGAGGCGTCTACACCGTGCTCTGCAGCCGGAGGTTGCCGTGGTCGTCCACGGTCAGGTCGAAGGCGGGATACACGACGGTCGTGGAACTGTACTCCTCGATGATGGCCGGGCCCGGGATGCGGCAGCCGGCGCCCAGGTCTTCGCGGCGGTAGACGGGCGCCGGCACCGGCGCGGTCCCGCCCGGGAAGAGCGCGTCCCGTTGCCCCTGGGGCCGCGCGGGGCCGTCGGCGGGGGCTTCGACGGCAAAGGTCATCTTGGGCAGCCGGCCGGTGCAGCGTACCCGGTAGTTGACGATCTCCATGGACTCCTCCTCCGCGGTGTGGCCGTAGAGCCGCCCGTGGGCCTCGTGGAAGAGCCGGGAGAGAATTTCCTTGCGAGTGTCCCCGGCGGGCACGGTGACCTCATAGGACTGGCCGGGATAGCGCATGTCCAGGAAATCCTCGGTGTCGATGCGGTCCGGGGTCACGCCCTGTTCCTGGAGCTCACGCACGCCCTTGTCCCGGAGCTCGTCCAGCGCTTCCCGGATGGCCTCCGGCGGGGTTTCGTCCAGCGGGCCGATGCGGGTGAGGGAGTAGCTGCGGATCAGGTCGGTGAGCAGCATCCCGGCGGCGCAGAAGTTGCCCGGATCGCGCGGGATGCAGATCTCGGGGATCTCCAGCTCCCGGGCGATGGGGCAGGCCACCGTGGGCCCGGCGCCGCCGTAGGCCACCAGGATGAAGTCCCTGGGATCGTAGCCCTTCTCGATGGTCACCGAGCGCATGGACATGGCCACTTGGGCCGCCAGCACCTCGACGATGCCGGCAGCGGCCCGCTCGGGGGTCATCTCCAGCGGCTGGGCGATGGTCTCGGCAATGGCGTCGCGGGCGGCCGCGGCCTCGATGGGCATGGCGCCGTTCAGCAACGCCTCGCGGTTGAGGTGGCCCAGCACCACCAGCGCGTCGGTCAGGGTCGGCTGGTCGCCCGCTCCGTAACAGGCGGGTCCGGGTACGGCGCCGGCGCTCTGGGGCCCGACCTTGAGGATGCGGCCGGACTCGACCCGGGCGATGCTGCCGCCGCCGCTGCCGATGGTCTCGATGTCGACGGTGGCGGCCCGCACGGTGTAGCCCGCCACCTTGCTCTGGGGCGCGGTCAGCAGCTCGCCGGGGATCACCGACATGTCGCAGCTCGTGCCGCCGACATCCAGTGAGATGGCGTTGTCGCGGCCGATCTCCCGGCACAGCCGCTGGGTGCCGACGACGCCGGCCACCGGGCCCGACATGAGCGTCTGCACCGGCGCCCGGGCGATGACCTCGGGCGTGGCCACGCCGCCGTTGGATTGCATGATCAGCACCCGGGCGCCTTCCAGCACCTCGGCGATGGCGGCTTCGATGGTGCCGACGTAGCTGCTGACCCGGGGGCCGATGAACGCGTTGACCACGGCGGTGCTGGTGCGTTCGAACTCCCGGAACTGCGGATCCACTTCCGACGACAGCGTCACGTAGACGTCCGGGGCCAGCTCTTCCAGCATGGCCCGGAGCTGCCTTTCGTGGTCGGGGTTGGCGAAGGAGAAGAGCAGGCTTACGGCCACGGAGCGCACCCCCGCGTCCATGAGAGCTTCGACGCCGGCCCGGGCCTGCGCCGCGTCCAGGGCGAGCACTTCCCGACCCCGGGAGTCCGTGCGTTCCCGTACCGGCCGGATCAGGTGCCGGGGGACCAGTTGCCGGGGCCGGTCGAAGAACAGGTTGTACACCTGGTCGCCGCGCCATTGGCGGTCCAGCTCCAGGATGTCGCGAAATCCTTCGGTGACCAGGAGCCCGGGCGGCGGCTCCCGGCCTTCCAGCAGGGTGTTCAGTCCGATGGTGGTGCCGTGGAGGACATAGCGGGCCTTCTCCGACAGCCGGGCGGTGATCTCGCGAAGCCCGGCGGTGATGGCCTCGGTGGGATTCCGGGGTTGGGAGGGCAGCTTCCAGGTGAGGCAGACGCGGCCGTCGTCCTCGTCGAACACGCTCAGGTCGGTGAACGTGCCGCCGGTGTCAATGCCGATGCGCAGCACGGTTAACGGCCTGCTTCCTTGCGTCGCCGGGCGGTGGCCTCGGCATCGATGGCCATGGCGGCCGGATCGATGACGACGCCGTAGACCTCCCGCGCCGCTTCCGCCGACACGTAGCCGTTGCGCACGTCGTCGAGCACGCGCTCCGGGTCTCGGGTCAGGGGATCGCCCCAGCCGCCTCCGCCGCCCAGTTCCAGCAGCAGGGTATCGCCCTTGGACAGGCGGAGGTTGGCGGCCTTGGAATGGAGCGGCCGTCCGTCGTCGGCGCCGGGGTTGAGAGTGCAGCGCGCCGGCGCGCTGGGACGGGCGCCGAACAGGCCCGGAGAGGAGAACTTGAACCGGTCCAGGCGCAGGTTGAGGGTGACGTCGTCGGTCAACACCTGCCAACCGCGCCGGATCCCCAGGCCGCCGCGGTATTTTCCCGCCCCGGCGGAGTCGGGGTTGATCTCGAAACACTGCATCCTCACCGGGAACTCGTTCTCCAGCGCCTCCAGCGGCGTGCTCATGACGTTGCTGATGTCGGCGGCGGAGCCGCTGACGCCGTCCTTGACGGGCCGGGCACCGTATCCACCCCACAGGATCTCGTAGTGGGAGTAGGGCCGCCGGCTGCCGGGGTCCCGTCCGTTGAAGGACACGGCGCCCCCGGAGCTGCTCTGGGGCGCGGCCACGCGCTCCGGCATAGCCTGCGCCAGCGTCGCCATGATGACCGGCGCCAGCCGGTGGCAGGTGGTGGCGTACATGTTCACCGGCGCGGGGAACTCGGGGTTCAGCAGGTGTCCGGGGGCGGGGAGGGTGATGCGGATGGGCGCGGAGCAGCCCTGGTTCTTGGGCAGGTCCGGCCCGATGGCCGCCTGCACGCAGTACTCCACCACCGCCCGCACCACGCAGGGCCGGAGGTTCAGCGGCCCTCGTGACTGTTTCGCCGATGCGAACTCGAACTCCAGCTCGTCGCCGCGGACGTGCAGCGTCGCCGTGACCTCCAGCGGCCGGTCCAGCTCCACGCCGTCGTCGTCGATGTAGTCGGTGACCGGGCCGTAGGTGCCCGGCGGCATGGCGGCGATGCGCGAGCGGAGCTCCCGCTCGGTGATGGCGATGCGCTCCTCCCAGCAGGCGAGCACGTCGTCAAGTCCGAAACGGTCCGCCAGCGCCGTCAGCCGGTCGATGCCGTGGAGGTTGGCGGTCACCTGCGCGCGGATGTCGCCCCAGGTGACCTCCGGCGTGCGGGTGTTGGCGCAGATGAGCTGCTTGACGGCGTCATTGAGAACCCCGGCCTCGTAGAGTTTCAGGGGCGGTATCAGCAGCCCTTCCTGGAACACCTCGGTGGCGTCGCCGGCGTTGGTGCCCGGGACCTTGCCGCCGATGTCCGGCTTGTGGGCGGTGTTGCCGACGAAGGCGATGATCTCCCCGTGGTGGAACACCGGTGAGATCAGCGTGACGTCGCTGGGGTGGTTCTGACAGTACCGGTAGGGGTGGTTGAGGATGAAGGTGTCCCCTTCGCCGATGGCGCCGGCGAAGTCCTGAAGGATGCCCTGGAGCTGGGACCCCACGACTCCGAGTCCCACCGGGTTGGGCGAGTACTGTCCGACGTTGCGCCCCTGGCGGTCGCAGATGCTCAGGGCCAGATCCTGGCTCTCCTTGACGATGGAGGAGTAGCCGTTGCGCATGAGCTTCTGCGTCAGCTCGTACGCGATCTGGTTGGTGGCGTTGTAGATGACCTCGAGCTTGATGGCGTCCATGGGTCACGCGCGGCCGGGCAGCATTTCCACTGGCGTCTGGCGCGGACCCAGGCTCTCGTAATACTCGTTGGTCTCGGGCTTGTAGCGGCCCTGGTTGAAGCTGCCGCCCTTCTGGCTGCGGACGATGACGGCCACGGTCCTCTCGCCCACGGTGGTCTCGGTGTGCACTTCGTAGGGCCGCACCAGGTCGATCTCGCCCGGTCCCACGTGCTTGTCGGCGGCCAGCCGGATCTCGGCGTAGTCCGGCTTGGAGCGGTCGTCGAGGCGGTCGTAGCGTTCGATGCGTTCGTGGCCGTCAAGGACGCCGTAGAGGGTGTAGATGTGTGCGTGGTCGTGGATGCGGGCGCGGCCTCCCTGGCGGGCGTTCCCCTTGGTCAGGCCGTTGATGGCGAAGCCGTAGTCCGGGTCCTCGTAGAACAGCAGGTTCTCGGCACGTCCGTCCCGGGGCACGCAGTCGGGCCAGGCCTTGGAGGCCTCCAGCACCTCGGGGTCGGCCAGCATCTCCGCCAGGATCGGCGTCAGCGTGGTCCAGCGTTTATCCAGGTCGGTTTCCGCGGCGAACAGCGCGCGGGTCTTCTCGATGAACCGCTCCAGGGCGTTGGGTCTGTCGTTGTCCATGCCGGTCTGTCCTCCGTCGCGCCGGTTTCTTGCAACAGCCAAGGACAGTATGCAATCCTGCAAACGCTGTCAACATTGCCTTGGACAGCCTTGGGCAGACCTTGGAGGAGCGGCGTCGATGAGATACAGGACCCTTACCGCCATCGGCCTGGTGGTCGCGTTGGTCGTCGGATCGGTGGCCAGGTACGTCGTTTACGCGGTGCTGGGGCCGGGCTCCACCACCGATTTCGTGGCTACCGTGATCTTCCTGGGCGGATTCCTCGGCGGACTGCTGGGCTTCGTCGGTATCTTCCGGATGCGGGAAGGGAAACCCTTCTTCAACCGCCCGTTCTGACGCGGGGCCAGGGAGGACACGGCATGAGTGGTGCGCTGGACGGCACGGTGGCCATCGACGCGAGCGGGCACGTCGCCGGCCCTTACGCGGGGAGTCTCCTGGGCGATCTGGGATGCGAGGTCATCAAGGTGGAACTTCCGGGGGGTGGCGATCCGGCCCGGGGACGGGAGTCCTATGGCCCAGTCTTCAGGGTGCTCAACCGGAACAAGAAGAGCGTGACGCTCAACCTGCGGGAGGCCGAGGCGCGGGACATTCTATGCCGGATGCTGGAGCGGGCGGACATCCTCATCGAGAGCTTCCGTCCCGGAACGCGCAAGGCGCTGGGGCTCGACTACGAGGACTTGCGGCGGCGCAACCCCGCGCTCATCCACTGTTCGGTGACGGCCTTCGGCCAGAGCGGACCCTACGAGGACCGGCCGGGCTTCGAGTCCATCGGCCAGGCGGTCAGCGGCATGCTCAGCCTGCTCACGGATCCGCACGACCCAAGGATGGGGGGACTCTCCATCACCGCCCACGTCACCGGTGTCTTCGCCGCCTACGGCATCCTGGCCGCGCTCGCGGCGCGCGGCCGTACCGGCACGGGACAGTTCGTGGACGTGTCGCTTCTTCAGGCGAGCATGGGTTTCATCGAGTCGCATTTCGCGGAGTTCCTGAACGGCGGCGCCGCCGTCACGCCGGAGAACTTCCAGCGGGGGCGGCTGTTCTGCCTGCCGGCGGGTGACGGGCGGCCGCTGCTGGTGCACCTCGCCACCCACCAACGTTCCTGGGAGGCCCTGGTCCGTGTCATCGAGCGTCCCGACCTCCTTGATGACCCGCGTTTTGCCGCCTACGAAGACCGCGTCGCCCATCACGACGACCTGATGGGCATCCTGCGGGAGGTGTTCGGCGGCGCGCCCCGGGCGGCGTGGCTGGAACGGCTCGGCAAGGAAGACCTGAGCCACGCGCCCATCTACGCGGCCGAGGAGGTGTTCGAAGACCCACAGGTCCGGCACCTCGGGTTGCCCCGGGAGATCCATCATCCCGAGCGAGGCACCACGCGGCTCATCGGCAGCAGCGTGAACCTGTCGGGCACGCCGCCGCGGCTGGCGCGCCCGGCGCCCCTGGTAGGGGAGAACACCGAAGAGGTCCTGCAGGCCTTGGGTTACGGTGAGGAAGCCGTCCGGAGCCTCCGTGAGCGCGGCGTTGTCTGACGGAATCCTCGATCGTCATGGTAATCCCTTCACTCACCGAGTTCATCGCGGAGATCCATCGGAGCCCGTTCATGGCCGTGCTGGTGGTGACCGGCGGCGGCACGCCGGCGCTGGCGGACCTTTTTACGGTGCCGGGGGCGTCGCGTACCGTGCTGGAGGCGCTGGTGCCGTATAGCGACCGGTCGATGGGCGCGTTCCTGGGGTACACGCCGGCGCAGTCGACGTCGGCCGAAACCGCGGCGGCGTTGGCCCGGACGGCATGCGAAAGGGCGCGGGCATTGCGGCCGAGCCCCGACCTGGAGGTGGTGGGAGTGGCCTGCACCGCGGCGCTCGTCACCGACCGTCCCCGGAAAGGAGAGCACCGCGCTCACGTCGCGGTGTGCCGGGGCGAGTCTGTTACGGTCCGTTCGTTGACCCTGGAGAAGAACGCCCGCACCCGCGAGGGCGAGGAACGCGTCGTCGCGGATCTGCTGCTGTCAGCCATGGGCCGGGCCTTCGGGCTGGCTCCCGCGATCTGCGACGCGTTGTTGCCGGAGGAGCCTTTGCGGGTGTCCGAGATCCGCGACGGCTAGCGCCCGTGGGCTTGCCGTTTCAGCGTTCCTGCTGTCGCCCTTCCAGTATCGACTCGATGGCGGGCAGGTGGGTACGGCTTACCGGTACCTCGTGGCCTCCCGTGACCAGGATGAACTTCCGCCGGCCCCGCTGCAGCAACTGGTTCACATGGCCGTGTGCTACCCAATAGGAACGATGCACGCGCATCCCCAACCCGTCGAGTTCCTTCACCGCATCCGCGAAGCGCATCAGCAACATCGCGCGTCCCTTCGTGGTGAACACCTCCACGTAGTGGTCGTTCATCTTCAGATAGACGATATCCCGGCCCAGTGCCGCCGGTAGCCGTCCGAAGAAACCCGCCCCGGACGTCCCCATCAAACCTTCGAATGTAGTCGCAGGCCGCGTTCGCGCGTTGGGAACGTCGTTCGACGCCATTCGTTCAAGCCGCGGTTCCGCCTGGTTCCATTTGTGGCGCCGGACCATGGCGTATTGCGCCAACGAAACGCACAGGAACAATCCGGCGAGCGCAAGCACGTAAGGGTCGCGCGTCTTGTTGGGAACGAATCCCGTCCGAAACAACCGGTCCACACCATAGACAAGCACCGTGACCGATCCGGCGGAAAGAAGCGCGGACCCCACCACGGACAACACTCCAGCCATTCGGGCGTGGAGTCTCGAGAGGTGCATGGCGATAATCCCGTAGGAAACGCAGACGGGCAGGCACAAGAGCGTGGATGCGGCCAGATAGGTCGCGGCTCGTGTCCACGACAGTTCGTTCTCGTAGGTGATGCCGACCAGGGTCAGCAGGAAGACATAGACAAGAGGCGGGAAGAGTTCACGGTGAAGAAAGGGAGGTTTCACTTTCTCCGAAGCCTGTGAGTCGTCTTGTCGGCTTAGTATCAACTCGCCTCCTTGACTTAATGCTAGCGCGCGGACCGGGTCGTGTCAATACAGTTCGCGTTGTCGGGCCTCGTTACGGTATTGCGGTGGTCCGGTTCGGATATGAGATTCGGATAAGAACGATAGCTATTTTGAAGGAGGTGTGAAGCGCAAGCCGATGCAAGTCCTGAAATCCTGATCGTCCATGCATGGAGGCGAACGAGAGGCGTCTTGAAGCGAGGCGAGCTGAAGCAGGAGGAGCCAGCCCGATCCGGAAACGCCGGAACGGGTCGACCCATGGAATGTGGCAGGCCGAGGAAGGCGGCCTCCGGCGAGAGCGGAGCGGGTGGCCTGTACCATCGCGAATGTGGTACAGGCCACTTGTGCATGGGCGCATTGGGGGATTCATCGCACGGAGGAACGATACATGGAACGCGAAGTCACGGTAGACGGTCTCAAGATTCGTTATCTGGAGGAAGGCTCCGGGATGCCGGTGATCATGCTGCACGGCGCCTCCCTGGGCTCGTCGGGGGACGTGTTCGAACGGCACATGGGACCGTTGGCGGACGCCGGGTTCCGGGCCGTGGCCTACGACCAGCCGGGTTTTGGCCTGTCGGACGCGCCCGAGGACTACACCCTGGCTTGGCGGACCCGGTTCCTGCCGCAATTCATGAGCGCCATCGACGCCGACGGCGCGGCCCTGGTCGGACACTCCCAGGCTGGTGGTATCGTGGTCGAGACCGCCCTGAACCACCCCGACCGCGTGGCCAAGGTGCTGGTGGTGTGCAGCGGCAGCCTGCTGCAGGGACTCCCGGGCTTCGCGCCGCCGGCCCACGCCAGCAGCGAGGCCACGGACGCCCCGCCGACACTGGAGGATTCCAGGGAACTCCTGGAGTCGAACCTGTACCACAAGGAGCTGATCACCCCCGAGGTGCTGGAGAAGCGTCACGGCATGAGCGTGGGCAAGAACCTCGAGACGTTCCTGGAACGGCAACGGGTGGTGGAGCCCAAGCGGGAAGGCCCGCGGCTGTGGGCGCGTCTCATGGAAGTCAAGCCGCCCATGCTGCTGCTCTACGGCAAGCAGGACCGCAACCAGGCGGCCGAGAAATGCGCCAAGCTAAAGGAGTTGATGCCGGAGCTGCGGCTCGAGATCATCGACAAGGCCTGCCACATGCTCATGTGGGACGCTGGCGAGGTCTACGACGGCAAGGCGATCGAGTTCCTGAAGGAGTAATACGGAGCGCCGCGGTACGGTGCGCTTATGGGCCCACCGTGGGCCCGGCTATGCGTCCAGACCGAAGTCCCGCATCGGCGCGTTCTCGTCGTCCAGCTCGGGGCAGAACGTGTCCACCTGGAGCATGGTGGCGCAACCGGGGCAATAGTACTCGATGAACTTGGCGATGTAGGGCTCGCCGGACGGCATCTTCTGGCCGGACAGTTCCTCGAGGTCGCGCTTCCGTCTGAGTGCGTAGTGCTTGTAGTTGTCCTGGGCCTCGCAGTAGCGGTGGCCGCAGCGGGTGCAGCGGATTACCTGCCGGCCGTCCTCCTGGACGATGGCCATGCACGGATGGAAGCGCAACTCGTCGCCGTCCTCGGGTGCGGCGTTCCCTCCATTGGGCGCCGCGCTGGTGGCGCCGGCCAGGGGCGCTCCCTGGGCCAGGCGCTCGGCGCGGATCGCCTCCCGCCGTCTCGCCGTACCCTCGGCGTTCACGGCGCCGTCTTCTGTCAGCACCACTCCGAAGATCTCCTCGGCGATGCGCCGCGAGGTGACGCCCACGCGGATGTCGCGCCGGACCTTCTCCGGGTCGCGCTCCAGGGGGTCGCCGAAGCCGCCGCCGCCGCCCACGAAGTCCGCGACGATGCAGTGCTCCGGCAGCGGCACGCGCCCCTGGATCTGTTCGGGATGGGCCCGGGCGCCCCATCCCTCGCTCTCCAGTTGCGCCGGCTGGAGAGGGTAGTCGCCCGCGCGCAACCGTTCCATCAGATCCGCGCCGTCGGTGTGGAACACCGCGCGGGTGCCGCCGATGCCGGTGGGGTAGCCGCCGAAGAGGCCCGCGCCCTCGGGCATGCAGCCGTAGGGCGGGTAGTTGACGCTGCAGTCCCGGGTGCCGAAGATCATGTAGATGCGGTAGCTGCCGGTGCCGCCGGCGTTCATGCCGGCGCCGCCGCCGTCGACGTGGTGGTTCCGGGTGAAGTAGATGAACGGGTACTGCATCTCGATACGTTCGATGTCGCTGACGCCGCCCCCGGGGATGTTCATGTTGCCGCCGCAGGGAACGCCGTCCCGTACCGGGGTGGCGCCGAAGCCGGCGCCGTGGCCGTCGTAGAGGCCCTGCGCGGTCACCAGTCCCTCGCGGTTGTGGCCGCCGTAGAAGGCCAGCGGGCCGCCGCCGTACCAGATACCCTGCCATGCGGCGTTGATGTCGTCGCTGCCGCCGCTGTAGAGCATGCGTGAAATGCAGTCGTGGAGCGCCACCTTGGCCGTCACCCCCACCGCGGGCGCGTTGCCGCAGGCGGCCGGGAACCGGCAGTTGAGGATGCTGCCCTCGGGGATGGTGACGGAAATCGGCTTGAACTTGCCGTCACTCCAGGGAACGTCCCAGAACAGGAAGTCCGTCAAGGCCACCGCCAATTGTGCCATGGTGCCGGCCAGCGTGGAGTTGGACATGTCGTTCATCTGGCCGCTGGTGCCGCTGAAGTCGAGGTGCATCTCCTCGCCCTTCTTCTCCAGCCGGCACACCACGTGGTAGGGCTTGACCCCGCCGCCCTTGCGGTCCCAGGCGGTGCCGGGGATCACCGACGTCCAGTTGCCGTCCGGCAGGTCCCGCAACCGCGCCCGCGCCATGCGCTCGGAGTCCTCAATGACCTTGCGTCCCGCCCCCGCGATGAAGTCCAGGCCGAACTTCTCCACCAACTCCAGGAAGCCCCGGGCGCACACGTTGTTCGACGCGATCTGCGAGCGGATGTCCTGGCCCACGTACTCGGGGTCGCGACACTGCTGGGTCAGACAGCGGAAGGCGTCCTCGCGGAACTCGCCTTTCTCCACCACCTTGGCGCCCTGGATACGGATGCCCTCGTGGTAGATCTCCGTGGCCACGCCGCGCATGGAACCGCCCGTGTCCGCGGTGTGGATGCTCGACGCGATCCAGTTGGTGAGCACGCCGTCATGGAAGACGGGCTTCATGATGAGCATGTCGTAGGTGTGCGCGCCGGCGATGTAGGGGTCGTTGAAGAAGAGCTGGTCGCCATCGAAGAAGCCCGGACTCTCGCCGTACCACTCGATGACCTTCTTGATGGCGTCCGAGGTGGCCGCGGCGAAGCGCAGGTGCCCCGAGCAGGCCAGGATCATCTCACCCTCGGCGGTATAGAATGACGCCATGCACTCGCCCCCCTGGGCGACGATGGGCGACGCCGTCACCTTCTGGATCGACGAACGCCCCTCCTCGCCGATGGCCCAGAGGCGGTGCAGGAACATCTCGTACTTGACGGGATCCAGCTCGGGGGTGTCTGCCATGGGGTCTTCTCCTGGGAGCTTACGGTTTGGTGTCGCTGTCGGATTCAAGCAAGGCGGTACACGATGCTCTTGGTTCCGGCTACAACGCGTACAACTCCACGGGGTTGTCGTAGAGGATGCGCGAGACGCTCTCGGGGGCGAGGAACTCGTGCTGCTGCAGTAACTGGAGCGCGTGGATCTCGGTGGAGGAGTCGGCGTGGCCGTAGTCGGTGCCCATGACCAGGCGGTCGTCGCCCACGTACTTGATGATGTGCTCCAGGTCGTCGTTCATCTGGGCGGCGACCCAGATGTTGTTGTCGGCGAGGATGCGCTCCTTGAGCTTGCCGCCGCGCCGTTCCACGCGGCGTCGCAGGTCGTTGATGAGGTAGGGCAGCCAGCCCGCGCTCAGCTCGATGATGCCCCAGCGGAGCTTGGGGAAGCGGTCGGGCAGGTTCGACATGATCAGCAGGTGGAACGCGCCGAGCCCCACGAACTTGTTGCGCTGGTAGCCGCACAGGGGCTTGCCCCAGACCCGGTCCATGTCCGGGCTGTTGGTGCCCGAGTGGATGCACACGGGCATGTCGAGGTCGCTGGCTTCCTCGTAGAGCGGGAAGAAGTCGGGGTCGTTGATCAGCCGGTTGCGGTAGTCGAGCCCGGAGATGTTCACCGCCACCGCGCCGTGGTCCCGGGCGAAACGCATCTGCCGCCGCGCCTCCGGGATGTCGCTCAGCGACGCCACACAAGCCCAACGGAAGCGCCCGTGGCCGCGGGAATGGATGTCGGCCAGCCAGCGGTTGTAGCTCCAACAGAGAGCGTTCTCCACCGCCGGCCGGTCCGTGAGCGGGTGTACCCACAGGGTGGGGAAGAGCACTTGGGTGTCGGTGCCCAACTCGTCCATGTGCGCCAGCCGGGCGTCCACGTCCAGCATGTACTTGGCCTTGAGGTCCAGCGGCACGTTACCGATGAAGGTGCCGGTGATGGCGTCGCTTCGGGTTCCACCACCGGGCCACGGGGTCCCCACCTTGTTGCCACCGATGATCCAGGACTTGAGAGTCTCGCCGTTCTCCAGCCTCTCGTAGACCACGCCGGGCTTGTACTCCCGTTCGGAGGGTTCGAGGTATTCCCAGGTCTCGTCGATTTCCACAACGTGGGCGTCTGCGTCGATGATCGGCATGGTCGTTTCCTCCGGGCTCAGGGCGAGGTTCCAATGGACAGCGATGCGGCGTTCAGTTCGCCACAGTCGCGGGTTCCTGTCAAATTGGGATTGGGCGACACACATGGGGTGAAACTCGATGACGACGTTTGAATCGATTCGCAGGATCTGTGTGCGCGTGCTGTTGGTCTTGATGCTGGTGCTGCCCTTGGCGGGCTGCGGCGACGGGGCGGAGGAGATGTTCGAGACCGCGCAGTTCGAGGAAGTGCAAAACAACAAGGAGCACGCGCGCAAGCTCTACAACCGTATCCTGCGCGACCATCCCGACAGCCCGTTCGCGGCCAAGGCCCGGGAACGGTTGGCGGCGATGGAGCGCGAGGGACGCTAGCGGCTTGCCCGGTAAATTCGTGTTGGCCGATTGTGAGACCGCCTTCCGGAGCGTATACTTGAAGGCAGTTTACGGGCACTCCTGGCATGGAGGTGGTCTCATGAAGCGGCTTGTCACCGCGTTAGTAGTTCCGGTTGCGTTGGCGTTCTGTATGGGAGCGGCATGGGCGGGCGCGCCGTCCCCCGATGCGCTGCTGTCCAATGCCGATCGACGTCACCAGGAGCAGGCGCTTCAGAACGCGCTCGAGTTCAACAGGACCGGAGAGGCCGAATTATGGGAGAGCCTCGAGACCGGCCACTGGGGCACGGTCACCCCGACGCTGACCTACCGCAACGCCGCGGGGCAGGATTGCCGCAAGTTCGAGCGCGAGGTTTTCGTCGACAACCGCCAGGCCCAGGTCTGGGGCACGCGCTGCCGCACGGCGGCCGGCGCATGGCACCAACCCGTCGCGCCGAAGCCGGTCTACACTCGCGTTTACAAGGATCGCCGCCACTATCCCCGCCCTAATCCTTACCACTGGGCGGCGCCGGTGATCCTGTTCTACGGGATCCGTCAGGACCGGCCGCGCCGGTTCCATCGACATGACCGGTTGCGTCGCCACGACCGGCTGCACCGTCAGGGTCGGTCTCACCGCCACGACCGCCTCAACCGTCGTGATCGTGCCGACCGGCACGACCGGCTGCAACGGCGCGGCCGATCTCACCGCCATGACCGGTTCAGCCGGCATGACCGTCCCCGCCGCCACGACCGGGCAGACCGCCGCCGGCGTTAGGCCGGTCCGTTGCCGCTCGCCATGGCCTCTACGTCGGCGATGGTGGTGGCTTCCATGCGGAATGCCCGGTGCGGAGCCCATTCCAGGACTTCCATGGTCCGGATTCCGCGGGCGTGGTGGGGATCCTCCCCCGCGAGGGCCTGGGCTTCGCTCAGGCTTGAAGCCAGCATGACGTAGATTCCGTAGGCGCGGTCGGACGTCGGCCCCGAGAAGAGCAGGCGGCCGGCCCGATGCTGTTGTTCCAGCCAATCCCGGTGATCGTCGTAGTTGCGTTGCTTGAGTTCTTCCTTTTCGGGAAGGGAACGAGAGAGTACGAGGTACCACATGGTTGGGTCTCCTTTGGAGCGCAAGCCGGTTAGGTGCACGTCATGAGTTCCGAATCGTCATTCCCGCGGAACAGACTGTGTCAAGACTCATGAGGCAACTACGTAACAGAACGTCATTCCCGCGGAAGCGGGAATCCAGGGGCGGCGAGGCGGGCCAACGCCGTTGTAGTGCCCCCCACTACCCCTGGATTCCCGCTTCCGCGGGAATGACTCTCGGGGGTTTGGTGGTGCCAATTCTTTTCCGGTCGACGTCTTGACACGGCCTGGGAAGCGGGTAGTGGTGGGGCGCTAGCTCGAATGCAGCGTATAGCGGATGGGCAGCCGCTCGGCCCCGTAATACTCCGCCAGAAACTCAGTTTGGCTGTCGTAACAACGGTTCGGGACCAGACGTCCATGGAATGACACCGGTAACGGATCGACGTCGAAGGGGTACGGCGTGACCACGGCGCTCCCCTCATCCCGGATGTCGAACGTCAACACGGCGTCGTCAGCTCCGGGCCTCACGGGCGCGGCGATGCCGCTCAGGGTGGGGCTGGGACCGTTCTTGCGGTCGGTCGCGTCGAACGGATACCGGTTGCAGACGAACTGTCCCATCTGGTCGTAGATCTCCATCAGCTTGAAGTTGGTCCAGAGCTGCTCATCGGTCACGCAGTCCCGGTACTCCGGCGATGCCTGGAGCCGCGCCATGAGCCCCGCGCGGTAGCCTTCCTGCTCCTCCAGGAACTCGCGCACCTCTTCATGCACCGTGTAGTCGGGCATGTAGGAGAGCAGCCCCTTGCCTTGGGTCAGGAGAGCCTCCGCGTGCAGCGACACGATGTAGCCCGCGTACGCGTCCTGCTCCGCCAGGCGCGTGATGCCGTTCCGGTAGAACGCGAGCCACACGCCGAGTCCCAGGTGCTTGATGCTGCCGATGTAGTCGGGCGGTCGTCCCTCGTCGTTGAGTTCCGGCTTGATCTCCCAGTCCCACCACCCGGTGTCGTGCTCCTGCGCCGCCAGCACCATGGCGGCGTAGGGTGACGGACGCGCGAACTCGTCGTTTCCCCAATGGGCGGCCAGCCACCCGGTGACGCGGGAGTGGTCCACCTGGAGGATCAAGAGCAGGCGATCGTCGTCGTAGGGGCACACCATCATGGCCGCGTCTCCTTGTTTGCCATTGGGCCGGCACGGGCAAGCGCCAGCCAATCTTCCGCCGCTAATGTGCCACACGGGGCGTCCCGGCAACAAGGGAGGCGGTTTTACCTTGCTTTCTGAGGCGCCTATAAACAAGGCCGACGGGACAGGCGTCAACCGGGATTGAAGAACCACGTCCCGTCCTGTAGCTTCAATGGAGATTCGCCGCCGTATCTCGTCACTTAGACCGCGGGGACAGATGGCCTTCATCGTCAGCGAGAAGCTGCCAAGCTACACGCCGGATATTCGGCTGACCGAGTCGATGATCCTTCACGGAGATGCACAGCATGTCCTCTCGCGGTTGCCTCGTGAATGCGTCCAGTGTGTCGTGACCTCCCCGCCTTACTGGGGTCTGCGCGACTACGCGATCGAAGATCAGATCGGTCTGGAGTCGACCCTGCCACAGTTCATCAACCGTCTGATCGCCGTCTTCCGTGAAGTGAAGCGGGTTCTGAAGCGGGATGGGACCTTTTGGCTGAACGTGGGAGATGGCTATACGAGCGGGAACAGGACTTGGCGTGCCCCGGACAAGAAAAATCGCGCCCGGGCAATGTCGGTGCGCCCCGAGACACCGGAAGGCCTCAAGCCCAAGGACCTGATTGGGGTGCCGTGGCGCTTGGCACTGGCGCTCCAAGAAGACGGCTGGTACTTGCGGAGTGACATCGTGTGGCACAAGCCCAATGCCATGCCCGAGAGCGTCAAGGATCGGCCCACGCGCGCGCACGAGTACATCTTCCTTTTCACGAGGAGCGAGCGATATCACTACGATCACGAGGCGATCAAGGAGCCAAGCGACAACGGCGCGCGCAAACGCAATCGTCGTTCGGTCTGGGACGTGAACACCGAGCCCACCAAGGACGCGCACTTCGCGACGTTTCCCGCTAAGCTCATCGAACCCTGCATCCTGGCGGGAACCCGTCCCGGCGACTACGTGCTCGACCCTTTCTTCGGGACGGGTACGGTGGGTATCGTCTGCCAGAAGACGGGTAGACGATATATCGGCATCGAGTTGCATCCTGAATATGTCGAACTGGCCGCGGGCCGTCTCTCAGTACACGAACAGCAACTGGAGTTGAACCTGGGCAGCCCGTGATGATCGAACTACCCGCGCCCGAATTACAGATCGACTTTGCCAGGTCGTTGAAGGCGATTCGAAGTCAACTGTTGCAGGAGGCGCTCCTGGCAACCGTCCAGGAAGTATCGCTGCATGAGATTGACGCGGAACTCCGCGATTCCGTGCGCGAAGTGGACCTCAAGCGTCTTGCGGTGCATGGTCTGCGGGGTGAGCTCTTGTTCCCGGTCCCTTGCCTGCTTCGTGGGAACCCGTCGCTTCTTGGGTACTACAGGTTACTGTTGGGTTTCAGCCAGAAGGCCTTCTACGGCAGCAGTGGCGGCGCGGGGCAGTTCAAGAGCATGGAGGACAGCGGTACGCTTTCTTCCCGGCAGGACGAGTTGCTGCCCGACCTCTGTGCGGGCATGAACCGCTGTGCCTCCTTGTTATTGGCCGCCCTTGACGAGGGGGATATCCAACCGCAGTTTCTCGACGATCTGACGTTGTTGACCCTGGGCCCGCAACTCCGTGGAGGGGCGAACGTCAGAAAAGGCAGCGCGGGAATCGTGGTGGTCTTCGACGCCATCCGAGAGGTGGTCAAGGGTAACATCCAAAAGGAGACCAGCAAGCGGCTCGACATCCACAACGCTTCTGGCCGGAGCGTGACGATCCAGTGCGCGGCCGATCCCGATATCGTCATTGTGGAAGCGATGGCACCCGAGGAGCAACGAAACGTCATCGCCATCGAGGTCAAGTCCGGCACGGACTTCTCCAACATCCACAACCGGATAGGCGAGGCCGAGAAAAGCCACCAGAAGGCCAGGCAGGCGGGCTTCGTCGAGTGTTGGACCATCGTCAACGTGGACAACATCGACCTGGCGATGGCGCGTAGAGAGTCTCCGTCAACCAATCGCTTTTACCGGATCTCCGGACTCAAGCGGGGCGAAGGCGACGAGTTTCGTGACTTTCGTTCGCGCGTCCTGTCTTTGGTGGGAATTCCCGGCTGATCCCGCACCGCTCACAGGTCCGCCCTCCGGACCTCCCGCTTGAAGGCCATGAGGCCGAGCGTGGTCACGGCGCCGATGGCGGCGCCCACGATCAGGGTCAGGGGGGCTCCCAGGAACGCGGCGACGAAGCCCGACTGGGCCTCGCCGGCGCTCGTGCCGCCCACGCCCATCATACGCTGGAAGCTCAAAACCCGTCCTCTCAGCCTGTCGGGTGTGGCGGTCTGGACGATGGCGTTGCAGAGCACCATCTGCACGGCTTCGAACAGGCCGAGCACGAACACCGCGGCCATGGCCAACAGGAACCAGCCCGAGAACGCCAGCACCACTAGGGCGACGGCATAGGCGAAGAGACTGAACGCCACCCAGAGCCCTTTGTACCGCAGGTTGCCCAGGGACATGATCACGGCGACGCCGAGGATCGCGCCGCCGGCGCCCGAGGACAGCAGGAGGCCGAAGGCTTCGGCGCCGGCGCCCAGGGCGGTCACGAAGATCGGCAGCAGGGCGCGATAGCTGCCGATGTAGACGGTGACGAGTTCCATGGCGAGAAAGACCCACACCGCGGCTTCCCGGCGAACGAATCCGAAACCGTCCTTCAGGCTTCGGAGCGGTGACTCGCGGACGCCGGACGTGTCCGACACGTAGTGAATCGCCGCCACCAGGAACGCCGCCGAGAAGTAGACGCAGCCGTTGAGGGCATAGGTCGGGCCGGAGCCGAGCCAGACGATGAGGAAGCCGGTCAGGACGGGCGCCCAGAGCTGGGACATCTTCCGGCTCATGGCCGTGTACGAAAGGGCGTTGAGGAGGGTCTCGCGCGGCACCAGGCCCGGCACCATGGCATTGCGGGCGGGCGCGCCGAGGGCGTTCAACGATGCGTTCATGAAGCCCGAGAAGTAGATGTGCCAGATCTCGATCAGCCCCGTGATCGCCAGGAACGCCAACGCGGCGTTGACGACGCCGTTGCCGGCCTGCACCATGATCACGAACCGGCGGCGGTCGATGCGGTCGGCGAGGACGCCCCCGAACGGCGACAGAACGAAGACGGGAATCGCCCGCACCAGTCCGGTGAGGCCCAGGTGCAAGGCGGAGCCGGTCAATTGGTAGATGAGCCACAGCTCGATGGTTCGCTGGATGTAGAAGCCGAAGGACGTGGCCAGAATGGCCAGGCACAGCGAGCGGAAGCCGCGATGCACGAGCGCGCCGCGGGAGGACGTGGGCTTCCCTGTCATCGCTTAGGGTACCGGATGGGTGTGCTGTCCGGTCAATCGGCGGGGGTCAATCGCGCCTGAACTTCAGCCGTCCGACACGAGCAGTTCGACCTTTCGCGCGCTGAGTTCGCGGTAGCCCTCATCGGTGACCACGAGACTGGTCCCCCCGAGCAGGGTATCGTCGCCGTCTCTTGCAACAAGCGTCGGCGAGATGCTGTAGATCATGCCGCTCCTCAGGACGAAGTTGCCGCCGCCACCCAGATTCTTGCCGCCCCGGGAGTCCGCAACCTTGAATGACGGTCCGGGAAACTCGGGCACGTCGATGCCGTACTGATGAATCTGCGAATGCGGTGACGCGTTGAACCCCGTGTCCTTGCAGGCGACCTCGTAGGCATCGATCAATTCGCGCTGGGTGACGCCGGCCCGCACCTTTTTGAGCACGGCATCCCGGATATGCTGTACGCCCGCGAACATCTCCCGGTGAAGCGCCTTGGGTTGTCCGAAGGAGATCTCCTGATCGCTGTGCCCGGCGTAGTGTCCGTATTCGGAATGCGCCGTCAGCGTTCCCATGTCGCCTCGCTGAATCCTCCGGCGCAGCCCGAGGTGGGCAAGTATGGGATTTTGCAGAGGCACGGGCCCGAAGGTGAAGAAGAAAGTCGAATCCGTGTCACCGCCCGCCGCCCACATGGCCTTGACGCCCTCCTGCACCACCTCGGCTCCCGTCATGCCCGGCCGGGCTACCTCATGGACCCGTTCGATGGCTGCGTCGAATATCCGGTTGGCCGCCTCGATCATACGGACTTCTTCCGCGCTCTTGAGGGTTCGAACGTCGGCGAGCACATCCGATACGTCAACGATGTCGGCGGCGGGAAGATCCGTGGCCAGTTGTTCGTAAAACCCATGACTCAAGCCGCCATGACCCACTCTCGCGCCGGTGACCCCGATCGTCCCGTTCTCGATCCCAAGTTCCCTGATCCGCGCGATCAGAGGCGTGGCATCAATCCCGGACCGCAGGTCCTTGACCCAGTCCTGTGCATCGGCGAGTACTTGCGGCGACAGATCCACGAAATGGCGTCGGTGGATGATGGCCGTCAGCGGCTTTCCTTCCGCTGTCGGAAGCAGCCCGAACCTCTCGCCGGGAAGTCCATTGGTCAGATAGAACAGGTTGCTGCCGACGGCAATCACGCAGTCGACGGCGCGCGACCGCAGGCGCTCTCGAATGGCGGCGTACCTGCGGTCACGCTCGGCCACGGTCAACCGGATATCCGATTCCATGAACCACCCCGTCTCTCTTTGCCGTGCGCTTGCCGGATTCGCACGGTCGCATTGCCGCGGACTCTACCGGTTCCGGAAGAAGAGCCGCCGGGAAGTCTGGCGAGGAGGGTTGCTGTGGGGCTCAAGGGTAGGGTAGGTCTGGAGCCCGCCGGACCCGGTAGTTCTGGCCAAATCCGGCAGGCTCCGAAGTTGCCTAGGCGGCGCTGCGGCCGTTCTCGGCTTCGACCAGTGGACGGTAGCGCTCGTTCATTTCCATCCAGTGGGCGGCGCGTTTCTTCGCGCGTTCGATCTGGTTGTCCGGGAAGTTGAGGAACGGCACCCGGGTGGGTCCCACCTTGCAGTAGTCCGCGTACTCGGCGGGCCGCTTGAAGCCCTCGCCGGGGACGGGCTTGCCCTGGCTGGCGGTCATGATGTCGGCGATGACCTCGGCGGCCTTGTCGTTTTCGCCGCGCCGCGCCAGGTTCCGGAGATGGAGGACCGGCCAGGGACCCATCCAGACCTCGGTGGACCAGCAGCCGGCGGCGCCCAGGCTGTAGTAGGGCACGAGCTGGGTCTGGTTCACGAACACGCTGATCCTGCCCTGGGTGATCCGCTGCATGTTCATGAACTGGCTGG
>MKWU01003194.1_pt1 | contig 22221 bp, 15 predicted proteins | sample 809101 | NCBI WGS metagenome assembly MKWU01 (sample SAMN05860141, study PRJNA318959) | sponge metagenome | host: Aplysina aerophoba | place: Slovenia: Piran, Adriatic Sea, Gulf of Piran | collected 2013-05-07 | reverse complement strand
AATTGTGGGCTGCGCGGAATATTGTACCAGTTCAATATAAGTAATCCAATAGCAATTGACAGGGATAAGAACAAGTCCAATTGCTATAGACCGCCAGCCGACTGATGAGGACGGTTTTGATGAGGATAGGGTCGGTTTCGTGTGCAGCATTTCGGATCTGTTTCAAAAATCCTGATCCATACATAGGACTTCACAGTTTCCGTAGGTGTTTTTGCTTGGGTGTTTCCCCTTAGGTAGAGCGGTGAGTGCCCAGGAATCCTTCAGTTTACCAAAAAAACTGCTTTGCAATGACACGCTCATGAAAATAGACATAACGAAACCCAACAATCCAACACTGCTCGTGTGAGAATGTGTCAGATTTCCAATTATATGCTTAGGCCAAATTCACGTTCCTACCCTCTCAATACGAAAAAACCAATGGTAGATGCTCATCGTCCGCCAACAGGTCGCCGGCCCTCAACTTCGCAACCACTTCATCAGGTAGCGCGCTCTTCTTTCCATTGAATGTGGCATCCTCCGGCATAAAGAGCATAGCAAACGCACGGCGCGGATGCGTCGTCATATTCGGTCCCGCCGCATGCGCGATCATCCCGCTGATGAATACACCAGCTCCCGCTTTCATCTCAGCGGCGTAAGGTTCAATCTCCGCCCACTCTGAATACTCGTGGAACAGTTCGCCGATTCCAACCTGTCCGAGGCTCCCACCAACCTCAAAGTTGCTCGTCTTGTGTGTACCGGGCAGAAAATACAAACAGCCGTTCTGAACGGTTGTATCATCAAGTGCCACCCAGAACATGATTGCCTCATGTGAATAGAATGGGTCATAAGGATTATCGACATGGAAGTTCGTCGGATTTGCCCACGGTTGCTTGATCATAGCGTGGTCGTGATACAATCGCACGCCCGAAGTGCCAGCGAGATCTGCCGCCAGTTTACCTAACCGAGGGTCAAGAATCAACTGTTTAACTTTCTCGCTTGTCTTCCACAAATTGACGCATTGAACGAAGACATTCTTGTAGTAGTTGTCTTCTCCGCTTTGATTGTGATAAGCGTCAGAACGGCTCACATGCTGCGCGACAGCCTCATCAACGGCATCCTGCCAGAATGACAAATCGGAACTGTTCAGGAAATCGTCAATAATCAGAAACCCATTTTCGCGGTAAAATTCGACTTGGTCGCTCGTAACTTGTGTATTCATGGCACTTAGGTCATTGGAAGATCAAAGGATTCTTCAAAACTAAGTTGGGATATAAGGAGTTACTCCAGTATCTATCACTGACCCGGTACTTGGTCAAAGTGCATCCATGTTATACAATCCAATAGAGGATGGTCTATTTTTAAGCCATTCAATTACTTTATCAGCGGAATATCTGAAGAACTCCCTATCTTTATTGATCCGGTATCGTTTAAACTGTTTACTTAATATATCTTCAAGAATTCCAGGGTATTCAGATGGAATCGAGTAAGCAACCTTAAACGGCGTTGGAACTCCTGTTGTATAAAGTTCCTCGGCGCGCTCATGAGCAGTTCTTTGTGTGCTCCCTATCTTTATTAGATCTGGCATAGATGGGTTTGTTAAAATATATACACAATTCCCTTGGCTGTTTTTGTTTCTTTCAATCCTCTCCTGCTTCAAACGTTTACGCGCCTTGAAGACAGCGGTCTTTCCTCCGCCTTTGGAATTAGGCATACCTAACAGTTCTGCCAATCGCCTATCAGGAATATGCCAAAATAGGAAGATATTGTTTTCGTCATTTTCCAGATCCATGTGTTTCAGAATATGGTATGCCGCATCCCTATTTTTACCTTGTTTTACCATGCCTTTTGCTTCTTCAAGCCGTTTTTTAAACTCTGAATTCCTGAGATTAGCTTCAATTCGGCGGTTAGTGTCTCTTGCCATAATGTTCCTTTAACGTTTCTATTTCCCGTGTGAGTTCATCAATTTTACGCTTTTGTTCCGAATCCCTCTTACCTCGCCCGCAGGAATACCTATGGCAACCAGAATAAAAACAATGAGTCCATAAGTTACATTCATAGCATGTGAGGTTTGTCTTTCAATTAGGATGTTAAGAGAAATAGGCATTTGAACAAAGGACCTATGCACCATCCTCATCTAAGTGGAATAAAAACAAGTTGATCAAGAAATTCGTCTTCATGCGACGCACCAGCGATTAAGATCAACTCATCAAGAATCACTCTCATTGGTACATTGAGATTAATCATGAAAACTCCAAGCACATGGTGCCTTAATGCTAAATGGTCGAAAAGGTGTTGAGGCATAGTATTCCGATCATTTGTCACTAAGATGAAATCATGCTGCTCACACCATTTTAAGATTTCAGGGTCTGAGGTGCCTCTTGGAGGTGCCCCCGCATCACCAATTGCCAAGACTTTTAGCGATGGTTCATGGTATAGTAATTGCGTACGATAAATTTTAGGAAGATGTTCGTCAATCAGATACCGACGCATCTTTATTCCTGTTCTGTTTTGGACAGAGAGACCGCTGTTGTGGGGTTGTCCTTAGAGATACGCGTTTGTGAATTATCAGATGCAGCCTGTCTCTCTGCTTTAAGCTGGCGCATCCGAACAACACCCGGTGGCGGATTTTTCTCGTATTCCTCCCGTAAAATTTGGTTGTATTGGAGATTATCTGCTAAATAATTCCCTATTTTTTTTGGATTTTGGAGGTAATAAAGAAGCGTGCTGTAAACCTGTTCCAATGTCAATAAATCAAAATTCTGAACAATCTCTTCAGGTGTTTGTGAAAGGTAAAGTACCTCGTATAGTACAGTTTCAATACCGATACGGGTTCCCTTTATTCGAATATTATCTTCTGACAAGAATTCAAAGTTACTTTCAAAAGGATAAATTTGTTCGTATACTTGGATTTGTCTGAGAATACGGTTTTCGACGGGGAAAAATAGTATGTACTTATTTTGAATCAGATATTCAAGTTGGTCCAACACTTCGTGAGTATCTCGTCCAGATGTAAGCCCCGCCAGTAACCCTAACGTTACAAATTTTAACTGGCCGTAAGGAATTGGTTCTTCCCATATTTTAAAAAGAAAATCAACAGCTATGTTTAACGTCTTCTGCTGCAAACGCATTTTCTGCCCGCCGAGGGTTTGTACTAAACTATTGTAAGGTTCAGCGAGGTTCCAATTTGCCTGTTTTAAAGCCTCGATTAACGTATCCGCACCAAACTCCATGTGATAGTAGTGAGTACAAACAAGCTGGATTACCATCTTATTGTACTCAGCTTTGTCAAGGACATTTTGATTTAGGCAATGTTCCAAAACAACTTGTGTCCACACGCCTTCGATCTGGAAGTTTATTCCAACGTCGCTATTGAAGTTTGTTTCCGCGTATGTTCTGAGTTGTCCATCGTCCGAAAGAAGGAGGTGCCCTGGCTGACTTGCGATAAGGAGCGTATCCATAAATAACGGCTGAAATATATCATCAAGTTTCCGCTTTTGGAATAGATTCATGTGTAGCATAGCGTTGCATGGACGGACTTCGCAATTTTTTCTAATCCACTTCATAAGGTCTTTTAGGCGTTCTATGTTACGTTTTACGTCCCCAGGATTAATCATGTGTCTTACATACCGGTTGCCCTGCTTTTCAATGCTCATGCCCTCGCGCTGAGACCATATCCCTTCTCTCTCATGAATAATTTGTAGTATCTCATCAATAGTTGATTGTGCAATGTAGAGTTTTCCAAATACCTCAACAACAGTATCGGCAGCTCCTAAACAGTGTAAGGTGATGAGGGATATGATATCCACGACCAGTTTAGGCTTTGGTTCGTTAAGTAGAGCAAGTGCTTGGGACTTTTCTTCAGCACTTCCCACAGAACACTTGATACCCAAGTCAGGTTTGTCTATGAGGAAACTCCACGCATCTAAGGCGTTGCGCCTTGTCCAACCCATGAAAACGCCGATTGGGGGTAGGTGTTCTTTATATACATCTTCAATCTGTAATGAGGCTTCGTGTCGTTTGTTGACAAAGTCAAGTAACGGTTGAAATTTTGTTGAATCCTCAGCCTGATTAGAATCGTCCAATGTTATAGAACCTAACCCCTGATCCCCTGGAAACAGTTCAGGATATTTTTCAAAACTCTCTTGGAGGGCATGAACGTATTTGCTTTTAATGGCAGTGATTTTTCCAATCTTTGTTGTACCGAGCAGCGTTCTTCCACAGTTGACTTCCTCATTTATAATTTTGCCAAGTAACTGCCGCATAAAAGGATCATTGATATCGCGTTCATTACTTTTGATGTCTACGTCATCACGATCTACCATAATGTACCAAACAGATTGATCAGAAGTGTCAATTTGAACTGCTGTATCAAGCTGAACTTGAGTGGGGTTTAGTACTTCAGGAATTTGTTTTTCGACTTGATAGTACAATTTGATATATTGCAGGTGAGTATCGCGGTCACCAAAATATGTTCTCCGAGTTTCGTACATGACGCGAAGAGCTTTTTCCGATTCAGACATGACCTGATATAAATGGGCAAGTTGAACGCATGCAAGTAAAGAAAGATTCTTGAAGTCAGAAAAACTATCTAACGTAGGATCAATTTCCTTTGCTTTGCCAGAACGATAGTAAACCATTCCCAGGCGGATTTGCACATCAATATCATCTGGAAATTCTTTTAAATACGCCCTACATACCGCTTCGGCTTGTTTCATATCGCCGATCTGTTCATAAATAATGACTTCCATCTCGGTTACATTTTCAAGCGGGCCATATTTTTCTCGGAGTCCTTTACAAATTTCAAGTGCCTTACCTATCTCACCAGCATTATAGTGGCTTTTCAACAACCATTGTGTTAGTTGAGTATTCTGACCTGCATCGGCAAGTTTTTCGTAAAGCGTTGCGGCTTCTTTAAATTGTTCATGAATGTAGAGTTCCGCAGCTAATTGGACTATTTCTAAAAAATCTTCGCTATCTCTCGCATAGTCATAAGCTTCTTTAAGTTGAGAAATAGCTTCGTCACGTTTTCCAGTGTTACTTGAAATCAGAGCAGCATTAATAAGATTCAATACACTCGTTGGTGATGATTCCAACATAGGTGTTAGTATTCGTTTTGCCTCATCAAAACGTTCAGTAACAATATAAATCCGGACAAGAAGACGATTCGCTGCGTCTTGTAATTCATGTAATTCAGAGGATGGATTAGTCGTTAAAAAATCAGTGAGTTTTGTTATTACTTTTTCGTAATCTTCAGTTGCAAAAAGAATGTTGGCAATTAAAATCTGAGCCTCAAAAATTTCTGGCTCTGACTGAATTCTTTCCAAAAATTCAATGGCATCTTCTTGATTTCCTTGCTCAAATGCCAATACCGCCCTATTTTTTAACAGCGTAGATAATATAGAGTCCGAGGGTTCAATTTCTATGGCTACGTCAAGATCTTTAATTGCGTCCTGTGGTTTACCGAGAAGTCGTAGTGCTGTACTTCTATTGATAATCCAATCTGTCCGGACGGAACGTAATTCAGTGTTGACTACACAATCCCAAGCTTCTGTTAGAAGTTCCACTGCTCGACTTAATTGTTCCTTTTGTGAATCGTCAGAATGCATGGTATACATGTCAACGCGACCATCCAGCACTTCTTGGATCAAGATTGTAGCCAGAGAAGCTTTAAAAACAGGATTGTTTTTCTGTTCTCGTGCCATCGAGATTTCGCCCCACCTTTTCGCTTCTACAAAATTTCGGCGTTGGTTTGCGATGTCACTTATAGCATGTGCGATTTGTGGATTACCTTGTAAATAGTTAGGAACTTTAGCGACTACTTCTTCAAGAGACTCTTCCGCAGCAGAAACTCTAATAAGAATAACATAGGCATCCGTATTTGTATGATTCTTTTTTAACGTCTGCTTCGCATAGTCTGCGGCATTTTTCGTTTCTCCCAATAAGAGGTGAGCCAAAGCGCGATTAGAAAGTGCCTTTTCATCTTCAGAATTATATTGAAAGGCTTCAATTATCAACTTCGCTGCTTCCTGTTCGTTATTAAGAGCGAACTGGGCAGCTGCCATATTTGTTAGAATGCGAAACTTTACAATTGCCGGAGCATCCGTCCATATCCGTTCTTTTAGTTTTTCAAATTGGTCAAGAGCTGACTGAGGTCGATATGTATCCAGTAAAACTCGCGTATCATCAACCTCAGATTGGTATTCTTTGGCAATTGCGGTTTCAACTGCATCGGAGACACTTACATCCAAATGTCTATTTGAAAGATCGGAGACTTTTACATCCAAACCTTGGATTCCATCCAAGATTACCTTGTTTTGTTCGTTTAAATGCTCTTGACCTTCCAACTGCATTCTATCAGACTTCAGCATCATTTGATTGGCAGCGTGCTGATTTCGTGGTAAGCGGTCATAGAAATTGGTAATTGTCCTTTCGAGAATCGGCTGGAGTCTCCGCACAAGTTCTTCGGGGGTCAATTGATGTCCAGGCAAAATGATACATTTTTGAAAATGATCGGTGGCTTTTAAAAGTTTTTCGTTTTTATTTGCTAAAACCAGATCAGTTGAATCGGAGTCCCTGAGGGAAGCAAGGACCTGATCAAGCGTGTTAAGATCTACTTCAATTGTTTTTGGATCGGCGACATCGGCAAGGCTTGATGCGAGTTGCTTAACTGCATCAACAAACGATTTTTTGAAAAGATCTTCTGGTGTACTGTTGGTAAAGTGTTTTCGGATAACATCAACGCCCCCAACAATTGAGGCCCCACCAGAAACAATCGATACAAGTTCAAGTATTGTCATTGATTTCTACTCCCAATCGAGTATTCTGTCCGTTGAGAATTTCTTTCACAGTGCTTTTATCAGTGGCACAAAAGAGTATTGAGAAAAATGAGAGTTTTCATCGTGTGTCTTCTTTGGTGTATAGTAAATCATATTTGCCTTCGGGTGTCAATGAAAAGATGCCAGCGTGCGTCCATCTTTCCGCAGCAATGAAAAGATGTTCTGTCTTTTGCGTGAAGTCGGAAGCATGTCCTACGATGTACAGACGATGATTTCTAATACTTACCACAAGGCAAAAGAGCCTGCTTTATTGCAAGCAGGCTCTTCGTTTTCTTGTGCAGAGTGGATAGATTGTAAGTTTTGACTATTCTCGTCCTGCGTCAAATTTCTATCAGACAAATCAGAAAACGTCTATTCGCTCTTGTTCATGGTGCTGTCTTCTTGTCTTTTTCTTTAAACGCTTCACAGAATTCTATGAATTTTACGTATTGGTTTGCGATCTTCATACCAACCTCTTCTAAGTCATCTGGCATTGTTCCTGTGATGTCGGAGGGTGTTACGGAAAACACGGCTGTTATCTCGAAAGTATCCTCTTTTTCCTGTCCGATGAGAGATAAAACATAGTCTCCGTCGGTCCGCGTCTGGAGTTTATCAATAACTCGTATATCCGCGTGGCGGAATTGGGATTTTACATAAGATTTTACCATTTTCGCTACGATGTCGTCATGGTCAGTGGTTATGAATACAGTATGCTCTGGTTTTCTGTCCAAGTTTAAGTCAGCGATGTCATCTTTTTCCGATAGGATCGGTGTTGAGTTGAGTAAACACATCAAGACGCATATCAGATATGTTAAAAACTTCATGCTATCCTCCATTTTGGTGTTTTGCTTTGGGTTGGTTGTTATGACTGTGTTCCCGCCCATGCATCAATGAACTTAGAGATTAACTACTTACAGCAAAATTCTACACACCTTTCGCCCTGTTGGAACTACTATTTGCTGTAGGAAATTCTTTCTGCAAGTTCTGTGGGTGTGTAAAATTCACATAAGAAAATCCACGGACCTTTAAGAACTCAACCTCAATGGAATACGAATTGTCCAAACTTCAGTAGATAATAGTGAGTGCGACAATTACAGATTCTTGTAGGTTGGGTTGAACGAGAATGAACTCAAAACAACACAAATCAGAAGACCCGCAACCGACAGATAGAGACGTGAGATTACCAGGACCCCGAATGAAACCCAACGCATTTTTAGACCCATAGGACTTAGAATGTTGAGTTTTTCTATGCTTATCTCCAAGGATAAGGGATTGACAATTGGCATTTTTGGTCGAAACTATAGGATTTTTGGTTTTTTACCGCTCAACCCAACCTACGTTTACACTTCAATTTTTATTATCAAACTCACGTTAAATATAGGACCTACTTCAAGATAAGCATCCGCCGCGTCGCAGCGAAATCTCCTGCGATAAGTGTATAGAAATAGACACCACTTGCCACAGGTTCACCGAATTCGTTTCTACCATTCCAATACGCCGCACGGCTACGGTTCTCGTATAGACCTGCGGGTTGATGTCCGAGTGCTAATCGCCGGACGATATAACCATCGGCCGCATAGATCGTTAACGTCACCTCTGCCTCTTTGGCGAGTTGATACGGAATCCACGTCTCCGGATTGAACGGATTCGGATAGTTTGGCAAAAGTGCAGTCTCTTTAGGAGGCAATAAGGCAAGGAGTTGCTCCAAGATGAGAAGTCCACGTTGAAAAGTAGCATCCTTTCGGTTCAGCTGTCGGGCATGATGAAGCCACTGTTTGATTTCTGACCTTGTTAGAACACCTGCCAAATCGGAATGCCGGGCTCCAGGAGCGAAATAGGTGCCTCCAAACGCTGCAGCAACAAGTGTCAGATCAACGATATTAACAACCCCATCAGAGTTGACATCCGCAGCATTTTCGCCGTTTTTACCGAAATTCGCTGCGACCAAAGCGAGATCAATGATATTGACAACACCGTCCTTATTGACATCCGCCAGTTTTGGCATGGTGTGTGTAGGTTCAGTTATCTCAGCGTTTTCTGTTTGTGGTATAGAACTGCCGCCTGAACCATTCGTCAATAGCACGTCAGAGAGACTCACAGTAGAGGCTTTTACAGCAACTACCTCAAAAGTGAGGGTCGCAAGTGTGCCGTCCCCCTTACTCTCTCCCGAAAGAGACGTTGACGCAAGCGTTAGCGTGTTGTCTGTCAGAATAGGGGATAGAACATAAGCACCTGCGGGCAGGTAATCCCCATTTGAGCTCCCTACATAGTGCAAGGCTGTCGTATCAAACGACACGGTTGCCTGATAGCCTGCGACATTTTTGCCGTTAGCAATTTTCAGGGACAATTTGAGTTGTTGACCGATATTAGGAGACTGCACACTTGCGGGCAAGAGCCTCACCGTATCTGATCGGTCTCCTGTATCGTTATCAGTAATTGGTTCAACAGGCGGTAACGAAATTTTGTCATTATTTTCTAAAAGGAAGTTAGTGATGAGTTCAGCAACAACCTCGCCTTTAGGGTTTACCTCGTTAAAGGTTTGATAGACAATACCAATCCGTCCACGATTACCATCTCGCACAATAACCGGATCCGCTCTGGTAGCTTGCGAGGTGCCTGTATCACTCGCAAGAACCTTTTCGGCAAACCAATTCCCAGTAAGTTCATCAAGGTGAAAGGCTCTATCGGATTTAAAATTCGTAAGACTTGGGGTAACCTCTTTGCCATCTTTCGTTACTACCATTGCGGTATTATTTTCCAACCCACCGTCCCACATTGTGATATGTGGAATATCCATAATGGCTTGCAAAGCTTGGACACCATTTTCAAACTCTAATTCTTCTTCATGACCGCCGGCCCAAAAACCGAAGTAATCGCCATGGTTAAGAATAGTATTCCCGTCAGTTGATTCAATCCAATTTTCTGCCACAGAACCATCGGGTTGACTATTAAAGGACGGATAAATAGAAATTGGCAGGGTCCCGTAAAGGATTAAAACATCGACGTTACCATCTGAAGTTGTTTGAAGCATCCAGTCTCTAACAGCATCCTCGGTTTGAACGATTTTTGCTCGAATTCCTTTTGAATCAAGCAATTGCTTTGTGATTTGAGATTGACGATTGGCATCATCAAGACTCATCCAACTCACAGCCCCGGTATACATCAGAACGTTTACGTTGGACAAATCTTGTGAATATGTGATGGTGTCCATATCGGCAGGCACTTCTCCAGCGATGACATCTGGTATGTCAAGAGTCATATCAATCATTACATAATTGCCACCGGTATCCATCACTTTTAAAACGATGTTGCTATCCCAATTACGACGATTCGCCTCAAGAGTTATTACGCTTCTTTTTTCGCCGTTCAAATAGTCCCAATCTATAACCTGTATGTCGTCTTGTCTAAAAACCTCCGCCTGATGTAGCCCTATATCAGAATTCGCAATCACTTCTAATTTGATGTTATCAGGCTTTAGAGCCGTGAGTTTGGGATTCTGCCATTCCACCCTCGGCAGGGAAAAGTTGTTCGCTCTGTTGTTGAATTGGTAGTGCTTATCCAGCCATCGGGCCTCGTAGTGTTCAAGTGCCTCTGGGTCTTTACCTTCGGGCTTGTGATGTAAGCCGAAAGCGTGTCCTAACTCATGAAAAATAAGACCTTCAGTGAAATGCCCGCTGTTTGTCGCAATTAAAACACCCCCACCATACCTATTGCTGTGATATGGCCACCCCGCACCCCAAGAGACTCCATTTGTCGCCTCTAAACCCGCAACTATAATCAACCTCACTCTGTCCTGCTTATCCCAAGGTGGTGTATCAGGATTAAATCTATCCGGTAATTCTGGTTGGATTTTCTCCCATGTGTTGAGAGTATAGTGCTGCCAGCCGTGTCTGCCATTCACTCTATGGATTATGATGTCGCGATTTGCGTCGCGTTCCAATCTAAAGGTTTTCTTGCCGAAGCCGTTACGATCCATCTCCATTTCATAGAGTATCTGCGCGCCTTCTACCATTTCCTTTATTTTATCCATTCTATGATTACCGATGTCAGATGGCTTGAAATATATCGTCTCAACTATAAATCTTGCATGCGTTTCCATACAGAAGATTAGATACATCAACGTAAAAATTACGACAAAAACTTTTTTCACGATTGGTCTCCATAAACCAACAATTTTCCAATCATGGTGAATTCTAAAAATAAATAGGTTTTATTTACCTTTTGATACCGAATCCAGTCATGGCGAGATTTCCATGGTTCTTCAAGGACCTATCTCGTCGGCAAACGATAACTTGATATTGATTGACTTTCCATTCAACAATAGATAGACGAGGTTTCCTAACCTCATCACCTCTCCAGTGCACACTTAATTGCGATTTTCACCATAATCGTAGAAAACTTCAATCATAGTTACTGGGTCGATGATCGCCCATGAGTCGTTTCTGTTGAGGGTTCGCCTGAGCAAGAATCAATTCATCAAACTGAAATTTATTTAGATAGGGCGGGTACTTCTGTGTAATCATCCGCTGCGCATAGTGTACCTGCAAGAGGTAACGGGTTTCGGCACTCGTATTGGCAGAACCACGGTGCCAGACTTCACTGCGGAAGAGCACCACGTCTCCTGCATTGCACAAGATACTCTCTTCACCCCGATTATTCCATTCGGTTGCCCCGTTTGGGGAGCATCCGGAGAAATGGCTGCCCGGAACGAACTTTGTTGGTCCCAATTCCTCATACATATCGTTGAGATAGTAATGCGCAGTCGTGATAAAGATTGGAACTTTGACGCGCGGATCCGAACGAACGTCCGCCGGTAGAGAAATCGGCAGCCAATCGGTATGTAACCCCTGATCCGGACGCCCCGGTCCCGTTACCCACGATTGCATGCCGATGCAATGACAATCCTCGCCGTGCGTCGTCTCGGCAACTTCAATAATGGGTGATTTGTCAAGGAATTGGAGATACAACGGATCGCGATTAAACGAGTTATTGATGATTTTGTTGAGGAATTTGCCACCATTTTGAGGTGTTTGGTGCCGATCCAAACACTCTGGGATCGTCTCTAATCGATCCATCATGGCTCGCAATTCGGCGACTTCCTCAGCATCAAGCACACCGGGGAAATAGACATAACCATCCCTTTCCAATGCTTCAACTTGGCTTTCTAAGTCGTTGTGTGCCACGAGGGAGAGGGCTTTTGCCATTTTCAGTACTCCTTGAGGATTTTAAAATGATCCAAAGTTTAATAATTTAAGGCGCGCACTGCTGGCTGTCCAATCGCCCGAATCCAGCAAGGACACCCCTCAAGAGACGAGATTAAGATACCTCGCCAGCGAAAGTAGAATTGCTACAGCTATTCTGCTAATACAATAGCACCGCATCCGATACGCGCGCCTGCAGCACCCGAAGGTTGCGAGGTGAAATCGTCCGCGCCGTCATGGACAATAATGCCTCGACCGACAACATCTACGTCGGAGCCGGTGCCGATTTCCCAGAGATCTGTCGTCAATGTAATACGACCTATTCCATCTTCTCCGACGGTGATATTGCCGATATCCCCAAGATGGAACTCACCTTCTCCCCATTTTCCGTGCGCAACACCCGTGGGATTCCAGTGACCACCGGCGGATGTACCGTCGGGTGAACTGCAATCACCGTTTGCGTGGATATGAACGGCATGAAGCCCCGGGGTTGCCCCCTGAATTTCAATCATGAGCGTGATTTGGTCGCCGTTTTGTGTGAAGACAGCCATCCCGGTTACGCCACTGTCGCTCGATGAGGCAATCATGGCGGTTGCCTGTTGTGCGGGTGCGGTTGTAAGAACGTCTGCCTGTTGGCGTGCTCTCTCGCAACCCATTAATATGATAAAAACACCAATCAATAGAAAGAACGCGGACTTTGCACTGATGGAAAATAAACGCGTTTCCATGGATAACTCCTTTGTTAATCGTAATTACTCGGTCGATGGTCACCCATGAGTCGTCTCTGTCGTGGGCTCGCTTGGGCGAGAATCGACTCATCAAACTGAAATTTATTCAGATAGGGCGGATATTTCTGTGTAATCATCCGCTGGGCATAGTGCACCTGCATGAGGTAACGGGTTTCGTCACTCGTATTGGCGGAACCCCGATGCCAGACTTCACTACGGAAAAGCACCACGTCCCCCGCATTGCATAAGATACTCTCTTCTCCGCGGTTATTCCACTCGGTTGCGCCGTTTGGGGAACCCCCAGAGAGATGACTCCCCGGGACAAACTTCGTCGGTCCCAATTCTTCATACATATCATTGAGGTAATAATGGGCAGTCGTGATGAAGATTGGGATTTTGACGCGTGGATCGGAACGAATCTCTGCAGGTAGAGAGATCGGCAGCCAATCGGTATGTAACCCCTGATCCGGACGTCCCGGACCTGTCAGCCACGAATGCATACCGATGCAATGAAAATCCTCGCCGTGCGCCGCCTCGGCAACTTCAAAAACAGGTGATCTGTCAAGGAATTGGAGATAAGATGGGTCTCGGTTAAACGAGTTGCTGATAAGCTTGTGGAGGAATGCGTCGCCATTTTGAGGTGTTTCATCCCGATCATGCGACTCTGGAATTGCCTCTAATCGATCCATGGTTACACGCAATTCAGCGATTTCATCGGCATCAAGCACACTGGGAAAATAGACATAACCATCTCTTTCCAGTGCTTCAACTTGGCTTTCTAAATTGTTATGTGCCACAAGGGAGAGGGCTTTCGCCATTTTCGGTACTCCTTTCGGACGATAGCAGAGGACGGCGTTTATCCAATATGATATGTTAATTTCCATGAAGTTGTCAATATTTTATTCCCCATCAGCCGTCTCAGTCTTCGTCAATTTCCCAGGTGCAGTTGATATTACTGTCCGTGTAAAATTGCTTGAGTGCTGGCTTATCAAACCATAGCTGAATCTCTTTGCCCACAATATGACCGATACTGCTCACCTTGAGATAGAGGCCCCCGGCTGCCCATCCGGGTATGATGTCGTAGCGTCCGGTTTGGGCAGCATAGATGCTGAGCAACGCCAGCGGTTCCATCGCATCGAGGTTCGCGGTTTTATGACTGTCCTGCAAAATCTCAATCACAGTTTTCCCTTCATGCGATTCTTGTAGTTCAGGTTTATCCATAACCCGACTGTACAACACGAAATCATCTTCGAGCGTAAAAAGACCGCTATCGGCATCTTGTCTACCTTGTAGCAGGTTGTCTCCTATCCGCTCCACCATTGCCAGAAATTCTGCCTTCGGTTCTACCCGGTACAGATCAACCAGCGCAAAGATATAAGCGGGTTCCAAGGCGATTGTATCAAAATTCAACGACGGTGAGGAGTTCTTGTCAGCACCGATGTCCCCAATCTCAAAGGCTCTAAGCATAGTTCGTAAGTGATCCCTGAACTCGCTTCTACCGCCGGAAACCCGATAGCCACGGGCACACACGGAGGTAAAGAGTGGTGTAATGTTTTGCGGCAGAAATGTGCCGCCTTCTTTCGCGCCAAAGTAAAGTTTTTCTACCCTGAAGGGTCCTTTTATCCGAAAATCTGTGAGATCTGTCCCATCAATAACAATGCTTTTCAGCGTATTGTTTTTTGAATCGTAGGAAGCGTCTAAGAAACCGATGATGTGTTGCTCGACCGCTTCTTTGATGTGCGCCATTTCGCCGATACGTCCGTATCTTTGGGCACTCTCCACGATTGTCAGCATACCCATCATCTGGGTAATGGTGTGGTTCAACTGATTGCCTACATAGACTCTCGGCTCGGTCGCCTGCGGATATTTTCTGCCGAATACTTTAAGCCCGCGTTTATCGCTTTGTGGATGCACCAGATTTGGCCAGATACCGGTCTCTGGATCCCGCTGCTGTATAATCAGATTTAGCAAGCGTTCCGCCCACATCCGCGGTGCCTCTTCCTGCTTTTGATAGCCCAAACTGTAAGAAGCGTAAGCCAGATCCAGTGCCACACTGATAAACGAGAGATCTGCACTGATTTCGGGGGCTTTGTATCCGTCCCAAGGTCTGTTCCAAGTATTGACATGATCGACCTGCTTTTTGAAATCACCGTGTCGGTTGTAGTGTAGAGCGTCCCAATCTTTGATATTTGCTTCCCAAATCCCTTTCATCAGCATCTCGCCGCGGTCTGCCTCTACTGCTCTCAGTAGTTCCCAGTAGGGGTATACATCCTCTATTTCGTGGACAACACCCTTCATACCGTATCTATTCCCGGTTACCAAGTCCACATAGCCGTGTCCGCCCCAATGCAGAACGCCACTTTCTGGATACCAGTAGTGATTGAACATGTATTCGGCGGCTTCTCCCGCGGCACGGACATACTTGCCATCCCCAGTGAACTGGCTTAAAGAAGATAGTAACCGCATCAGGTTCTGCTGATTCTGAAAGAAACTCCAGACCGCTGGTTTCGGCTCGGTGCCTGTGCGATGAGAGGTCATGGATCTGGGTGCTTTCAAATGGTCGATATGGAGGCAATCGGCAAAGAGCGGCATATCTTTGCCACTGTACCTATCTCTCCCGTATTGTATAGCCGTATCTGCGAAAAGGCTTGCCGCTTTTAAGAAGCGGTTATCATTTATTTCCTTGGGGCTCAATCGGTCTCTGCCAATCCAGCGATCCAATTGATTAACGCTCATACTCCCTCCGTGCTACTTTTTTCGCAATAAGTAGTTTTGGACACTGAAACCTCCGAACATTGAGGTATGGGGTTCTTCGTTAACGTGAAATGTGGGGTTTATAAAGGAATTCTTTTGCCACAGAAGTGGGGGCTATCGAAAAAGATTCGTGCTACTTCGCTTGGGCAAGTGAGGAAATCTTCTTTTGTGTCAGTGTTTGTTAGGTGTCTGCCGCGTTCTTTTAGGATTTTATGTATGTAACGCTCCAACGTTTGTTCATCATCTGTTCGGATAAGAAGTGAAATTATAGGAGCCTTTGGGACACCTCCTGTCTGATCTCTAATTCTGTTAAACGGATCATTACCAGTTCTGCCAATATTACATTTCCAACACCATTTTTTATCGCGTATTGCTCTGTATTGATCAAGTTCAAAATAGAAGCAGTAGACCCATTTATTTCCGGTTCCGAGTTCAAGATAATTGATTTTCCAATAACTGAGACCCTTACCCCGTCCTTTATGACGTGCATTTGGCAATTGGCCGAGTGAGTTACTGACATAACGACTTCTGTCATCTCTTGACGCTGATTCTCCCCTAAGAGCAAAATGGCGTTCCTCAATTTCTCGGTTTATTTCATCTTTAGTGATAACATTCTCCTTTCCTGCATATATATCAATGATAAGACTTCTCGTAATGGGTAGTAATAGAGGGATTCCAGCATATTCATAAGTTGGGTTGTGATTCATAGATTGCTCCGTACACACTTCGCTGGACAGACACGGCGACATACGTTATAAAGTTAGTAATCCATCTCCGTAATTTTATGCTCCTCAAGACGCGCGGTGATCTCTGGAAACTCCTGCTCGCTGAATACCAGTTGAAAGATACCTTCGCGTGTTGTTCCTTCACAGATTCGCATAGTGCCGGTGTTATTGAATGTATCTTCAAGGGTTTTCAGGACCTTTTTCTTGTACTCGGTATCAGGGTTGCCGCCGAGATGCTCTCCCTTTGTTTCAAAAATCAATACGCGTGTTATGCCCTCAATTTCGCGCGCCATCGCAACGAAATCTGGATAGATACGTCCTTGTTTCCAGCCCTGCACGTAATACTCTCCGTGTTGACGAACAGCGATTCGGTGCCACCATTGTAGTGCGCGACGTTCATCAAGATAATACGCAAATTTCTTTTCAAACTCGTTATCAAAATATTGTTCAAATACTGGTTCAAAGAGGCTGAGTTGAACGGCACTACCATACCTTGTGAGTGGTCTATCATTGGCTCTAACTTCTATTTCATACTGGTCTCGGAGTTTGTAATTAGGTTCTCCTGTCTCTAAGTCAAATTTAATTTCTCCTTGCTCCAATTTTCTACGAAAGATCTGCTCTGCTTGTTGTTCGATTTCATGCTTAACATGCTCCCGCAATACATGGACGAGATAAGAACGTCTGTCGTAAATATTTTCTTCGGTTTCTCCGTTTTGTTTAAGGCTTTCGCGCATTTGCGATGCAATACGGGCGGCTCGCCACGGATTCGGCAGAAGGTCTGAGAGGCGGCGCGCAAAATCGGAGATGCCCACTGTTTTGTCAATATAGGGTTCTTGATCGGGATGGTAAACGGGCGGCGCGTCTCCAACGTCAACGGTTGCAGATTGCCATATCATAGTATCAGGCGCGGAAGCATTCGGATCGGGTGCTTGAATCTCTGACCATTTTATATGGGGTAGAATATGCAATTGATAATTAAGCTGTATCCACTCGTCTCCATCCTTATGGAGAACCATCGGCAAATAGATCGCTTGAGAACGGAATTGCACTCGGCGTTTCACGGTTTGTGTGCGTAAATCGTCGAGTTCCCTTGCATCTGGCGCGCCGACGACCTCATCGCCTAAACCGGTAAGCCCTTCAGATTCTAACCCGTTCTTGACTTGCTCTACGGCAACAGCGACATCGGTGTTATTGCAATAGACATAACACTGATCCAATGCTTCTCGTTCTGTAAGTTGTGCGTGCGGTTGCCGCATCACACGCCCTACAAGTTGTGTGATTGCTTTTTGTGCTTGTGTATTGTCTAACATTACCAGCAGGTAAGCAAAGGGGCAATCCCATCCTTCCATGAGTGCGGCTTTTGTGATGATCCAGCGGACCTGTGACGTTTTAGAAAGTAGGTCTTCGTCTTGAAGTTCATCGTTTTCGGCAGATTTGACGCGAATCGCCTCCGGTGGTATACCTAAACGTGTGAGATAGGCGCGCGCGTCTTCAGCATGGATACGCTCGCCATCTTGCTGATCCGCGCCTGTCCGCTCGACTCGGACAACGGCGATCGGTCGGATATATCGGTTGGTGGTGTTTTCAAGTGCCTCTGCTTCGTTATTGAGTCGCTCAAGTTCGTCAACTGCCTGCTGCAAAGTGTATTGCCAATCATCCCGCCAAGAAGTCGTTTCTGCATTTTTCCTGAAATTGGATTTCACTTGTACGGGCAACTTAATCATCTCCTCCTGTTTAAGAGCGGTTCCATCGATATCAACGAGTAGATTACTGATGCCGCCGTTGGGTGTAGCAGAGAGTTCTATCACCATTCGAGGGGCGAGGCGGTTGATGGAGCGTGCGAATTCTTCGTTCGCCTCTCGTTTACTCGCGCCATAAGCCTTATGCGCTTCGTCCAAAATAACAACAGGACGGAGCGTTTTGAACACGTTAAACAGGCTCTGCTTGACAAACCCAGTATTTTTATGACACTCCAGATCGGGATATTCATTTCGCATGCGGGCATCGCCAAAGATGTCGTCACTGTCGGGGAAAAAACTCGGATACTTTCCAGTATCCTTAAACATCCGGAGGAATTCCTTACCTTTTTGCCGATTCGCCGCGGGCAACATGAGCAGCATGACACAGAGGTGATTGGCAATATCGTCTCTATTGAAAGGGTCATCCTTTTCGAGCATTTTGACGCTACCGGCACTCGCTCGCTCTAGCATTTTACGGTAAGGGTGTTCTTTGTCCCACAAAGCCTTTTTGGTTTGTGTGTAGATTGCCCTCGTCGGTACAATCCATAATGTTAGCCCGCGCTGCCGATGGAGACGTTCCAAAGCGGATGCTGCAAGTAGGGTTTTACCGCCACCTGTTGGCACCTTGAAACAGACATGACGAATGGGGCGTTTTGCGTCGTCGGTGCGTGTAACGTAGTCACCTACCGTTGGTGCAACGTCGTCGCTCTGTTTCAAATCCTGCCATGCTTTTTGGGGATAATTCCGCAACGCATCAGGAATATCAGCATCTACGACTTTTAATGCCTCGATGGCTTTCTCCGAATTATTTCGCGCCTCCTCAAGTGCTTCTAACCAGCGACTAAAAGCGTCCAATGCGTTCTGTTGATATACTTTCAGTTCCATCATAATTCCACCTTTTTACCTTTCATGCAGGACATAAGGGAGTTGACAAAATACGATTCCCATCTTTGTGAGTTCACGCTGTCCGATGTAATTGCCTGCTGCGTAGACAATGGCTTTTTTACCGTTTTGACGACCAGCGTCTTGGATGCGTTCGGCGTGCGCCTGTGTTAGGATTGCTTCGTCGCTGCTCAAGTAATCAAGATCGGGTTGGTAGTGCAGGTAGTAGTCGTTTTTGTCATCGGAATAAAAAAGTCCGTCATCGTTTTTCTGCTCGAGTTTCTCATCTCCAGCGGAAATGCCGGCAGCAGTAAACAACAAGTGAGCAGCGAGTACTGGATAGGCGGGCAAAGTTTCTCCTGTGAGCATGGCTTCTATTTCAATAGGTTCGCCGAGCGTGCAGTAGGTGAAAGATCCGCCGAGACCTTCCTTCAACGTCTTATTTTTAGCGTTCTCAACGCCGTTTATGACGCGCCGGACGCGTTTGGCAGTGACAGTATCGGCAAAATCTTCGCATTCGACAAGGATAAACTTTCGATTGCCTCCGTCTTCTTTGTTAAGTGCGAGTACGGCGTGGGCGGTCGTTCCGCTGCCAGCGAATGAGTCAAGGATAATAGCATTCTCCGAGGAAGTTGCCCTAATAAGAAGTTTGATCAGGTCAATTGGTTTGGGATTAGGAAATTCAATACCAATGCTTTTCAGCACCGCGTTGCTACTGCTTATGTTTGTAATTAAGTCTTTAAAATTAGTAAATTCAAAGTTCCTAATTTTGGTGTAAATGCGGAAACTATTATCACATTTTTCAAAATGCAGGTTATGCAATTCGTCACGTATTTTGTCTTTTCCCCATCGCCAAGCCTGAAAACGATGAATTCCATCATTACAAACTTTTGGCGGAATACGAACGAAACCTTCGTATTGTAGGGTGCTATCCACGTCAGTAAAAAGAACCTCATTTATTTCAGGACAGTAGTGAATATTAAACACTAAATTTGGTCGGGTGCTTTCATTGAATTTTGAGTTGGTGTTATGCAACTCGTTCTTAATTACATACGGACCAATTTTGTCATGTAGGATTTTGTATTCACCCATTTTATAGGCATCTGGCATCAGTTGGGTAGCCTTTTCAACAGAGATCGGATGCCAAGTTGTGGAATCCTCACTAGACTTGGCATAAGCAAGAATGTATTCATGTGTGCGAGCGGCCCCCGATTTGGCGATTTGCCTACCTTTAAGATTGTTTATCCAAGCAAAACAGTTTAGGAAATTCTCGTTCCCAAAAATCTCATCCATTAACATTCGCAAATGATGCACTTCGTTGTCATCAATAGAGATAAAAATAACACCATCTTCCGACAGCAGTTCCTTTAGCAAATGCAGCCGGGGCCACATCATGCAAAGCCACTTGTCATGCTTTTCCAAATCTTCGTTATCAACGGGACTGTGCTCCTTGAACCATTCCTGCATGGGTGGATTGTTGACGTTGTCACTATAGATCCACCCTTCGTTTCCGGTGTTATAGGGTGGGTCTATGTAGATACACTTGACGCGGTTTGCATAGCGCGGGAGCAACGCTTTGAGAGCGTTCAAGTTATCGCCGTGGATAATGAGGTTATCTTCTTCGCCGGATGGGTTACAGGATCGGCTTTCCTCGGATTCAAGGGGTCGATACGCGACAGAGAGATGGTGGGCGTAAATGTGGTGCTTTCCTTTGAAATCAAGTGTTGGCATGTTGAAAATACTCCTTCTTAAAACTTAAAAATCCGCACTGTGAGATTACATTGTCGAATTATTCTTGCGATAAACTCCGTACTAAAAGATAATAAATTCGCAATCAGTAGTTTTGGGATTAAAGTGATTAGTGATATACATCCATACCATATAAAATATTTGCATCTAATTCAACATACGCATTATCTGGGTGTTGATCCAGGTATTCTTGAGTAAGACGGATTTGTTTTGCGTCTGCTTCAGGCATCTCTCCTAACGAAAACCCCGCCACATAGAAACACGGTAAGATGATGCATCCACGGTCAAGATGAAAACGGACGCAAAAATCATTGCGTTCGTTTTCCACCATATCAATATGCTTGATCTCACATTTTCTGACTAACATTTTGGTTCTCCTTATTGTTGGTGGTGCTTAACCCCAAAACTACTTATTGCGAATAAATTTTGTGACAGATTCATTTATCACCGTGTCTGTCCAGCCATTCCTCTCTACTCATATCCCCATAATAGACCCGCAATAGCGAGTCATTCCAAGTCTCATCGTCCGGTTGCTCATACGTTCTTACCACAAGATCGTCTAGGGCAGAACGTAGTTCGTCAAGTTGTTTTAAGATAGATTTTAGTTTTCGTGTAGCTGTGTGCGTTTTTGGGGGCACACAGGATGCACTAATAATAGAGTTGTGCGCTTCTCTCAGCATTTTACCGAGTTCATCATGCTTCTCAATTGTGATTTTCGGCTCTTTTGGTCTAAACATCAAAATTCTCCGCTTTGCTTGTCGTTCAATAAATAGTTTATACCAGTACTTTCTATGAAAAAATATGAAAGCATTATAACACAGATACGTGTACGTGTCAACGAAGAATGGCAGTCAATCTTTTGTTGCTGGCGTTATATCTTTTGCGTTCAAATGTAGATTTGTCAGTTATCAGTAGACGAGGTTAGAAAACCCCGCCAGCAGTGGTGAAGTATTAGCTCCTATTGTGTTCAAATGTTTTTGGGCTTTACTATAATTCAGTCCTTCTACTATTTTTAGTCCATGCAATAACGGTGGATCCGAACACCGCAAAGCCGAAAAAAATAAAGGGCATCTGCCACAAAAGAAAACTCATGTGCGTATGAATGAATGAGTGTGCCTTGAAGATCACATACCACGATAAAGGTGCCAAAATTGAAAACCACGTCGTCCAGATTAATGCGATATAGTGTTGTCGTTGCTCTGCCATCGCCCTTTTACTCTGCCAAAATAGCAACCCAGACATCACCATAAAAAGCACGATTAGGTATGCATAACGAATTTTCAATAGGAAGTCAGAGACGAAAGTGTTCGCGTTGGACAGATAGTTATTGAGGTCAAAAAAAATACCGTTCACGTAAGTAATAACCACCCCTATCGTCCCGGCTTCAAGACTGGCAGCATACACCTCTGGAAAACCTTCTGCCTCTCCGTGCGTTCGCTTACCAAAAGAATAGAACACATGGGCAACGCCGTCCATGAACCCGTCCTTCGCGGCACCGATTTGGAAGCATAAAAGCAGAAGGCTCAAAAAAATTGCAACGCCTGATCCGAGTCCGGCTGCGAGCATCCACTTCAGGCATTGATGCCTGTTCCACCTATCAAGGACGGCATAGTAGATACACGGTGTCACCATCATTACGAGAGTGGTCG
>MKWU01003192.1_pt1 | contig 22244 bp, 17 predicted proteins | sample 809101 | NCBI WGS metagenome assembly MKWU01 (sample SAMN05860141, study PRJNA318959) | sponge metagenome | host: Aplysina aerophoba | place: Slovenia: Piran, Adriatic Sea, Gulf of Piran | collected 2013-05-07 | reverse complement strand
CACCGACCTGGACAATCTCTGTTTGCTGTGCGGGCACTGCCACCACAAGGAGATCCACTCCAAACGCGGCGCCGAGATCACCCGCGGACCCCGCGGGAAACTCACCATGCAATACCCCGACCGCAAACCCCAACACATACCCCTCCGCTGCTGAACACCCCAACCCGGCCTCCAGCGCCACCGCGGGCGCACCTGCGCATGGACGAGACGGATGCGCACCGGCAGCCGGCTTCCAGCGCCACCGCGGGCGCACCCCGCCGGCCTCACACCCCAACCCGGCCTCCAACGCCACCACGGGCGCACCCCGCAAGACACTAGGAGACTGGTGAGCAATGGCTATCTCGCCAAACCTACAAGTCTCTGACCAGGGAGTTTGTGGCCGAGAAACCGCCGATTCGGGCACTACTCAGCACACTCCTAGAGCAGGATCACGCTGTAGCAGTTGCGGCGCCAGTTGCCGGGTAGGCGATCGCAGAACGACCGGCGCCCGGCCTCGTCGAAGAAGAGGTCGCCCGCTCGCTCGATGATCGTCCACCAGCAGGCCTCGGCGGCGTCGGCGACGGCGACCTCGGCGGCCTCGGCGGCGTCGGCGGCGTCGGCGTCGGTCAGGGAGCACACCGCGATGGCGTCGGTGGCTCCGGTGGTCTCCCAGAAGCGGTCCTGGGCCGTTCCGGTGATGCAACCGGTGTGGTCGGGCCCGGCGGGGGCGTGGGCGCACAGCCGGACGGCTCGCGCCGGATCGCCCCGTGTGGCGTTGCCGACGTCGCGCCCGTAGGAGTAGAAGCACAGTGTTCGGGCGCTCCCGGACAGTTCGGCGCAGGTCGCCGCCACGGCCGCGAAGTCGCCGTCGAACACGGCGAGCATGTGGGTGGTCTGGTAGGCGTAGCAGTCGTCGGTGTAGGCGACGGCTATGGCGTCGCAGGGGAAGTGCGGATCGTCGGGGCGCAGGTAGTCGGTGAGGTGGCCCATGAGGCCCGAGAGCCCACCCACCACGTTCTCCATGAACACCCCCGAATGGCAGGAGGCGCGGTCCTCCTCGTCGCCTATCACGTCGCAGAGTTCGAGCGCCTCGTGGATCTCGTAGCTGGTCCACGCCATCAGGCCGTGCCCCACGCCGTGGTGGCACTGGTGCGCCAGGAAGGGGTTCGCGGCCGTGGCGCACACCGCCGCCACGTCCTCGGCGAGGCGGGACGTTCCCCGGTCGGCGAACAGCGCCTCGATGCTGCCGTGCAGCGCGCCCGCCTGGCACTCGTGGCCCGAGAGCACGAAGGCCGCCGGACCGAACGTCTCGTAGGCGACGCGGCCCGCCTCGTGTGCCGCGTCGTGGCAGTAGCGACCCTCGCTGAGTTCGGTCTGCTTCAGGACCGCGACGGTGGCGGCCGGGCCGTGCGCCTCGACGAAGGCGGCGAGAGCGTCGCGGTCGTCGAAGAGGGCGCTGCCGTCGGTGCCGGCCGGAACCGCGGCGAACCGCAACTCGGGAAGCTCGAGCCGCAAGGGGTCCGGAGACTCGACGGCGCTCCCGCTGGACACCACCAGGCCGGTCTCGGACGGATCGATGTGGTTGTGGTAGCGCCAGTAGCCGTTGTCCACGAACGTATAGGTCCAGGCCTCGCCGGGCGCGATCGCTTCCGGAGGGTCGAACGACGGCAGGACCTCGTGGGTGGGATGGATGTTGGAGGCGGGCCAGACCGGGATCGGCGACTCGTTCACGAACACAACCTCGTCGCCGGTCCCGACGTCGAGGCGTTCCGGGACGAAAGTCCCGCCGCCGGTGTAGGTCACCGTCCAGGAGTCCGGGGCGCCGTCGCGGTGGGTGTGGATGGTTCCGTCCTCGTGCTCGTGCACGACGCCGGCGCGGTCGGGCGGCGGTGCGGCCGGGGGGCCGGGGGGATTCCCCGGGCCCTCGCCGGCCTGCGCACGGGCCGGCTGATCGGCGCTGCCGGTGGAACCTCCCGTGAGCAGCACGGGAATCGCCACGGCGGAGGCCGCGAGGGTCACGGTGACGACGACCGTCACGGTGAGTCGTGCGTTAGGCCGGCCTGAGTCGGACACCGTGCGGCGGTGAAGGCGGCGACGGGTCTGGGCGCGGCCCTTCCGGGAGGCCGCCGCTCAGAGGATCTTGATCTCGATGTCCACCCCGGCCGGGAGGTCGATGCGCTGCAGCGAGTCCACCGTCTTGGCCGAGGAGTTCACGATGTCCAGCAGCCGCTTGTGAATGCGCATCTCGAAGTGCTCGCGGCTGTCCTTGTCCTTGTGGGGTGAGCGGATCACGGTGACCCGGTGCCGCTCGGTGGGCAGCGGTACCGGGCCGCGCACCTCGGCCTGGGTGCGCTTCACGGTCTGCACGATCTTGCGCGCCGACTGATCCACGACCTCGTGGTCGTACGCCTTGAGGCGGATCCGGATCTTCTGCCCCGTGGCCACGGCCCGCTACTTCAGGATCTTCGTGACGGCGCCGGCACCCACGGTGCGGCCGCCCTCGCGGATGGCGAAGCGCAGGCCCTCGTCCATGGCGATGGGGGCGATCAACTCGACGGTCATCTGGGTGTTGTCACCCGGCATGCACATCTCGATCTCCTCGGGCAGCGCGATGGAACCGGTGACGTCGGTGGTGCGGAAGTAGAACTGCGGCCGGTAGCCGTCGAAGAACGGCTTGTGGCGACCGCCCTCTGCCTTGGTCAGCACGTACACCTCGGCCTCGAAGTGGGTGTGCGGCGTAATGGAGCCGGGAGCGGCCAGCACCTGGCCCCGCTGCACCTCGTCCTTGCCGACACCCCTCAGCAGCGCGCCGATGTTGTCGCCGGCGCGCCCCTCGTCGAGGATCTTGCGGAACATCTCCACACCGGTGCAGACCGTCTTGCGGGTCTCCTTGATGCCGACGATCTCGACGTTGTCGCCGGTGTTGACGATGCCCTGCTCGACACGGCCGGTGACCACGGTGCCGCGGCCCGTGATCGAGAACACGTCCTCGATGGGCAGCAGGAACGGCTTGTCCACATCGCGCAACGGCTCCGGCACGTAGCTGTCGACCTGCTCCATGAGGGCCACCACCTGGTCGGCGGCCTCGGCATCGCCCTCCAGCGCCTTGAGCGCCGACACCGGCATGACCGGCGTGTCGTCGCCGGGGAACCCGTACTCGTCGAGCAACTCGCGCACCTCCAACTCGACGAGCTCCAACAGCTCGGGATCGTCGACGGCGTCCACCTTGTTCAGCGCCACCAGGATCCGGGGCACGCCCACCTGGCGGGCCAGAAGCACGTGCTCGCGGGTCTGCGGCATGGGCCCGTCGGCGGCGGAGACGACCAGGATCGCCCCGTCCACCTGCGCCGCGCCGGTGATCATGTTCTTGATGTAGTCGGCGTGGCCGGGCATGTCGACGTGGGCGTAGTGCCGGTTGGGCGTCTCGTACTCCACGTGGGCGACATTGATGGTGATGCCCCGCTCGCGCTCCTCGGGAGCCTTGTCGATGGAGTCGAAGTCCGTGAACTGTGTGGACTCCGGATCGCGTTGAGACAGGACCCGCGTTATGGCGGCGGTCAGTGTCGTCTTGCCATGGTCGATGTGCCCCATGGTCCCCACATTGATGTGGGGCTTCGAACGCTGGAAGACTTCCTTGGCCATTTCTCGCTCCTGATGCTCCGTTTCGGTTGCGTCTAGATTCGGTTCGTTTACGGGTTCGTGTGATCCGGCCTCGCGGCGCGTCCGCGGTGGCAGCCGGATCTTCGGTTGGTCAGACGCCGCGCACGCGGGAGATGATCGTCTCCTGCACCGACACCGGCACCTGCTGGTACGAGTCGAACTGCATGGTGTAGGTAGCCCGACCCTGAGTGCGCGAACGCAGGTCGGTAGCGTATCCGAACATCTCCGCAAGCGGCACCGTGGAGTTGACGACCTGATTCCTACCGCGCTGCTCGGTCGCCAGCACCCGCCCCCGGCGGCTGTTGATGTCGCCCACGACGTCGCCCAGGAACTGCTCGGGGACCACGACTTCAGTAGCCATGACCGGCTCGAGCAGGACGGGAGAGGCCTTGTGCGCCGCCTCCCGGAACCAGGAAACGGCCGCCACCTTGAACGCCATCTCCGAGGAGTCCACGTCGTGGTACTTGCCGTCGTTCAGGATGACGCGGACACCGACGGTAGCGAAACCCGCCAGAACGCCGGTGGTGAGAGCCCCCCGGATACCCGACTCCACGGCCGGGATGTACTCCTTCGGGATCGCCCCGCCTCTGACCTCGTCCACGAACTCGAAGTCCTCGCCGGAGCCCAGCGGCTCGATCGAGGCACAGATGACCGCGAACTGGCCCAGACCACCGGTCTGCTTGCGGTGCATGTAGGTGTGGTTGAGGACCGGGGCGGTGAGCGTCTCCCGGTACGCCACCTGGGGCCGCCCCACCGTGGCGCCCACTTTGAACTCTCGCAGCATCCGATCCACGATCACCTCGAGATGCAACTCGCCCATGCCGGCGATGATGGTCTGACCGGTGTCGGTGTCGGTTCGCACCCGGAAGGTGGGGTCCTCCTCGGCGAGCGCACCGAGGGCCTTGGAAAGGCGGTCCTGATCGGCCTTGGACTTGGGCTCCACCGCCACGTCGATCACCGACTCCGGGAACTCCAGCTGCTCCAGCAGGATCGGGTGGCCCTTGGCGCAGAGCGTGTCGCCGGTGCGGGTGTTCTTGAAGCCGACAGCGGCCACGATGCCCCCGGCGCCCACCTCGGTGCGGTCGAGGCGGTCGTTGGCGTGCATCTCCAGCAGGCGGGAGATGCGCTCGGTGCGGCCGGTGCGGGTGTTCAGCACCTGATCGCCCTTGGCCACCGTGCCGCTGTAGACGCGGAAGTAGGTGAGCCGCCCCACGTGCGGATCGGACATGATCTTGAAGGCGAGCGCCGCGAACGGCTCGGACTCGCCGGTGCTGCGGGTCAGTACCGCACCGCTGCGGGGCTCGGTGCCCTCCACCGGCGGCTGGTCCAGCGGGGACGGGAGGTAGTCCACGACGGCGTCGAGCAGCGGCTGCACGCCCTTGTTCTTGAACGCCGAACCGCAGAGCACCGGCACGAAGTCCCCCGACAAGGTGCCCCGCCGGATGGCCGGCCGGAGGTCGTCCGCCGTGATCTCCTCCTCGGCCACGAACTTCTCCAGGATGCCATCGTCGATGGTGCTGACCGCATCGATGATGTCGGCCCGCCGCGCCTCGGCCAATTCGACCAGCGGCGCCGGCACCTCCACCTCCTGCCAGGTGGCGCCCAGGTCGGAGTTGTTCCAAACCAGCGCGCGCATGGTCAAGAGGTCGACGACACCGGCGAAGTCGGACTCGGCGCCGATCGGCACCTGCAGCACCAGCGGCGTGCAGCTCAGCCGCTCGCGGATGCTGTCGGTACAGAAGAAGAAGTCGGCGCCGGTGCGGTCGAGCTTGTTCACGAAGCAGATGCGGGGCACGCCGTAGCGGTCGGCCTGGCGCCAGACCGTCTCGGTCTGCGGCTCCACGCCGGCGACGCCGTCGAAGACCGCCACGGCCCCGTCGAGGACGCGCAGCGACCGCTCCACCTCCATGGTGAAGTCAACGTGACCGGGGGTGTCGATGATGTTGATGCGGCTGTCCCGCCAGATGCAGTGCGTGGCGGCCGCCGTGATGGTGATGCCCCGCTCCTGCTCCTGGGCCATCCAGTCCATGGTGGCGGCCCCGTCGTGCACCTCGCCGAGCTTGTAGTTCACGCCGGCGTAGTACAGGAAGCGCTCGGTCGTCGTGGTCTTGCCCGCGTCGATGTGGGCCATGATGCCGATGTTGCGGGTTCGTTCGAGGGGATGTGGAGACATGATGGAGTTCTCCGCGGAGAGGGTCGGGGCCGCCGGGATCGGGCCCCGGTGACCGGCGGTGAGCACGTCACCGAACCGGTCGGAAGTTATTCAGGCGCGGTGACGGTCAGATGCGTCCATGGTTAGCCAACCATGACGAATCGCGCTCCCACTACCAGCGATAGTGGGCGAAGGCCTTGTTGGACTCCGCCATCTTGTGGAGATCCTCTTTGCGCTTGATGGACGCCCCGGCGTTGTTGGAGGCGTCGAGCAACTCTCCTGCAAGGCGCGCCGCCATCGTGCGCTCGCGGCGATCCCGGGCGTAACCGACGATCCAGCGGATCGCCAGCGTCGTCTGGCGGCGTGGCCGCACGTCGACGGGGACCTGGTAGGTGGCGCCGCCGACCCGCCGGCTGCGCACCTCCAACTGCGGCTTCACATTCTCGACGGCGCGCTTGAGAACGGCCGCCGGCTCTGCGCCGGTCCGCTCGCCCACAGTCTCGAGTGCGTCGTACACGATGCGCTCGGCGATCGAGCGCTTGCCGCGCTGGAGCACCTTGTTGACGAACTGCGTGACCAGGACCGAGTCGTAGACCGGATCGGGCGGAAGCTCGCGTCTTTGGGGTGGACCTCGGCGGGGCATGTCGTCAGTCCTTCTTGGCGCCGTAGCGGCTGCGGGCCTGCCGACGCTCATCCACACCGCTGGAGTCGAGGGCCCCGCGGATGACCTTGTAGCGAACACCGGGGATGTCCTTCACACGGCCGCCGCGCACCAGCACGATCGAGTGTTCCTGCAGGTTGTGCCCCTCACCGGGGATGTAGGCCGTCACCTCGATGCCGCTCGTGAGCCGCACGCGCGCCACCTTCCGCAGCGCGGAGTTGGGCTTCTTGGGGGTCGTCGTGTAGACCCGCGTGCACACCCCCCGCCGCTGGGGCGCGCCCTTCAGAGCCGGAGTGCTGTCCTTGCGGGGTTTCGTCCCGCGTCCTTTGCGCACGAGTTGCTGGATGGTGGGCACGGTTGCGAAGGACTCCTGGATTGCTGGTCATCGACGGTGGCGGGTGGTGGCTGAAGGTATGCACCGGGCGGGGCCGCAGCGCCGGACGGGCCATGTCACGGTCCACTCACAGTGGGCCGCCCCGGGCTCGACCACGCGCCTTGCGCAGCGTATTTTTCGGCGAGCGCGTCCGGGGGGACAGGCCGAAGCCGAGATTTCAGACTACGAGCGGGCGACGGTCTTCACAACCCCGCAGTCTCGGCCGCGAGTTCCGCTGTCTCGGCAGGCTCCGGTGCTTCGGGCGTCTCGGGCGCCACGCCGAAGACGTCCGCGTAACCCTCCGCGAACTCGTCGTATTCCTCGGAGTAGACCTCCATCGGCACGTACTCGGGGGCATGCGGCCGGACGTTGCGGTACTTGGCGATCCCGGTGCCCGCCGGGATCAGCTTGCCGATCATGATGTTCTCCTTCAGCCCGCTCAGATCGTCGCTGCGCGACTCGATGGCGGACTCGGTGAGCACCTGGGTCGTCGTCTGGAAGGAGGCGGCGGAGAGCCACGAATCGGTCGCCAGAGAGGCCTTCGTGATTCCCATGAGTTCGGGACGTCCCTGCGCGGGGCGCTTCTCCTCGGTGATGAGCTGCCGGTTGGCGTCCCGGTAGCGGCGGGCGTCGACCCGCTCGCCGGGCAGGAAGTCCGAATCGCCGGACTCCTGCACCAGCACGCGCCGGGTCATCTGGCGCACGATCAACTCGATGTGCTTGTCGTGGATCGACACGCCCTGCTCGCGGTAGACGGCCTGGACCTCGTCGGTGAGGTACTGCTGCACGGCGCGCAGGCCCTTGATCTCCAGCAGCTCCTTCGGGTCCACGTTGCCCTCCACGAGCACGTCCCCGGCGTCCACCTCGTCGCCGTCGGCGAACTCCAGTCGCGCCCCCACAACGGCGACGTGCTTCTCCTCGGTGCCGTCGGGCGCGACCACTCGCAGTCGCTGCTGCTGCCCGTCCGGTTCGTCCACCCGGAGGACACCTGAACTCCTCGCCAGAGTGGCCTTGCCCTTGGGGGTCCGAGCCTCGAACAGCTCCACGACGCGGGGCAGGCCGCGGGCGATGTCACTCACCGACCGGCCCAATTCCATGGCGCCACCTGTGTGGAAGGTCCGCATCGTGAGCTGCGTGCCGGGCTCACCGATGGACTGGGCCGCGATCACGCCCACGGCCTCACCCGTCTCGATGATGCCTCCGGTGGCGAGCGACATGCCGTAGGACTTGGCGGAGATCCCCTGGAGCGAGTTGTCGGTCAGCGGAGACAGGACGCGCACCCGAGTCAGGCCCGGATCGGCCGCGAGGCGCTCCATGAGTTGGCGCGTCACCATCTCGCCGGCCGCGATCTCCGTCCCGTCGTCGAGCGTGGCGACGTCGGCCAGGATCCGACCCAGCAGGCGCACCTCCAGCGGACGGTCACCGGCCTCAAGGTCAACGTAGATGCCCGGCACCGGCTCGTTGTTCTCGAACGGATCCTCGTCGTTGATGATGAGTTCCTGCGCCACGTCCACGAGGCGCCGCGTCAGGTAGCCGGAGTCGGCGGTGCGCAGGGCCGTGTCCACGAGGCCCTTGCGTGCACCCGGCGTGGAGATGAAGTACTCCAGCACCGACAGTCCTTCACGGAAGTTTGACTTGATCGGCCGGGAGATCATGTCGCCGCGCGGGTTGGCGACCACGCCGCGCATGCCGGCGATCTGGCGCAGCTGCATCATGTTCCCGCGGGCTCCGGAGTCCACCATCATGTTGAGGGGGTTGAGGCCCTCGCCGGCAAGGGCGTCGACCATCTCGTCCTGCACTTCCTGGGTGGCCTCCAGCCAGGTCTCGATCTCCTTCTGGCGCCGCTCGCCGTCGGAGATGATTCCGCGGCGGAACTGGCTCTCGGTGGTTTGAGCCTGCCGCTCCCGGCGTTCGAGGATCTTCGGCTTGTCGGCCGGCACCTTGATGTCATCCAGGGAGATCGTGAGCCCGGACTGCGTGGCGAACTGGAAGCACAGGTCCTTCAGTCCGTCGAGACTGCGCGCCACTTCCGCTTTGGGGTAGTTGCGAGCGAGGTGCTCGACGACCTGGCCCACGGACGGCCGCCTCAGTTCCTCGTTGATGAAGCCGAAGTTCTCGGGCAGTTGCTGGTTCAGCAGGATCCGCCCGACCGTGGTGGGCTCGTAGGTGGCCTTGCCACCTCCGGCGGCCGCGCCGTCGCCTCCGGCGGCCGCGCCGTCGCCCTCACCTTCGGGCGCGGGCCGCACCAACTCGGGGACGCGGTACTCGATCGGCGCGTGCAGCTCCACCTGGCCGGCCTCGTAGGCGAAGATGACCTCGTCGGGGTTGCGGAAGACGCGTCCCGCACCACGTCCCTCGGGGTTCAGGAGGGTGAGGTAGTACGTACCGATGATCATGTCCTGGGTGGGCGTCACGAGCGGCGAGCCGTGCGCCGGCGACAGGACGTTGTTGGCCGACAGCATGAGCACGCGGGCCTCGGCCTGCGCCTCCGCGGACAGCGGCAGGTGCACGGCCATCTGGTCGCCGTCGAAGTCGGCGTTGAAGGCGGCGCAGACCAGCGGGTGGATCTGGATGGCCTTGCCGCCCACCAGCACCGCTTCGAACGCCTGGATGCCGAGCCGGTGCAGCGTGGGCGCCCGGTTCAGCAGCACGGGGTGCTCCTTGATGACCTCCTCCAGGACGCTCCAGACCGCGGAGCGGCGGCGCTCGACCATGCGCTTGGCGGACTTGATGTTGGGCGCCAGCTCCTGCTCCACGAGATTCTTCATCACGAAGGGCTTGAACAACTCGAGGGCCATGAGGCGCGGCAGGCCGCACTGGTGGAACTTGAGCGTGGGACCCACGACGATCACCGAACGGCCCGAGTAGTCCACGCGCTTGCCCAGCAGGTTCTGCCGGAACCGCCCCTGCTTGCCCTTCAGCATGTCCGAGAGCGACTTGAGCGGCCGGTTGCCCGGTCCGGTGACCGGACGGCCCCGGCGGCCGTTGTCGAAGAGGGCATCCACCGCCTCCTGCAACATCCGCCGCTCGTTGTTGACGATGATCTCCGGTGCACCGAGGTCCAGCAGCCGCTTGAGGCGGTTGTTGCGGTTGATGACGCGCCGGTAGAGGTCGTTGAGGTCTGAGGTGGCGAAGCGGCCGCCGTCGAGCTGCACCATGGGACGCAGGTCCGGCGGGATCACCGGGACCACGTCCAGGATCATCGCCCGGGGGTCGTTGATGCGGCGCCCGTGCTCGTCGCGGGTGTTGAAGGCGCTCACGATCCGCAGGCGGCGGATCGCCTTGTGCTTGCGCTGCGCCGACAGCGGCTTGGTGCCCTCGGGAGGCGCCACCATCAGGCGCAACTCCTCTTCCTGGGAGTCGAAGTCGGACCCGTCGATGAGCCGGGCGATCGCGTCCGCACCCATCCCGCCTTCGAAGTAGTCCTGGTAGCGGTACGCGAGCTCGCTCCAGAGTTCCTCGTCCTCGATGATCTGCCGGGGGTGCAGGCTCCTGAAGGCGTCGAAGGCGTTGCGGATCTTCTCGAGTTCCTCGATCCGGAGTTCCTGCAGCTCCTCGAGCTCGCGCTCGGCGGCGGCCCGGCGGTTGCGGATGTCCGCACCGGTTCCGCCGCTGTCCTCGAGTTCGGTGAGTTCCTCCTCCAGCGCCCGCTGGATCGCATCGCGACGCTCGTCGAACTCGGTGCTGACGATGCGCAGTTCCTCGTGCATGTCCCGCTCGAGTTCGGGCAGGTCGACGTCGCGACGCTCGGCGTCGACGCTCACCACCAGATGGGCGGCGAAGTAGACGACCTTCTCGAGCTGCTTGGCCTTGACCTCCTCGCGGGGCTCGGTGCCCGTGAGGAGGTACGCCAGCCAGGAGCGCGTCCCGCGCAGGTACCAGATGTGCACGACCGGCGCGGCGAGCTCGATGTGGCCCATGCGCTCGCGGCGCACCTTGGTGCGGGTCACCTCCACACCGCAGCGCTCGCAGATGATGCCGCGGAACCGGATGCGCTTGTACTTCCCGCACGTGCACTCCCAGTCCTTCTGGGGACCGAAGATCTTCTCGCAGAAGAGCCCGTCCTTCTCCGGCTTCAGGGTGCGGTAGTTGATGGTCTCGGGCTTCTTGACCTCACCGTTGGACCAGGTGCGGATGGAGTCCGCGGTGGCCAGACCGATTCGGAGACGCCCGAACTCGTTGACGTCGAGGGCGCTGGAGGTGTTCCGGCGATTCTGTTCCATCCCTAGTTCTCCCTCCTGCCGGCGTAGGCCGGTCGGTCGCCGCCGAGTTCGCGCGCACGGCGCTCGGCCTCGCGGCGGGCATCCTCCTCGTCGGACCCCCGCTCCGGGCGCGAGATGTCGATGCCCAGTTCCTCGGTGGTCCAGTAGATGTCCTCGTCGATTTCCTTGATCTCGATCTCCTCGCCGGCGCTGGAGTAGACCTCCACCTCCATGCACAGGGCCTGCATCTCCTTGATGAGCACCTTGAAGCTCTCCGGGATGCCGGGGTCGGGCATGTTGGAGCCCTTGACGATGGCCTCGTAGACCTTCACGCGGCCCAGCACGTCATCGGACTTGACGGTCAGCAGCTCCTGCAGGCAGTAGGCGGCGCCGTAAGCCTCGAGCGCCCACACCTCCATCTCGCCGAACCGCTGGCCTCCGAACTGGGCCTTCCCGCCCAGGGGCTGCTGGGTGATCATCGAGTACGGGCCGGTGGAACGCGCATGGATCTTGTCGTCCACCAGGTGGGCGAGCTTGAGGATGTAGGCGAAGCCCACGGTGACCCGCTGGTCGAAGGGTTCGCCCGTGCGGCCGTTGTAGAGGACGGCCTTGCCGTCGGTGCCGACGAGACGATCCCCGTCGGGGGACTCCGGGCGCATGTTCTCCAGCAGCGTGCTGATGGACGGCCTGTCGCCGGTCGGGCCGACCGTCGGGGCGTCATCCCAGCGAGCACCGTCGAAGACCGGTGTCTCGATGAACACCGAGGGCGGCGTGTTGGTGCGGGTCTTGGCCTCGGTGCCTCGCACCGGCTCGTCGCCGACCGCCTCGCCGTTCAGCTGCCATCCCCAGCGCGCCACGTAGCCGAGGTGCGCCTCCAGGACCTGGCCGACGTTCATCCGCGAGGGCACGCCGAGGGGGTTCAGGATGATGTCGACCGGCGTTCCGTCGGCCATGAAGGGCATGTCCTCGACGGGCAGGATCTTGGCGATCACGCCCTTGTTGCCGTGGCGGCCCGCCAGCTTGTCGCCGACGCTGATCTTGCGCTTCTGCGCCACGTGGACGCGGACCAACTCGTTCACGCCCGGCGGCAGCTCGTGGTCTTCCTCGCGGCGGAAGACCTTCACGTCGATCACCTTGCCGGCGTCGCCGTGGGGGACCTTCAGCGAGGTGTCGCGCACCTCGCGCGCCTTCTCGCCGAAGATGGCGCGCAGCAGGCGCTCCTCGGGGGTCAGTTCGGTCTCGCCCTTCGGCGTGACCTTGCCCACCAGGATGTCGCCGGGGCCCACCTCGGCGCCGACGCGCACCAGGCCGTCGTCGTCGAGGTCGACGAGCACCTCGTCGGAGAGGTTGGGGATGTCCCGGGTGATCTCCTCGGCCCCGAGCTTGGTCTCGCGGGCGTCGATCTCGTGCTCGTGGATGTGGATGGACGTCAACACGTCGTCGCGCACCAGCCGGTCGCTGACGATGATGGCGTCCTCGAAGTTGTACCCCTCCCAGGACATGTACGCCACGAGGACGTTCTTGCCCAGCGCCAACTCGCCGTGGTCCGAGGAGGGCCCGTCGGCCAGGAGCGAGCCCTCGACGACCCGGTCGCCGGCGCGCACGAGGGCGTGCTGGCGGATGCAGGTGTCCTGGTTGGAACGCGCGAAGCGAGCCAAGGGGTGCACCACGTGGCCCAGGGAGTCGTAGCGCATCGTGATGGCCCGGCCGTCGAGGTCGATCACCTCACCGTCGTCGAGGGCCAGGATCACGTCGGCCGCATCGCGTGCCGCCCTGGCTTCGATGCCCGTGCCGATGTAGGGAGCTTCGGCTCGCTGCAGGGGCACGGCCTGGCGCTGCATGTTGGCGCCCATGAGCGCCCGGTTGGCGTCGTCGTGCTCCACGAACGGGATGAGCGCGGTCGCCACCGAGACGATCTGCTTGGGCGACACGTCCATCCGCTCGATGTCACTCGGCGGAGCGAAGACGATCTCGGTCGTGGCGCCGAAGAAGTGCTCCTCCTCGAGCTGCAGCTTGAGGTCCTCCAGCGAGGCCGCCTGCGGTGAGCGCCTCGCCAGCACGCGCGGGTTGCGGAAGGTGCCGTCGGGGTTCAGCGGCGCGTTGGCCTGCGCCACCACGTACTCCTCCTCCTCATCGGCGGTGAGGTACTCCACCTCGCTGGTCACCTGGCTCTCGCGCACGACGCGGTACGGCGTCTCGATGAAGCCGTGCTCGTTGATCCGCCCGTAGGTGGCGAGCGCCCCGATCAGGCCGATGTTGGGGCCTTCGGGCGTCTCGATGGGGCACATCCGGCCGTAGTGGCTGAAGTGCACGTCGCGCACCTCGAAGCCGGCGCGCTCCCGTGACAGGCCGCCGGGGCCCAGTGCCGACAGCCGGCGCCGGTGTGTCAGCCCCGACAGGGGGTTCACCTGGTCCATGAACTGGCTGAGCTGGCTGGTGCCGAAGAACTCCTTGATGGCGGCCACGACCGGGCGGATGTTGATGAGCGTCTCGGGAGTGATGGCCTCCATGTCCTGGGTCGTCATGCGCTCCCGCACGACCCGCTCCATGCGCGACAGGCCGATCCGCACCTGGTTCTGGATCAACTCGCCCACCGAGCGGATGCGGCGGTTGGCGAAGTGATCCTGGTCGTCCAGCCGGTAGCCCTGCTCGTAGCGCACCAGGTGCAGCAAATACGTCGCCGTGGCCAGCAACTCGGCCGGCTTCAGAGTCGGCTCGTCGGACTCAGGGGCCTCGAGGTCGATGCCGAAGATCTCCCTGATGCGCTCGATCTCCTTGCCGAGCTTGCGGTTCAGCTTGTAGCGCCCCACCCGCGAGAGGTCGTAGCGGCGCGGATCGAAGTACGCGCCGGCGAAGTAGGCGCGGGCCGCCTCGGCGCTCGGCTGGTCACCGGGCCGCACGCGCTTGTAGATCTCGATGAGCGCGGCGTCCCGCGACATCTCGTTGCTCTTCTCGTTCTCCCACTGCGGGGCGAGGAAGTCGAAGTAGCCCACGAAGCGGTCGAAGAACCCGGGATAGGCCTCCTCGTCACCGAAGCCCAGCGCCGTCAGGAACGTGAACAGGCTGAGGCGACGCTTGCGCGCCACCCGCACGCCGGCGCTGACGTCCCTGCCCGGCCGGTGCTCGACGTCGAACTCGATCCACTCCCCGCGGTAGGGATGGATCGTGCCGGTCACCAACTGGTGCTTGGACATGTTCCGCAGCCGGTAGCGCTCGCCGGGCTGGAAGATGACGCCGGGCGACCGCACGAGTTGCGACACCACCACTCGCTCGGTGCCGTTGATGATGAAGGTGCCCTTGGGGGTCATCTTGGGGAAGTCCCCCATGAAGACCACCTGCTCCTTGATCTCGCCGGTGTGGCGGTTCAGGAAGCGCGCCCGCACGAAAACGGGTGCGCTGTAGGTCATGTCCTTCTCTTTGCACTCCTCCACGGAGAACTTGGGCTCCATGAGGAGGAAGTCGTCATCGGGATCGAATTCGAACTCCAGGAGCAGGTTCTCGGAGTAGTCCTTGATCGGACTTATGTCCGCGAAGACCTCCGCCAGACCCTTCTTGAGGAACCAGTCGAAGGAATCACGTTGGATCGCAATCAGGTCGGGAAGTTCGAGAACCTCCTCGAGATTGCCGAACGAGTAACGCTGACGAGCGACAGCTGGAGATGCCACATCTCACTCCTGGGGAAGCACATGACCGACTTGGGGGCGCGCGACGGAGCCACGAGGTTCAGGACCCGAACTCCCGACAGCGGAAACCGGGAATGCCTATGCGGAGAACGGCGACACGGGGAAATCACCCTACTGTCCGCCGCCCGCGGCCGCAACCTCGAAGGCGTTCAAATTGCCGGACACCGCCGCAGCGTCCGGCAACGGGGGTTAGGAGATCTTGATGACGGCGCCGGCGGCCTCGAGGGCTGCGGCGGCTCCGTCGGCCTCCTCGCGCGGCACGCCCTGCAGCACCGGCTGGGGTGCGGTGTCGACCAACTCCTTGGCCTCCTTCAGCCCCAGGCTGGTGAGCGAGCGCACCTCCTTGATGACCTGGATCTTCTTGTCGCCGACCTCGGAAAGGACGACGTCGAAGGCAGTCTGCTCCTCTTCTTCCTCGGCGGCCTCGGCAGCGGCGGGTACCGCCATGGGCATCGCCGCCACGGGAGCTGCCGCGGTGACGCCGAAACGCTCCTCGAAATCCTTGAGGAGTTCGCTCAGCTCCAGCACCGTCATGGCGCTGATGGTGTCGAGAACTTCGTCGACCTTGGACATGGTGTTTCTCCTTGTTCTTGTCTCGGTGTGATTGCCTTGTCCCGCCGGCTGGGTCGGCGGGCGTTACGTGCCGGCGGGCGTTACGTGCCGGCGGGCGCTCTCAGTTCGCGGAGCGCTCGTCGATCAGGGCCCGGAGCAGGCCGGCGAAACTGCGGGCCGGCGCGGCCGCCAGGCCCGCGAACTCCTGGAGTGGCGCGCCGAGCAGCCGCGCCATCTTCTGCATCGGACTTGCCAGCGCTCCCGCCAGTTCGGCCTGCAGTTGCTCGGCAGGAGGCAGCTTGGACAGGTGCTCCACCGCCTCGGGTCCGACCGGGTCGGTGCCCAGGAGACCCCCCTTGACGACCAGACTCTTCTCGGTGCGCTGGAAGTCGAACAGGGCTTTCGCCACTGCCGCGGCGTCGCCGGGGCGCCCGTCCTCGAGGGTCTCCACGAACGCCACCGCCGTGGGGCCCACCAGCAGGTGGTCGCAGTCGATCCCGAGTTCGCGTGTCGCCAGGCGGATCAGGGTGTTCTTGTACACCTTGTAGCTGCCGCCGAACGGCGCGAGCGAGTGCCGCAGCGCGGCCATCGCCGCCGTGTCGAGACCGCGGTACTCGGTCAGCACCGCACCCTGGGCGGCGGCCAGGCGTTCGCGGATCTCTGCGACGACGGCCACCTTGTCCGGGCGGGGCGGGCGGGAGTGTTCACTCGATGACTCGGACACGGTGGTCTCCGGATCGGTTCGGGATTCGGTGCAGGCCGGCCGGCGCGAACCCGCCGGAAACGGCAACGGCGCCGCAGAAGATCGCGCGGCGCCGGGGGATTGGGGCGTCACCTCATCAGGCGGGCGGCAGCGGGGCGCTGCCGTGCCCTTTCAGCTCCTAGGGGCACCGGAGATCTTCAGCGAGCATTCGGTTGTCGGGCCTCGCAGGCTAGCGGGAGGTCAAACCACCTCCACTGCGCGCCGCAAGGGTAGGGGCGGCTCAGATGCTCCCGGGGTCGATCTTGACCGGCGGTCCCATCGTGGAACTGATCGTCACCTTGTGGACGTAGCGACCCTTGGCGGCCGGGGGCCGCACCCGGTTCAACTCCTCCATCACCGTGCGCAGGTTGTCCATGAGCGCCTCGGTGCTGAAACTCACCTTCCCGATCGGGACGTGCACGTTGCCCTGGCGGTCGGTGCGGTAACCCACACGCCCGCCCTTGAAGTCGGCGACGGCCTTGGCCACATCGGTGGTCACGGTGCCGCTCTTCGGGTTGGGCATCAGCCCGCGGGGCCCGAGCGTGCGCCCGAGCCGGCCGACGAGCGGCATCATGTCCGGCGTGGCGATGGCCACGTCGAAGTCCATCATGCCCCCGCTGATCTCCTCGACGAGGTCGTTGTCGCCCACGTGGTCGGCCCCGGCGTCGCGGGCGGCGATCGCCGCCTCACCGGCGGCGAAGACGGCCACACGCACCTGCTTGCCGGTGCCCGATGGCAGCGAGACGGTCCCGCGCAGCATCTGCTCGGACCGGCGGGGGTCGACCCCCAGGCCGACGGCCATGTCCACGGTCTCGTCGAATCCGGCTGACGGCAGCCCCTTCACCACGTCGAGCCCCTCGACGGCATCGTGCACACGCTGCCGGTCGTAGCGGCGAGCGGCATCGCTGTAGCGCTTTCCGTTGTTCATGCTTCTCCTCCGGCCCTTGGACGTTCCCCGGCCCTGACGCCGTTGCGGGCTGTGGTCTTGTGAGGTCTTCGGGGGCGGCGGCCAACGCGCCGCGCCCGTGGAGTGGCGGCGCTAGCGGACCACCCGCACGCCCATGCTGCGGGCAGTGCCGGCGACCTGGCGCTTGGCCATGTCGATGTCGTCGGTGTTCAGGTCGGGCATCTTGATCTCGGCGATGGAGGCCACCTGCGCATCGGTGATCGAGCCGACGAACTCCCGCCCCACCTCGCCGGCACCCTTCTCCACGCCTGCCGCCTCGCGGACGAGGAACGACGTCGGGGGGGTCTTGAGGATGAAGCCGAAGGACCGGTCCTCGTAGATCGTGATCTCCACGGGGACGACCTGGCCGGCCTGATCGGCGGTGCGGTCGTTGTACTGCCGGCAGAAGTCCATGATGGCGATGCCGTGGGGACCGAGCGCGGTTCCCACCGGCGGCGCCGGGGAGGCCTTGCCGGCCTCGATATTGATCTTGACGACTACTAGGACCTTTTTCGCCATGATCGGCTCTCCTGTCGGTGGTTGCGGCGGCTAGAGCTTGGCGACCTGGGAGAATTCCAGCTCGACGGGGGTCTCGCGGCCAAAGATGTTGACCAGCACCTTGACCTTCAACTGCTCGGCGTTGATGTCGATGATCTCGCCCGACAACTCCGCGAACGGCCCCTCGCGCACCCGCACCGTCTCTCCGGCCTCGAACTGCAGGCGGGGACGACCGCGCTTGGCGGCCTCGTCGCCGGTTGTCCTGGACTCCAGGAACGTCTCCACGTCGCGCCGGCCCAGCGGGGTGGGCTTCGGCCCGTGCCCCACGAAGCCGGTGATCGACGGGGTCTCCTTGATGACCTGGAAGGCTTTGTCGGTGAGCCGGCAGCGCACCAGCAGGTAGCCGGGGAAGACCTTCTTCGGGACGACCACCTTTTTCCCGCCCTTGAACTCCACGACGTCCTCTGTGGGGATCTGGGCCTCGTAGATGAGGTCGGTGGCATCGAGGCTGCGGACCCGCGCCTCGAGATCCTGCTTGGCCTTCTTCTCGTACCCCGACTGGGTGTGCACGACGTACCAGCGGCCAGGACGGCGCGATGGGCGGTCCTCGTCGGGGGGCTCGACGATGTCCTCGCCGGCGGAGGCCCCCGCAGCCGCTTCGGCCGTGGCGTGGAGGTCGTCCTCGCTCAGCACGTCGTAGTACTGCTCCTCGCCGGGCGCTCCGGTGACATCCGCGAGGGGGCCCGAAGGCAGTACCGCCTCGACGGGCGGCGCGGTCACCTGCTGCGGTGTGCCACCGGGCAGATCTGTATCGACTGGGGGGGATTGCTCACTCACGGAACCACTCATCGCTCGAAGAGTTTCAGGATCGCCTCGCCGAAGCCGTAGTCCAGGGCACCGATCACAGCCGTGAGGATGACCACGACGACAAGGGTGACGATGGAGTAGTTGACGACCTCGGGGCGGGTCGGCCAAGAGACCTTGCGCAACTCGGCGCGAACCTCGCGCATGAACTGCGCCGGCGAGGCCCGCTCGCGACGCGGCGCGGCCTGCTGGCGCCGCTCGGCTACGGGCGCGCCCTCCTCGTCGATGGCCCCCTGCTTGCGGGCCATACGGCGAAACTGTCTGTTCATTTCCATGGCAGGGCAGGAGGGACTCGAACCCCCAACCGCCGGTTTTGGAGACCGGTGCTCTCCCAGTTGAGCTACTGCCCTCGGATTCGGCCCAGGCGGTGCAGGACAGGTCAGGATACCCAGCCGACCGGGCCATCCCCACGGCGGGAACGCATCGGCCGGCCCCAGGCGTGCAGTAGCGGCGGCCAGAGTCGAACTGGCGACCTCTCGATTATGAGTCGAGCGCTCTTACCAACTGAGCTACGCCGCTGGATTGTCGGGCCAAAGTCGCGGAGCTCCCCCTGAATCGCCCGCCGAAGTCGCCGGCCACGACGAAGCCTCACGGATGTCGAACCGGCGTGATCGTTGTCACAGGGGAGTGATGGGATAGGGGCATCCCGGTCACCGATCCGCACTGCAGCGGCGCTCGGTCTGCCCCGAACCGGCTTGTCGGCCCCGCCGACGGACAACCCGTATCACCGCACGCCCCGGGGGAGAGACCGATGACCGACGCCACCCTGTTCGCCGACACCGACGGGAACGGAGTTCCCGACGTGCCGTCACGGTCCGGAAATACTCGACAGCCCGTAACTTCAATGTTACACTCGGTCGAGACCATGGAAGTCCGAACCCTGATCGACGAACTTGATAACGCCCGTCGCCGGGCCGGCCTGAGCAAGACGGAGTTGGCACGCGTCGCCGGGACGCAACCCGCCGCTGTTCGACGCTTGCTCTCCGGCAACGGTCACAACCCCCAAGTGTCGACGCTCGCGGGTCTCGCCGAAGTGCTGGGGTGCGAGTTGCGCCTTGTCCCGAAGTCCAAGAACGGACGAGCCGCCGCAGTCGAGAGCGCCGCCGGCGTCGCCTCAGCCGCTACGGAGTTGCGACAGATAGAGGGAGGGCCATTCTCGACCCTCCTGGCCGACCCTCCGTGGCGATTCCAGAATCGCACGGGGAAAGTTGCCCCGGAACACCGACGGCTCTCCCGCTACGAGACGATGACGACAGCCGCGATCCGCTCCCTGCCGATCAGCGAGATCACCACCCCGGATGCCCACCTGTACCTGTGGACACCTAACGCCCTCATCGCCGACGCGCTCGCTGTGATGGCGTCCTGGGGGTTCACCTACAAGTCCAACGTTGTCTGGGCAAAGAGACGCAAGGACGGCGGACCCGACGGCCGGGGGGTCGGATTCTACTTCCGCAACGTGACCGAACTGATCCTGTTCGGCGTCAAGGGCAACATGCGCACACTGGCACCGGGCCGGCGACAGGTGAACATGATCGAGACCCGCAAACGCGAGCACTCGCGCAAGCCGGACGAGCAATACGGCATTATCGAGAGTTGCTCACCCGGTCCGTATCTGGAACTCTTCGCCCGGTACTCCCGAACGGGCTGGACATCCTGGGGGCTCGAAGCTGACGACGAGGTCGTCCCCCGCGGCAAGCAGCACCCTGCCTACCGCTGAGCGGCGGCACGGACACGAGCCGATTACCCGGACACAGGCGGCAGAAGTGCCAGCGCCGTCTCCCGCAGGGACCGGGCCGCCGAGCGGGCCTCGTCGTATGACTCGAACTGGCTTCTCCATGTGCCCGGAGCGATCATCTGGTCCGCCTGGTCAAGCAGACCCCGCACCTCGAGTACTGGCTCGATCCCGTCGATGCGCTCCGGCTGGATGCCGATCAGCAGGAGCGGACACTCGCCGCCGCCACCGAGGTTGACTCTCGGAACGAGCTTCTCCCAGTGCGTCGAAGACGCTCCGTACTTGTAGCCGCCGTCCTTGCTCCGGATCACACCGGAGACGAGGGCTTGGAAGTCGGGGCCCCTCGTGACGATGACGCCCACCGCGATCGCGCCCTCACGGTGCAACGCCTGAAAGTTGATCAGGTCCCGATCGAAGAAGGGATCCTTGTTGTTCCACTCCATCTCGATGGCAACACCCGGGAGCGGCTGGGCGAGTGATCCGAACCCGAACATGTCGATCTCGTGGCCGCGCACTCTGGAAACGGGCTCCGTGTCACCGTCAAGACCGATGTCCTTCTGGACCGTGATGTTCTGCTTCCCCCAGACCCTCTCTCCCTCTTCGCGCATTCTGGCAAGGGACTCATCGAATCGCCGCACGAACTCGGTGCGTCCACCGCCACCGGCACGCAGTTCGTCTAAGGTCGGCGCGAAGGCATCCAGAGCCTTCCTGAGATCCTCGAATCGACCGGGAAATGCTCGCTGGAGGATCACATCGGCGTAGCGGGTCACGCCGTACTCGTAGCCGTCTGGAAGGCCGTCCACGGTCGGGGACCGCACCTGACCCGCCAGATCATCGGCCAGCTGAACAGAAGTCACCATCTGCGGAGCGTATCGCCGCGCCTAGGGGTCACCGGAAGCCGGACGCTCTTCGCTTGGGAAGTGCCGACCCCAGGCGTGCAGTAGCGGCGGCCAGAGTCGAACTGGCGACCTCTCGATTATGAGTCGAGCGCTCTTACCAACTGAGCTACGCCGCTTGGCGGTACGGGACCGTGCCCGCGAGCTCCCTGAGAGAATCGAACTCTCGACCTTTTCCTTACCATGGAAACGCTCTGCCGACTGAGCTAAGGGAGCCGAGCGGCCCACATGCTACACGGCTCGCCTGCGCCCCAACCCCGTGGTCACACGTCGGGCGGCCACGGTTAGGGAGCCCGATTGAGGATCCTGGCGGGCGGTAGCGTCTCGGGCGATGGAGATCCGTCTGGCGAACCGCGGCGACGCCGAGGCGATCGCGGCCATCTACAACCACGAAGCGACCCGGGAGCGCACCGTCTTCGACCTGCGCGAGCGCACGGTCCCCGAGCAGCAGGAGTGGCTGGCGGAGCGGTCGGGGGCGCACTCGGTGATCGTGGCCGTCAGCGACGGGGATGTCGTGGGATTCGCCTCGCTCTCGCCCTACCGGCCGCGGCCCGCCTACAACACCAGTGTCGAGAGCTCGGTGTTCGTGCGGCGCGACCGGCTGCGCGAGGGCATCGGCCGGGCACTGCTGGAGCGCCTCGTGACCCTCGCCGCCGAGCACGGGTTCCACAGCATGATCGCCCGCATCGCGGGTGAGAACCAGGCGTCGGTGGACCTGCACGCCGAGTGCGGGTTCGAACTCGTGGGCACCGAGCGTGAGGTGGGCCGGAAATTCGGCCGCTGGCTCGACTGCACCGTCATGCAGCGACTCCTGGCGTAGCCCGCGGCGCCCGCGGGTCGGCCAACGCCGCGGAATTCTTCTTCGTCGACCCCACGCCGGTGGGCGGGTTCCTCACTTCGAGAAGGCGATCTGCGACAACGCCGCCCAGACCGACAAGGACCCGCACCGGCAAAACCAGGACCACCGCCTCAGCACCCCCGAACATGCACCTCATCGCAGTAACCACCGTCGGCGACCCGCACCGACAGAACCAGGACCACCGCCTCAGCACCCCCGGTCCATCCGGCTCTCGCGCGCTGGGATCAGCGGGGTTGGGGTGTTCAGCAGCGGAGGGGTACGTGTTGGGGTTTGCGGTCGGGGTATTGCATGGTGAGTTTCCCGCGGGGCCCGCGGGTGATCTCGGCGCCGCGTTTGGAGTGGATCTCCTTGTGGTGGCAGTGCCCGCACAGCAAACAGAGATTGTCGAGGTCGGTGGGGCCGCCGTCCTTCCAGTTGCAGATGTGATGGGGTTCGCAGTAGCTGT
>MKWU01003191.1_pt1 | contig 22253 bp, 17 predicted proteins | sample 809101 | NCBI WGS metagenome assembly MKWU01 (sample SAMN05860141, study PRJNA318959) | sponge metagenome | host: Aplysina aerophoba | place: Slovenia: Piran, Adriatic Sea, Gulf of Piran | collected 2013-05-07 | reverse complement strand
GTCGATCAACGAGCGGCCAAAGCCCATCGTCTTCAGGTTCGGGTCCAGCAGGCTGAGCAGGGTGGCACCCGAATCCAGGGTGGTGCCGGCGTCGGCGCTGAGCTGCTGCGGGGTAATGCCATCGCCCAGGAACAGCAGCAGGTTCTCGCGCTTCTGCCGGGTCAGGATGTGGGTCAGATCGTTGGGCATCGCCAGGTGGTCGGAGGCGATCACGATCAGCGTGTCCTTGCCGTACGGGCTGGCCTGGATGCGCTGCACCAGCTGCGAGATCAGCCGGTCGCTGCACTTGAGCGCGTTGAGCATGTTGATGTTGCCGTACTGGCTCTGGTAGCGCTCGCCCTTGCACGATACCGGCAGGTGGCCCGCCGGGTGGTGGGTGTCCATGGTCAACGTGGTCAGCATGAACGGTGAACCGGCACGCGAGAGCTGCTCGAAGCGCTGGTAGGCGGTATCCAGCAGCACGTCGTCGTGCACGCCCCAGGCCGAGTAGTGGATGCGGCCGATCTTCTTCTGCTGCTTGAACCATGCCAGGTCGTGCACTTCATCGAAACCGTGGCTGGCCAGGAACTGGCCCTTGCCGGCGAACTGGCCGTTGGCACCGCCCAGGTAATGGTTGGTGTAGCCCTGCTGCTTCAGGTAGTCGCCCAGGCAGACCGCCTTGGGCAGGAAGCTGCCCATGCGGTCCATGCTGTTTTCATCGCCCTGCGAGGTGGTCAGCGGCACGCCGCACATCGACGACACCAGGCCGGCGATGGTCCAGCCGCTGCCTTCGGCCGAGGCCAGCCCACGCACGTCCAGCGACTCGGACGCCAGGCGGTTGAGGTTGGGCATCAGGCCGGGAAACACGGCCTCGTCCAGATAGGTGCGTTCCAGGCTTTCGCCGTAGATCCAGACGATGTTGCGCGGGCGCTGCAGCGGCTGCGTCGGCACCTGGTACTCAGGGGCGATGCGGGCGAAGTCGACCGGGCGCAGCTGCTGGTACAGGCGCTGGCCGTCACGGGCCAGCGGGCTGATCATGATCGTGGCCACCCACACGGCCGCGAAACCGGCGAACAACGCGCCACCGTGGCCGGGCCGGCGCCAGCGCTTCACCCGTGTGGCGAACAGTGGCAGCAGCGAGACCAGCGCCAACACGATGAAGCCGGCGATGTAGCCGCCGCTGGCGATCTGCCAGACGAGGTCGCTGCTGCCCGCCCACGGCGCGATGAAGTGGAAGACCGTCCCCTCGCCGAGCGACGGCGCGAACACCGGGAGGCCGACCATGCCCACGAGCATGTAGAGCGCGAGGCTTGCCGCGCCGCGGTTCGCGCCCAGCGCGCCGCCCGTGAGCAGCACCGCGAGCGTCTGTCCGGTGATGGGGACGGGCGTGAATGGCAGCTTGACGGCGATCTGCGCGAACAGCGCCACGAGCACCGCGAAGCCCACCACGAGCGCAGCGTCGCGCAGCAGCCCCTGGCCGGGGACCAGCGAATCTATGAGCGAAAGTCGTGCCTGGGTTGTCTGCATAGGGGACAGTATATCAGGATGCCCGCCGCCTCTTGGCGCGGACGCTCCTACGACCGCCGGCGACGCAGCGCGACGACTCCGACGCCCGCGATGGCGACGATGCCAACGAGCACTACCAGCGCCACGATGAGCATCCCCGCGTTGCCGCCATCCGACGGATCGGGCGTGGGCGCCGCCGTGGGCTCGGGCGCCGGAACGGGCGTTGCCGTGGGCGGCACCGGCGTCGGCGTGGGGGCCGGGGTGGCCATCGCTGTGGGGATGGGGGTGGGGGGGGGGGTTGCAGGGGGGGTCGGGGGGGGGGCGACGATGCTCTCGGGGGGTGCGACGGCCGGGCACGGCTGGTCGGTGCGGGGGTCGGCGCCTGCGCCGAAGCGGAGCTCGACGCTCTCCACGAAGCAGGGCTCCGACATGTGCGCGAACGGGTACGTGAGGTCGGCCTGCTGGTCGCCGTTCAGGTGGAACGTGACGGGTTCGCCGACGTAGATGTAGCGCAGGGGGTCTTCGGTGATGTAGCCCGGCGGGCCGACGAGCAGGCAGCCCTGGTCGCTGGCGCAGTCGAATGCGCCGTCGACGACGGGAATGCGCGTGGGGCGCTCCCAGTCGCCGACGCGGACGACGATCTCGCCGGAGGCGACGGGCGCGCCGTCCAGCGTCGCGGTGCCCTGCAGGTACACGACGGGGAACGGCGGGATGCTTTCGAGGCGCTCTTCGGCGTCTCCGTTGGCGCCGTCCTGGGCGGACGCGGCGAGCGGAAGCAGCAGCGCCGCCGAGAGGAGCGCGGCTGCGATGAGGAGCATGCGGAGGAGGGGTGCGGGGACATGGGAGAGACGAGGCATGGCAAGATTCTATGGGAGGGCGCGCGGGGTTGTCATGGGCTTAGGCCGCAGGCTGGGCGGCATTCCGGGCGGCCCCGGCCTCGCGACGCGAAAGCCCCCGCCGGTGTCCGGCGGGGGCTTTCATTCGTACCCTTGCTGTGCGCGTCCGTTTTACGGGACGAGCGTGCTCGGCGTGGGCGACCAGACCCAGTAGCCCTTGCCGTTCTGGATCTCTTCAACAGGTATCGTCTCAGCCTCAACCGTGGGGTGCGGAACCGTTGCCGTGACGCCCGGCGTGGCCTTCACCCACAGGCTCTGGGTGGTGTCGTACGTGTACGCCACCCTCCACGGGATGCTGCTGAAGTAGTTGTCAGCCTCGTAGTTCGCATCGGCGAAGTTGCCGTCAGCGTCCTTCTCGCCAGGCGGGTTGTTCTCGGCATTCTGGAAGATGTCCAGCACGCCAAGCAGGTTCCAGCCCGCCGTCACCGGCACCGTCGGGAGTGTCCCGGCCGGGTCGACCTGGGACAGCATCGTCTCGATGGACTCGAAGGTCCGGGCGTGCACCCAGTAGCCGTAGCCACCTTCGATCTCCATCAGGCGCCCGCGCCACGTGCCGTCATCCTCACGGATGGCCGTGATCCAGTCGCCCTGCTGGTAGCCGAGCACCGGCGAGATGTACTGGTTGTTCGCCAGCACGCTGCCGATCGCGGGTTCTACCGGCGTCGCCGGCAGCGAGACCAGGTTCCAGCCCGGCTGCACCGAGATCTCGTACGGCTGCCGCTCGTTCACGTCGAACGTGAACTCGCCCTCGAACTCGTTGCCCGCGTCGTCCACGGCCGTGTACTCCACCGTGTACGCGCCGACCTCGAGGTCCCGCGTGATGAGCGAGTGCGACGTCGCGCTCACGCGGTTCAGGTTCGCCATCACATTGTCGCCGTTCAGCGTGATCTCCGTCACACCGACCGATCCGTGCGAGTCCTCGAACGTTCCGTCCTTGTACTCGGCCGCTTCGAAGCCGAAGTCCAGCTTCACGAACGGGTTCGCGCTCTCCGTCTCCTGGCCCTTGTCGTCGCTCCGCGGTGTCACAGTGCCGATCTCGTCCTCGATATCGCCGCCGGCGGCGTCCTCGTTACCGTTGTTGAACTGCCTGTCGATCTCGGCCAGCAGGCCTGCGGCGTCCATCTTCACCAGGTTCAGGCTGTTGCGCTCGGCCGGCGTCACGTCGGAGTCTGAATCGCGCCGGTGCGGGTGCTTGGTCCAGCCCGCGGTCGCGCCGATGTTCTCCTCGCCGTCGTAGCCCACGACGATGACGCCGATCAGACCATCGAAGTGGCCCTCAATGCTGGACACCTTGTACGACCTGGCCCAGTGGTTGTCGTCCTCCTGCAGCGCCAGGTTCGACGCCGTGTCGACGTTGATGTTGGCATTGCCGGTTATCATGTAGGTGTACTCGCCCGTGTAAGTGGCCGGGTTAGAGATGCTCCCGCCATCAGCGTCCCGCGCCTCGATCTCAACGAAGAACACCCTCGGGCGGCGGAGCAGGTCCTCGTCCGAGCGCACATCCACCGAGAACGCGCCCTTGGCGCTCGCGACCGGCCGGTCGTTCGCGGTGCCCGTCACCGTCACCGTCAGGCTCGGCGCGATCCAGTCCATGGCCTTCTCTATCGTCTTCGCGTCGTTCGTGTTCCCGGCCAGGTCGTATACCGCGCCGCCGACCACGACCGCCGCAGGCGTCTCGTCGGATGCCAGCTCTTCGGCCAGTTCCACGTAGACGCGGGCGCGCGGCTCGGTGATCCAGCCATCCTCGATGTTCCTGCCCGGGTTCTCCCGCGCGTACTGGTTGTAGGTGTCGTAGGCATCCTTGCGCGCGTCGTAGCTCCGCTTCTCAGATTCGTAGTCCTCATACGCAATCCACGCGTTCCACTGATCACACTCGACGTCGTTGGTCGTGTCCGTGTCCGTGCAAGTCGCGTAGTCGGCGTGTTCCTTGTTCGGGTTGGGGCTGGCAGGATTCAAATCGCTGCTGTCAAGGAACGTGCTGTCCCAGTTGGACGGTGCTGCTATTACCGGGTCCCGCATTGACGGGTCTGTCACCACCGGCGACGGCGCGCTGCCCGGAGCGCGCGGAGCAGATCCTGTAGGCGCAGTCAGCACCTTCTGCTCGCCCCGGTTGATCACCGGCGCCTTGCCCGGGTGGATGACGTCGACGATGGTGTGGCCGACGACCGTGATGTTGTCCATGTCAACATCGCCGAGCGCGTCTCTGTTGAAGTCGAGCGCGATGTAGGAGCGGTCGACGATCTCCACGTTCTTCGCCGTGTCGTAGGAGATGCCCGTGCGCGCCCTGCTCAGGGTAGGATCGGTGTTGTCCACGCGGAACACGTACGGCTCATCGAATTCATTGTCGTCCTCGTCGGCCACCGCATCTGTGGACGTCCAGTTGCCCGCGCGGTCACGGGCGCGCAACTGGTAGAGGTAGGGGCCTTCGTCCTCGCCCGCGCCGCTGGCCGTGAATACGTACGCCACGCCCGCGCGGTTGCCCGCCATCCGCCACGTGCCGGACGCGCTGATGTCGTCAGAGTTCGGCGGGGTCGCCGGACCCGTCATGCTGTTCATAGTGTTGGGCGTGACGTTGACCTTGATGTCCGCGGCAGCGCCGTTCGCCTCAACCGATACCTCCGGGTCCACGGAGAGCGGCTCACTGTGGAGGGCGTGGTCGCCGTCCGGGTTGATCTCGGTGAGGTCGCCGTCGCTGGAGGTGACGCTCTCGCCGTCGTGGCGGAGGCCTGAGTCGTCGTCCCGCACCTCGAATCCGTACGTCAGGCGGCTGGAGCGGGTCACCGCGTTGTCGTCGGGCGTCACGGCGGTGAAGTCGGGTCCCTCGCCGTCCACCACCAACTCCAGGGAGCCGGACTGCCCGGACACCGTGACCGTCAGCCGGTCGCCGTGCCGCGCGAAGATTGCGGCGATCTCCTGCTGGGCGGGCAACGTGCCGAGGGTGCCGGGGGTACGAGTCATGTCGACAGGGGTATCCACTGCGGACGTAGCCACGGTTTCCTTCGCTGCCATTGTGTCGTCCGCATCGATGTCTCCGTCGCCGTCGGAGTCGTGGGGGACGTTCGCTGTGGTGTCCGCGCACCATGTGGGGCCTGACGGGCCGCTTTGCTCTGAGGTACCGTCGCTTGGAACAACCTTGATGAACGCCTGGTAGTGCGCAGTACTGCCGGCCTGCTGGAGCTCGATAGTCTTGGTCACGTTGGAGCGGTTGTTCTTGACGTTCGCGGTGAAGGTGGCGTCCGGTCCATCACTGCCATCCACCTGCACACAAGTGTCTTGAATGGTGGCGGTATCAGTGGGGTCGGCATCGGGGTCGCTGAAACTGATGAGCAGGGTGTTGTACGCGCTCACCTGGTTGGAGACGTACAGCGTGTTCCTGAAGAGCGTGTCCTGGGGAGAGACCGCAGTCGTAGCGGTATCAACCGGGGACAGGAAAGCCGGGTCGCCGGGCGCGTGCACCCCACCGGTCCCCCCAGAGGCAAGCGTCGCGGTCGGGTTGGGTATGGCGATGCGGGTGCCCAGAGGAGCATTAGTGGCAACACCGGTGGTTGTCAACTTCGCCAACTGTCCGTCCTCGATGTCGTCGAACACGCCGACGGTGATGTTGACGTTGTTCAGCCTGCCGTCCGTGATGTCGCGGGTCTGCGAGAGCGCAGGCAGCACGATAAGCAGCGAGAGCGCCACTGCCATCAATGTCGCTATGAGCGGAATCTTGGTGAATCTCACTTCTACCCCCCTTATGGAGCTGTAGTCTTCGGTTTGGCGCTCTCTCCGAGAGCAGGGTGATCCGTTATTCCCTTATCGTTCGTTCCCCGCGGAGGCAGAACCTCCGCGGGGACAGGGTTAGCCTGCGGTTACGGGACCAGCGTGCCGGCCTCCGTGCTCCAGACCCAGTAGCCCTTGCCGTTGCATATCTCGTCGGTCGTGCCTTCGCCCGGGATGGCCTTCGACCAGGTGTTGTTCGAGGTGTCGAAGCTGTAGGCGACCTTCCACGCGATGTTGTCGAAGTAGTCGTTCGCTTCGGAGCCGCCCGCGGGTGGCGTGCAGGCTCCCTTCGCTGCCTTCTGCAGCACGTCCACGACGCCGAGCAGGTTCCAGCCCGCGATGACGCTGGCGGTCGGCAGGACGGACGAGGTGTCCGTCTCCGGAATCTTCGCCGAGATGGACTCGAACGCGGTGGTCTGCACCCAGTAGCCGTAGCCGCCGACGATGTCGGTGAGGGTGCCGCGCCACGTGCCGTTGTCGTTGACCGCGGTGAGCCAGGCGTCGTCCTGGTAGGCCAGCACGATGGTGGCCTCCATGCTGTCGCCCATGACCGAGCCGATGCTGGAGTCGAGCGGGGTGCCCGGCAGGGACACGAGGTTCCAGCCCGGCGTGAGGTTCAACTTGTACGGCGCACGGTCCGCGACCTCGAACTCGTAGGTCCCGTTGACCTCGTTGCCCGCGTCGTCGCGGCCCGTCACCTTCAACTCGTAGTCGCCGGTGGCGAGGTCCTGCGCGGCCAGCGTGTACGTCCGGTTGCTAGCACTGACCCGCGTGGTCTGGTCGCTCACGTCGTTGCCGTTCAGCGTGATGGACGTGAGCGCCACTGCGCTGTGCGAGTCGCCGAAGTTGCTGATCTTGTCGCCCTTCTCCTTGCCGGCGGGAGCGGAAGCGTCGTCCTTGTAGACATAGTCGCCGTACTCGCCCTTCTCGGAGCCGAAGTTGACGGTGATGAACGGGTTGCCCGTTTCCGTCTTCTTCGTGTCGTCGCCGGTCTCAGGAGCCAGCGAGAACGTGGGGGCGCCAAGATCCGTGTCTATCTCCACGAGCAGGCCCGCAGTCTCGATATCGCCGAGTTTGACCGAGCGGGTCCCCGTGTTGACAGCGGCTTGCGGACTGTTCTCGCTCCGTTTGTGGCCCCATCCCGGCGTCGAGCCGATGTTGTCGGCGTCGTCCTCGGCAATCACGATGACCGCATAGAGGCCGTCCGAGCCACCGACGTCGGCGTTGTTGTAGGTGCGGCTCCAGGCATTCTCCTGGGCGGCGTCCGTGCGCACACGGTCGCCCCGCCTCAGCGCGCCCAGCACCGCTTTCTGCTTCTCGGCGGTCGACCCGCCGTCCACAATCTTCGAGAAGAAAACCGTCGGCAGACGGCGCAGATCCTCGTCCGACGTGATGCTGACGGTCACCTCGGCGTTGTTCTTCAGCACTGGGCGGTCCGTGACATCCGTGGTCAGCGTAACCGTGATGGCGGGAGCGATGTTGTCCGCCGCGACGATCTCGTCCTGGTTGCTGGGGTTGCCCGCGAGGTCGAGCGCCGCGCCACCGAACATGGAAACCTGCGGGGTCGCGTCCGGCGCGAGCGCTTCGGCCAACTCGAGGTAGATGCGGGACTGTGGCACCAGGTCATCATCGAGACAGCGTCCGTCTATGTCCAGCGGGAGGTTGTCAGCCGGATCGTCGTTGTCACAGTCCGGCTTGTCGGCCAGGTGGATGACACCGACGACCTCAGCGTCCTCAACGAGGAACTTGGAGTGGTCCACGGCCATGACCGCGTCCCGGCCATTGGCGTCCTCGAACGTCACCGCGATGTAGGAGCGGTTGGCGACCTCCGTCTTCTTGTTGGCGTCGTAGGAGATGCCCGTGTAGGCGTCCCTGAACTCCGGCGAGGAGACGTCGACGACCAGTTCGAAGTCCTGCTTGCCGTCCTTGTTCGGGTCGGCGTCGGTGCGGGCGCTGTTGCCCGCGCGGTCCTTCGCCTCCAAGTACCAGTCGTTGTCGCCCGACTCGAGGTCGGTGACGGCCATGTCCAAGAGGTAGGAGACGCCTGGCCTGCCGCCGCTGGGGCGCACCCGCCAGCCGTTACTGCCCTGCTCGCTCCTGTCAGTGCCGACTATCACGTCGATGTCACGGGCGCTTCCGTCTCTGTCCGAGCGAGGCTCGGTCGTGATGTTGCCGTCGCCGTCCGTGTTGAACGCCCGCGCGTCGTTGTCGCCGCGGGAGTAGTCGAGCTCGCCGTCGTGCGCGAGACCGGAGTCCACGTCCGTAACGACGAAGCGGAACTTGACGGTGTTGGAAGAGACGTAGGCCTTGTGTTCAGGGAGGATGTCGGAGAACTCCGGGCCCTCGGCGTCGACCCTCAGCGTGACGCTGCCCGCAACGCCCGCAACCGTGACGGTCAGCGTGTCGCCGTGGCGCGCCGGAATCTTGCCACGAATCTCGTCGGCAGTGTCGGGGACAACGGTGGTGAAGGTAGGCATGGGGGGAGTGCTGGAGTCCAGCACCAGATTGCCGTCCGCGTCCCGTACCGCATCACTCGAGAAACTTCCGGAAGCACCCTTGGTGGGGGCCAGGCAGATGCCGTCCCGTTTCTCGTCTCCCGACGAGATGACCTCGAACGTGGCCATCATCGCCGCTGTACCGGTAAGAAGAGGATCCGGGAACGTTATGTCGTCGCCCTCCGTGGTCGTGTCGGTGATGTCCAGGTATACCTTGATGGACCGCCCGCTGTTATTGTTCCGGACGGTCGCCACAGCGTCACAGACGACGTTGTCGTTCTCGTTGAACGCCTCGTTGACGTTGGCAGTGGCGGGGTTGTCCCCGGCAATCATCTGACCGGGATTACCGGTGTCCGGCACCATGTGATTGTCCATCCTGCCGTCCAGACCCGCCAACTCCACCTGCTTGATGGTGGTGATGGTGTCGATCCGCACGCTGTTGTACGCATCGCCATCGTTCGAGACGTAGAGGTTGCCGTTGAAGTAGGACGAGGCAACGCTCTCGTCGACAGCCGTTGTGGCCGCGTTGTCAGTGTCGCCAGACAGTACGGCGACGGTCAGGTTGGCGCCGCCGGAGAGCGAGCCGCGCGTGTCGTCGTAGCCGGAGGACTGTGCGAGTCCCGGGAGAACGATGAGCAGCGAGAGCGCCACTGCCATCAATGTCGCTATGAGCGGAATCTTGGTGAATCTCACTTCTACCCCCCTTATGGAGCTGTAGTCTTGGGCTTGGCGCTCTCTCCGAGAGCAGGGTGGTCCGTTATTCCTCTGTACCTGCGTGACGCACTGCGTGTCATTCCACTGCGCAGCATGGCAGGGATGCTATTGTCCAACGACAGCCGCCGCCCTTGCAATAGGATGCAAAGGGCAGTTCTGGCCAAACCGCTCGTATATGTATCTGCGTCAACACGCAAGGTTCTTTCTACCAGCGTCCGGCGTTGTGTGTCAATGCGCCACGGTGCGCGGTTCGCTCGACAGGGGCGGGGGAGCCCTCACCCTAACCCTCTCCCAGGGGGCGAGGGGATCTAAGGGTGGGGTGTCGCGGCGCCCTCTCCCAGGGGGCGAGGGGATTACGATTGACACCCCGTGCCGGGGCTGCCTAGAATCTCCTTCGTGCAAGCGACGACGCCGCGTCCGGAAACGGTGGCGAGCCACCTGCGGCGTCGTGTCCCCTCTTTCGCAGCACGCCCCACGAGTGCCCTCACCTTGACCCTCTCCCAGCGGGAGAGGGGATCAGTCGCGCCCCGGCGCGACACCCCCATCCTAACCTTCCCCCGTCGAGGGGGAAGGGACCAGGCCCTCGGCCAGGGCACCCACAAGGGATGCCCCTACACCAGGCGCCAGGCCGGGGGGGCGGCATGACGACGAAGTACATCTTCGTGACGGGGGGCGTGGTGAGCTCGATCGGGAAGGGGATCTGCGCGGCGGCGATCGGGCGGATCCTGAAGAGCCGGGGGCTGACTATCGCGGTGCAGAAGCTCGACCCGTACCTGAACGTCGACCCAGGGACGATGTCGCCGTACCAGCACGGCGAAGTGTTCGTGACGCGCGACGGGTGCGAGACGGACCTCGACCTGGGGCACTACGAGCGTTTCATCGACATCGAGCTGACGCACAACTCGAACATCACGGCGGGGCAGGTGTACACGCAGCTGCTCGGGGAGGAGCGTCGCGGCGACCACCTCGGGGGTACGATCCAGACGGTGCCGCACGTCACGAACGTCATCAAGGAGTTCATGCTTCGCGCGCAGCGCGGGGGCGAGATTCCCGCCTTCGCGGGAATGACGGGAACCGCGGGAATGACGGGAACCGGGGGCGAGGGCGCGCCGGACGTGGTGCTGGTCGAGGTCGGTGGGACGGTGGGCGACATCGAGGGTCAGCCGTTCCTGGAGGCGATACGCCAGATGCGGATGGCCGTCGGGCGGAACAACACGTTCTACGTCCACGTCACGCTCCTGCCGTACATCGGGGCGACCGGCGAGTTGAAGACGAAGCCGACGCAGCACTCTGTTAAGGAGCTACGCGCGATAGGCATACAGCCTGACGCCATCATCTGTCGGTCCGACCATCCGATCCCCCATTCAATTAAGGAAAAGATAGCGCTGTTCTGCGACGTGGCCCCGGACGCGGTCATCCCGATGGAGACGCTGTCCAACATCTACGAGGCGCCGCTGGTGCTGGAACGGGAGGGCGTCGGCAACATCCTCGTGCGCGAGCTCGGCCTCACGACGCCCAACGGCACGGACCTGTCGCGCTGGGAGGCGATGACGGAGCGGATGGCGAACCCGCACGGGCCGCTGCCCATCGCGGTCGTTGGCAAGTACGCCGACCTGCCGGACGCGTACCTGTCGGTCCGCGAGGCGCTGCGGCACGCGTCGCTGTTCCACGACCGCGACGTGAGCATCGACTGGGTGCGCTCGGAGGACATCGAGCGCGACGGCCCGGACGCGTGGCTCGGGCACACGCTGGGCGTCGTGGTGCCGGGCGGCTTCGGCAGCCGGGGCGTCGAGGGGATGATCCAGGCGGTGCGCTACGCGCGCGAGCGTCAATTGCCGTACCTCGGGCTGTGCCTCGGGATGCAGGTGATGGTCATCGAGCACGCGCGGAACGTCCTCGGCCTCGCGGGCGCGAACTCGACCGAGTTCGATCCGGAGACGCCGGACCCCGTCATCGACCTGATGCTCGATCAGCGCAGCGTCAACGACATGGGCGGAACGATGCGCCTCGGCAACTATCCGTGCGTGCTCACGCACGGCTCCAGGGCCGCGAAGGCCTACGGCACGCCGGAGGTGAACGAGCGCCACCGCCACCGCTTCGAGTTCAACAACGCGTACCGCGAAACGCTCTACGAGGCGGGGATGCTCGCGTCCGGCCTCTCGCCGGACGGCACGCTCGTGGAGATCGTGGAGGTGGAGAAGCACCCGTTCATGGTGGGGGTGCAGTTCCATCCGGAGTTCCGCTCCCGCCCGGAGCAGCCGCACCCGCTCTTCCGCGAGTTCGCCGCAGCAGCGACGCACGTCATGCGCGAGGGCGCGCAGCCGGAACTGCCGATCCCGTAGGGTTCGTGCGGGGATGGCGGGATGTTCAGGATGGGTGGTTCGACAGGCTCACCATGAGCGGAAGTGAGCACCACGAGCGGGGATGAGGGAGAATGGCGAGGGAAGCGCCCCGCCCTGCCCCACCGGTTCGCCCTCACCGCGCTAAAGCGCGTCCCATTTATGGTCATTCCGAGCGTAGCCGAGGAATCTCTCAGGGGGCGCGTCGTTGTGAGCAGCGTTCCTGAGAGATGTTTCGGCTCCGCTCAACATGACATACCCGGCTCCGCTGCACTCCGCTCAACATGACACATCCAGCTTCGCTGCACTTCGCTCAACGTGACACGCCCGTCCCCGCTCTCTACGCCGATGCGGGCCATTCCACGACCTCGAACGCGAGCAGTTCGGCGTGCGTTGCTACGGGCTTGTCGCCGTCGGGCTTGGCGTGGCCGCGGCGGAACTCGTCGCTGTTCACCCAGCGCTGGAAGTCCTCCTCGGAGCGCCAGCGGGTGTAGACGTAGTAGCGGGTCTCGCCTGACACGGGGCGGAGCAGCATGGAAGCCTTCGAAGCCTTCCATGCGCTCCACCTCCCGCACGCGGTTGCCGAACCGCGCCTCCAACTCCGCCTCGCCTCCCTCGGCAGGGGTTATAGCGTTTATCTTTACGACGCTCATGTCTCTCTCCCTTCCGGTTCTCCTACTTTGATCCGACGCTGCCCGGGGTGTCCCCTGCGGGCAGTCGCAACGGCTCTCTTCGAACGACGCCGGCGCAACGGGTCCGTCCGTTTGCAGGCGCGGTATGACCATACATCCTGTCTGCGGTCAGTAAATGGCAACGCCACATGACCGCGCCGAAATGGGCGGCGCGCAGGGGTTGAACTGCGTTGCGCGCACGCGTACACTTCGTATGTCACGCATCGTTCGGATGCATCCTGCTTCGCGCCAGTCCCCTCGGAACCCGCCAGGCAGTACAAACCCCATCCACGGCCCATACACCATCCAACAGTTTGCATATCCCTGTGGCGCAAGGTGCGCGGTTGCGCGCACGCGCATCTCATAGCACCGGAGAAGTCGTTCCATGAACCTCGCGGAACTCCAGTCCAAGACCTCTGAGCAGCTCCTTGCGCTCCTCGATGAGATGGAGCCTGAGCGCGACGGCCCGCCCTTGAAGTCGCACGACGCTCTCCTCTACGGAGTCCTCACGTCCTGGGCCGAGAAGCAGGACCACCAGCTCGCCAGCGGCGTGCTGGAAGTGCTGCCGGACGGCTACGGCTTCCTGCGCCACAACGGACGCTCGCGCAGCATGACCGACACGTACGTCTCCCAGACGCAGGTGCGGCGGTACGGACTCCGCACCGGCGACCTCGTGCTGGGGCAGGTGCGCACGCCGAAGGAGTCGGAGCGCTACCACGGCCTGACGAAGGTCGAGGCGATCAACGGCCTGGACCCGGTGGTCGCGCGGCGCCGCAAGAGCTTCGAGCGCCTCACGCCCATCTTCCCGGAAACGCAGATCAAGCTCGAAACCACGTCCCATGAAGTCGCTATGCGGATGGTGGATATCCTCGCGCCCGTAGGACGGGGCCAGCGCGGGCTCATCGTCGCGGCTCCCAAGGCGGGCAAGACCACGCTGCTCAAGCAGATAGCCGCCGGCATCACCGCCAACTACAAGGACATCCAGATCATGGTCGCGCTCATCGGCGAGCGCCCCGAGGAAGTGACCGACATCAAGCGCTCGGTCGACGGCGAGGTGTACAGCGCAACGTTCGACGAGCCGGTCGAGGACCACTGCCGCGTCGCTGAGCTCTGCCTCGAACGGGCCAAGCGTCTCGTCGAGGACGGACGCGACGTCGTGGTGCTGCTCGACTCAATCACGCGCCTGACCCGCGCATACAACGTCGCGGTGCCTACGAGCGGGCGCACGCTCTCCGGCGGCATCGACCCCGTCGCCCTCTACCCGCCCAAGCGCTTCTTCGGCGCGGCGCGGAACACGGAGGAGGCGGGGAGCCTGACCGTCCTGGCCGCGTGCCTGGTGGAGACCGGCAGCCGGATGGACGATGTCATCTACGAGGAGTTCAAGGGCACCGGCAACATGGAGTTGCACCTGGACCGCCGCCTCGCGGAGCGCCGCACATTCCCGTCGATCGACATCCAGCGCTCCGGCACCCGCCGCGAGGAGCTGCTGCTGGACGAGCTGACGCTGCGGCAGGTCTACCTGCTGCGCCGCATGAGCTCGCTCATCTCGACGGACGCGATGAACCCGTCCGAGGCCGCGGAGCGCATCATCGAGCGCATGAGCCGCACCAAGAGCAACCAGGAGTTCCTCGCGACGTTGACGCGGGAGATATAGGGTTCGCGCAGCCCAGCGTAGTTCTTCCCACCCACCCGCCCGAACGCTTGTGGGGGACACCCCACACCCCCGGCATCGGGGCTCCGCCCCTCTGCACTCCCCTCTCAAGGGCGCCCACAAGGGACGCCCCTACACCAGGCACCCCCCGCCGATTCACCTCACCGCGCGCTGAAGCCGCGTCACCCCTCCCTTCAAAGGAGGCACGAAGCACCCCAAATCAGTCCAGGATGACGTTGTCTATGAGCCGCACGTTGCCGATGCGGACGGCGGCGGCGAGCATGCAGGGGCCGGGGCCGGTCCAGGGCTCCATCGTGTCGGGGTCTACGCCGGCGATGTACTCGACCGACGCCAGGGGGGACGCCTCGATCATGCGGCGGGCGGCGTCCTCCAGTGCGGCGATGTCCTGCTGTCCCGAGCGGAAGCGGTCGCGGGAGGCCGAGAGGGCGCGGAAGACGACGGGCGCGGCGGCGCGCTGTTCCGGCGTGAGGTAGGCGTTGCGGCTGCTCATGGCGAGGCCGTCCGGCTCGCGGACGGTGGGGACGACGACGATCTCGGTGGGGATGTCGAGGTCGCGGGCGAGGCGGCGCACGACGGCGGTCTGCTGGCCGTCCTTGCGTCCGAAGTAGGCACGCTCCGGGAGCGATTGCAGCAAAAGTTTCGCCACGACGGTCGCGACGCCGTCGAAGTGTCCGGGCCTCGAGGCGCCCTCCAGAGGGAGCGCGGGGCCGTCGAGGTGGACGGTGGTGGTGAAGCCGGGTGGGTACATCTCCTCGACGGAGGGGGTGAAGACGCAATCGACGCCCTCCCGCTCCAGCAGCGCGAGGTCGGCGGGGAGCGAGCGGGGGTAGCGGTCGAGGTCCTCGCTGGGGCCGAACTGGGTGGGGTTCACGAAGATGGTGGCGACGACGGTTGCGCACTCGTCGCTGGCGGCGCGGACGAGCGCGAGGTGGCCGTCGTGGAGCGCGCCCATCGTCGGGACGAGGCCGACGGGGTGCGGGGCGTCACGCAGCGCTGAGCGCAGCGCGGCGACGGTCTCGACCTGCCGCATCGCGTCAGCCGTCCGCGCCGGGCAACTCCGCGACGACTGCGGCGTCGGACTCGGTCGTGTGGTCGGCGGTGGGGAAGCTGCGGGCGCTGACCTCGTCCCTGTAGGCGCGGAGGGCGTCGAGGGTTATCGCGTTCAGGTCGGCGTACCGTTTGGCGTGGCGCGGCTGGCGCGCGCCCAGCCCGAGGATGTCGTGCAGTACCTGGATCTGGCCGTCGCAGCCGGGGCCAGCGCCGATGCCAATGGTCGGCACGGTGAGTCGTTCGGTCACGGCCTGAGCGACGTTGCCCGGCACCATCTCCAATACGATAGAGAACGCTCCGGCGTCCTCGAGGGCGAGCGCATCGTCGAGCAGGCGGCGCGCCTGACCGGCGGTGCGTGCCTGCACGCGGTAGCCGCCGAGCTGATGGACGGACTGCGGGGTGAGACCGAGGTGGCCCATCACAGGGATGCCGTTCCCGGTGAGGCAGCGCACTGTGTCGGCGACGAACGCGCCACCCTCCAGCTTCACCGCCTGCGCGCCGCCCTCCTGCAGCAGCCGCCCCGCGTTGCGCAGGGCGTCCTCGACACTGGTGTTGTAGGTCATGAACGGCATATCGGTGACGATGAGGGCATCCTTCGCGCCGCGGACGACCGCCCGCGTGTGGTGGAGCATGTCGTCCAGCGTCACGGGGAGCGTGGAGTCGTAGCCGAGCACGACGTTGCCGAGGCTGTCTCCGACGAGGACGACGGGGATGCCGGCCTCGTCCACGAGGCGGGCCATCGAATAGTCGTAGGGGGGGGCGGAGGAGATGGGGTCGGCCGCCTGCCTCGCCGTGGAGGCGCGCAATGGATTAGTGGTGGGGGGGGACGGAGACGTTGGGTCCGCCCGCCTGCTTCATCTCCAGGAGCTTCGAGGTGCGTACCCTCATCGTTGCGTGTCTCCGTAGTTGTGTTGGGACCCACCCGCGTTACGCCGGAGTACCCTCACCCTAACCCTCTCCCCTTGTAGGGAGAGGGGACCAGGCACCCTCATCCTCTCTCTCATCGCCCGTCTCCATCCTCGTATTCGGCGAACAGGGGGCCCCAGTCCAGGGTCGCGCCCGGACGACCTGCCTCCCGCGCCAGCTCAACGGAGCGCAGGCAGATCTCCCGGTACAGGGGCAGCAGTTCGGGCGCAACGCTTCGGACGGAGTCCAGATGCAGGCGGACGGTGCCCGAGTCGCCGCGGGAGGTCGGGCCGGTGAGCGCAGGCGCGGCACCGATGCGTTCGATGTTGGCGACGGTCGTGCGCGCGATGTGCGTTATCGCCTGCAACGCCTGCTCCGGCGGGAGGCCGGCGCGCGTCCAGAGCGTTCGCGCCTCGCCGAGGAGCGTCGTCAGGTAGCCGCAGCTGAACACGGAGGCGGCGTGGTAGAGCGCGCGGGCCTCGGCAGGGACCCGAAGGGGGTGACCACCGACCTCTGTCGCGAGTCGCTCCAGGAACGCTAGCAGTTCGCCGTTGGCCTCGATGCCGAACGTGACGCCCACGAGCGAGGTCTCGCCGCCGAACGTCTGGAACGGGTGCCACGAGCCGACCGACGCTCCGGCGTCACGGGCGGGTCCGAGGGGCTCGCACGTCAGCGCGCCGCTGCAGTGGACGACGCCCTGCCCCGCCCGCCATGCGACGGACGACGCCACGTCGGCTATGCCGCCGTCGGACGTCGTGATGAAGACGACCTCTGCGACATCGGCGGCGCCCTGCGCGGAGACGGCGTTGCAGCTGGGTACGAGCGTCGCGACGCGCTCCGCCGACTCCGGCGAGCGGCTGGCGACGGCGGGGACCGCATAGCCAAGCTCTGCGAAGGCGGGGGCGAGCATGCCCGCGACGCGGCCTGCGCCGATGAACGCGATGGCTGGACGCTCATCCATGGCTCATGCTCCGGTAGGTGCGCGTACTCCCGTACGCGGGGTAGCCGTGCAGGTCGGTGGCGTGCTCGATGGCCGAGACGACGGCGCTGGCGACGACCGACGGAGTCAGCGCGCAGAGGCGTGGAAACTCCTCAGGGGCATCGATCTCGCTCGTGGCGAGCGCGAACATCGTGTCGCCGTCGTGGACCGTGTGCGCGGGCCGGATGGCGAGCGCGAGGCCGTCGTGGGCGAGGGTCGCGAGGCGGTTCGCCTGGGTCTTGGTGAGACGGACGTTCGTCGCCACGACGCCGATGGTCGTGTTGCCGAGGGCGGTCGGCCCTTGGGCCGGGGTCCTGCCGTAGTCGTGGCTGGCGTAGAGCGCGGTGCTCTCGACCGGAGCGCCGTCCGCGCCGCGCGACCCCGCGAGCAGCGCGCCGGTATCGGGGTCGTGCACACCGCCGACGGCGTTGACAACCGCCAGCGCCGCGAGGACGACGCCGTCGCCGAGGTCGAGCGACGCGCTGCCGACGCCGCCCTTCATGGCGCGCTCACGTCCCAGCGCCTTGCCGACCGTCGCGCCGGTGCCCGCGCCGACGCTGCCCTGCGTCACGGGGGCATCGGTCGCGGCTTCAGCCGCCGCGTAGCCCTCGGTTGCCGTGGGGCGCACCATGCCGTTGCCGACGCCGAGGTCGAAGATGATGGCGGCGGGAACGATGGGCACGATGTGGTTGCCGACGGGATGGCCCACCCCGCGCTCCTCCAGGAAGCGCATCACGCCATCCGCGGAGCCGAGGCCGTAGGCGCTGCCTCCGCTGAGGACGACGCCGTTCACTCCGGCGACGGTGTTCTCGGAGCGGAGGAGGTCGGTCTCGCGGGTGCCGGGGGCCGCGCCGCGCACGTCGACGCCGCCCGTCGTGCCCGGAGGCGTGAGGACGACGGTGCAGCCGGTGCCGTTGTCGGCGTCGGTGTAGTGCCCAGCGAGCAGGCCGGGCACGTCTGTGAGCGTGCCGTTCATGGGGAAGCCCTTGTCCGTGTTGCCGTACCGGTCTGTTGCGATCCGGTCGGCGCTCCGGGCCCTCCGGTGCGATGAGGCTCGCCGCCCGTGCGCCGGGTCGGCGGCGGGGTGAGGATACGGAGGTAGGGGGCGAGCGTCAAACGGGCGTTCTTGCTACGCACGATAGTTTGTATTGCAAATAAGTTTGCAATATGTTAGTTTGCAATACAAACCAGATGGCCCCAGGGAATGGATGGCCATGGAGGAGGTGCGCGATGGCAGCAGCGAACGGGGAGGGACAGGCGCTGACGCCCGGCGAGGGGTGGGAGGCGGTCTACGCGACGATGGAGCGGGGGCGGAGCTCGATGTACCTCGCGGGGACGACGGCGATACTGCTGCTGTGGGGCGTGATCGTGTCGCTGGGGTACTTCTCGCAGTACGCGGTCGAGACGTTCGCGACCGGATTCGCGGATGAGCGTCCGTGGTTCCCGGGGCCGTTGTGGGGCGTCCTGGGTACGACGGGGATGGTGGGCAGCGCCATCATCGGGCACCGCGCGAGCAGGGGAACCGCATCGGGGCGCGCCGCCCGCAGCGCAGGCCTTCGGGTGCTCGCTTACTGGCTGGCGGTGGTCGCGTCGGCGTTCCTCATCACTGCGGGCGCCGGCATGTGGAATGAAGAGGCAGGAGACAAGATACCCGGTGTGACTATCGGCATCGTAGCACTGGGGTACGTCCTGTTCGGCATCATGACGCGGCCGATGCTGGTGGCGGTGGGCGTCGGCATCGGGGCGGCATACTATCTGCCGTACCACTTCGCGGGCGACGCAGCGCTCGCGGTGTCGGCGGCGTCCATGCTGACGGTGGCATTGCTCGGCGCGCTGTGGGCCCGCAGGAGCGGCACGCTATGACCGACGAGCCCGTCGTCCTGAACGAGACGATCCACCAGTCGACGCGGCTGCGCATCATGACGCTGCTGGCCGCCGAACCTCAGACGGACCGGCTCGCGTACACGTTCATCCAGCAGACGCTCAACCTGACCGGCGGGAACATGACAACGCACCTGCGGAAGTTGGAGGAGGCGGGGTACGTCGCGATGGCGAAGGAGTTCCAGGAGGCGAAGCCGCGCACGTGGGTGGAGGCGACGCCGGAGGGTCGGCGCGCGTTCGCGGAGTATCTCGTCAACCTCGAGCGTGCGCTGGGCTGGCGTCCGGGCGGGTAGAGGGGGAATCGGAGGGAGTAGTAGCGCAGGCCGCCTCAAGCGAGTGCGGGCGTCACTCTGTCCAGCCTCCCTGAGAGGCGATCCTCGGCGACCTCGAGGTCGTACTGGCTCTGCAAGCCCATCCAGAACCCCGCCGAGTTGCCGAAGAAGCGCGAGAGCAGCAGCGCCGTCTCCGCCGTGATGGAGCGTTCCCCGTGCACGATGGAATGGATACGGCGGGCATCGACGCCGATCGCCTTGGCAAGCCGGTACTGGGTGATGTTCATCGGGAGGAGGAACTCTTCGCTGAGTATCTCTCCCGGATGGATGGGAGGCAGTTTCTCGGTCATGGTCGCTTGCGCTCCTCGGCTCGCGCTCAGTGGTAGTCGACTATCTCCACCTGGTAGGCGTCTCCCTCGTTCCAGACAAAGCAGATGCGCCACTGGTCGTTGATGCGGATACTGTGCTGACCCTCTCTGTCTCCTGACAACGCTTCCAAACGATTCCCGGGCGGTACTCTCAGATCGTTCAGGCTCAGGGCGTTGTTCAGAATAATCAGCTTTCGCTGTGCCCGCCGCTGGATATCCTCTGGAAGTCTCCTTACGCGCCGCCGCTCGGCGATGGCCTGCGTATCCCTGTCCCTATAGCTCCGAATCACTATCTGATAATAGTACGCCGCACTATTAAGGTGTCAACCTCTTATGGCGGTGACTCCCGCGCGTCAGTTGCTGGAGTGAGGGAGTGGCGGGGGGGCGCCAGGCGCCCCATCCTCCCCCCCCCCAGCGGTCACGCGCACGCGCGGAGTGGGGGGGGGGGGGGCCACACCCAGCCGCCGTATCCTCACGCCGTCAGGAGATCCGGCGCACGCGAGGAGGGGTCATGGTAGTCATAGATTGCGACGCGCATGTCGAAGAGGGGCTCGAGACCTGGGACTACCTGGACCCGGGGTTCGAAAGGCAGCGGCCGTTCGCGGTGCAGTTCCCGGACGAGACGGTGTTCGGCGCGCACAACGCGGCGTGGGTGATCGACTACAAGATACGCCTGTATGGCGGCACGCCCACCATCATGAAGCGGGCGCTGCAGAAGGGCGCCGACATCGGCGTGCAGGAGCTTACGGACATCGAGGGACGCATCGCGGCGATGGCCGAGGCGGGCATCGACAAGCAGATCGTGTTCCCGACCATCTGGCAGGGGCCGGTGGCCGAGAACCCGGAGCTGGAGGCGGCGCTGGCCCGGAGCTGGAATACGTTCATGGCGACGCAGTGCGCGAAGTCCGAGGGGCGTCTGTTCTTCGCCGCGGTCATCCCATACCGGCGGCCCGACCTCGCGGTCGCCGAGCTGCAGCGGGTGAAGGCGTTGGGCGGCGCGGCGGGCATCTACACGCACGGCATCCCGTGGGATATGCCACTGAGCAACCCCGATTTCATGCCGATCTACGAGGAGGCGGCGCGGCTGGCGCTGCCGATCCTCATCCACACGGGCAGCACGTCGCCGGCGCTGCGGCACATGGTGGAGCCGTACCCTCGTCCGGACCGGCAGCAGTTCCCCCAGACGAACCCGTACAGCGGCGGGCTGAACCAGGTCATCTACGGCTTCTGGCAGCTGATGGACTCGGGAGCGATGGAACGATTCCCGGACCTGAAGCTCGTCATCCTGGAGATCGGGTGCGACTGGACGCCGTGGATCGTGAAGGGGCTGCGCTCGCGCACGAAGAACCGCATCGACAACTGGCTGGGCGACCGCATCTTCGTGTCGTGCGCGGTCGGCGACGACCTCTCGTACGTGGTCAACCGCCTCGGCGACGACTTCCTCGTACCCGCGAGCGACTACCCGCACGGGGACGCGTTCCGCGAGGACCACCTCGCCGAGGAGCTGGACCGGCGCGGGGACCTGAGTGCCTCGACCATCGACAAGATACTGTCAGTGAACCCGAAGCGGGCGTTCAGCGTGTTGGGGTAGCGCGGCGCTGGCGTAGTTCTTCCCACCCACCCGCCCGGTACGCTTGTGGGGGACACCCCCACACCGCGGGCTATCGCCCGTGGCAGAGGGGCTGTGCCCCTCTGCACTCCCTACAGGCGCTCCTGCACTATCAAGGGAGAAGGGGCGCGCTAAAGCGCGGGAGGGCACCCACAAGAGATGCCCCTACACCGGGCATACCTGAGAGATGCCTCAGCTGGGCTCGACATACCCCCTCGCCCACCACCCAGCCACGTGCGCTGCCCGCGCACCCTGGATTCCCGCTTGTGCGGGAATGACGGTGGTTCGACAGGCTCACCATGAGCGGAGGTGGGCTCACCACACCGAGCGAAGCCAAGTTCACCATGAGCACGGGCATGGGACGCGGTATGCTCAGGGCATGGTAGAGGTGATCGGAACGCATCCGAGCGATGGGCGGCCTATGGTGCTCGTGGAGACGCGGGGGGAGTGGCGGGCGTGGCTGGAGCGGAACCACGAATCGACAGGCGCGTGGCTCGTGTCGTGGGAAGAAGGCGACGGGCAGGCCGTTCATCCCGTATCCGGAGACGGTCGACGAGGCGCTCTGCTTCGGCTGGATCGACTCGCGCCCGAACAAGCTGGACGACGAGCGCGCGATGCGGCTGTTCACGCCGCGCAAGCCGAAGAGTCCGTGGTCGCCGCTCAACAAGCAGAAGGTCGCACGGCTGTCGGCGCAGGGGCTCATGGCTTCGGCGGGAGAGCGGATGGTCGAGACGGCGCAGGCGAACGGCTCGTGGACGGTGGCCGACGAGGTCTACGGTGTCGTCATACCGCCCGACCTCGCCGCGGCGCTGGCGGAGGACGAGGCGGCGCATGGGTTCTTCGAGCGCTTCCCGAAGTCGTCGAAGAAGGCCATCCTCTGGTGGATCAAGACGGCGAAGAGGCCTGAGACGCGGGCGGTGCGCATATCGGGGACGGTTTCGGCGGCGGCGCAGAACCGGATGGCGGACCACTTCGCGGGGCCGGGGTCGTAGGGGGGGCACGCCCCGCCCCCGATTCACCCCCTTCCTAACCTTCCCTCATCGAGGGGGAAGGGATCAGAAGGCGCAGTAGTGTCCCTGGAAGTGGTGTAAGAGCAGACGAGGGCTATGCAAGAAAGTGGCCATCGGGTCATCCTCATCAACAACGACGATGAA
>MKWU01003190.1_pt1 | contig 22259 bp, 16 predicted proteins | sample 809101 | NCBI WGS metagenome assembly MKWU01 (sample SAMN05860141, study PRJNA318959) | sponge metagenome | host: Aplysina aerophoba | place: Slovenia: Piran, Adriatic Sea, Gulf of Piran | collected 2013-05-07 | reverse complement strand
TCCGACAGCCGGGGTCCGCCCGGCAGGGTGGCTGCGGTACGCGCCATGGGGACAACTCCGGAAGGAAGGAACAGACCCCGTCATGATACACATTTTCATTCTAAATAGACAGTATTGGGGCTAGGCCGCCGGTATCGCCTCGGGGACGGCGGCCGCATCCGCCGGAATCGCTGCCCGGTTCGCCATGGCCTTGTAGCCCGCGGAGTTGGTGATGTCCTCGACCAAGCCGTCGCGGAGATGGATGGTGCGGCGCGTGTATTCCGAGACCTCCGGATCATGGGTCACCAGGACCAGGGTGATGCGCTCCCGTTCGTTCAATTCCGCGAACAGGTTCATGATGTCCGTACCCGTCTCAGTGTCCAGGTTGCCGGTCGGCTCGTCCGCGAGGATCATGGAGGGATCGTTGACCAGGGCCCGGGCAATGGCGACCCGCTGTTGCTGTCCGCCGGACAGTTCATTGGGCTTGTGGTCCATGCGGTCCCCCAAGTCCACCAGTTCCAGGGCCTGGCGTGCCTTCTCTCGGCGCTGCCGACGGGAGACACCGTTGTAAATCAGCGGCAGTTCCACATTGGCCAGGGCCGAGGTTCGCGCCAGCAGATTGAAGCTCTGGAACACGAAGCCGATCTTCTGGCTACGCACCCGGGCCAGCCGCCGTTCGCTCATCTTGGCCACGTCGTCGCCGTCCAGCCGGTAGCTGCCCGCGGTCGGTGTGTCAAGGCAGCCCAGGATGTTCATCAGTGTGGACTTGCCGCTGCCGCTGGGTCCCATGATGGAGACGAAGTTGCCGGGAAAGATCTGCAAATCGACGCCGCGCAGGGCCGCGACGGTGATGTCCCCCAGCTGGAATTCCTTGGAGATGCCCTCAATGTTGATGATGGGATTCAGTTCGTCCCGCCGTCCGTCGGGCGCACCGTCGCTCATCGCTACTAACCTCCGAAGATGGCGTTGCGCAGTTGGGCCTCCCGATCGACCGACAGCACGGCGACCATGTCGTCGTCGTTCAGGCCGGCCAGGATTTGGCTTTCCCGTTCATTGCGCAGCCCCACGTTGATCTCGGCCAGGACCGGTTCCTGGTTTACCACCTTGAAGACGAAGTACTTGTTCTGCTCCCGGTCGAACCGCACGTAGCGGTTGGGGATCAGCAGCACGTTGTCCACCTGCGCCGTCGTGATGCTGGCCGTGGCGCTCATGCCGGCCCGCAGGGGGGCGTCGGTCGCGTCGGGCACGATCTCCACCTCGTAGGTGATGGTGGAGCCGATCTCGTTGGCCGTGGGCGAGATCTTGGTTACCGTGCCGTAGACCTCGTTGTCCGGCAGGGCATCCAGGTTCAGCTTCACGCCCTGGCCCACCTGGACCTGCCGCACGTCGATCTCATCCACGAAGACGGTCATGTGGTAGCTCTGCAGGTCCGTCAGAATCATGGCCGCGGTGCCACCGGACAGCTGCTCGCCCACCCGCACGTTGACGGTGCTGATGACCCCGTCGCGCGGGGCCAGCAGTTGGGCGTTGCGGATGTTCAGCTCGGCCATTGCATAGTTGATGCGAGCCTGCTCGAGTTCCGAGCGCGCGATGTCGATGTCCTCGACATCGCTGCCCTCCTGCAGGTCGCGCAGGGCGTTCTGCCGTTCGATCAGGAATGCGTTGGCCTGCCGCAGGGCTTCGTTGGCCACGGCGATTTGGTGCAGGGCGGCCGTCAGCTCGGCCTCCGTGGGCGGAGCCACGGCGGATTCCAGGCGACTGCGCGCCGCCTTGGCACTGGAGACAGCCTGGTTCTTGCGGGCTTCGGCCGCCTCGATTTCCTCGTCCGAAACGCCGCGTTGATCCTTGGTGACGGCCAGGTTGTAGCGGGCTTCCTCCTCGTTGAACTCCGCCTGGGCCAGTTCCGCCTCCAGCACCGCGCGGTCCGCGGTGGACATGCCCGAGACCAGGCCGTTGTATTCGGCCCGGCGGGCCGTGAGACTGGCCTGGGCGGAGGCAATCTGGGCCTGGGCCACGGCGATGTTGGCTTCGGCCAGGTCCAAGTCGCCCTGTTCCGTCTCGGTCAGCAGCTTGTTGAGCCTGGCCTGGGCGATCTTCTGCCCGACCAGCGCCTCATCGCGCGCCAGCCGGAACGACTCGACGTCGAGCTGGGCCAGGAGCTGCCCCTCGCGCACGGCCTGGCCGGCCGACACCAGGACCTGCAGAACGCGGCCGTTGGTGTCGAACGACAGCGACAGTTCCGCTTCCGGCTCGATGTTGCCGGTGGCGCTCACCGTGCTGGCAATCGAGCCGCGGGACAGCGGGAAACTCTCGAAGGCGGTCTCGTTCGGGTCCTCCCGCTGGGGCAGCGGCAGGGGCAAATCAATGGTCCCCTGCTGTTGCAGGACAACCAGTACTCCCGCTCCGACGAGCAGGACCACCACCAATGCACCAAGGATCTTCTTGCCCATGAGGTTCCTAATCGGAAGCGGCCCAGAGGACCGCCTGTTTCATATTCTCTTCGGACCGACCCGTCCGTCTTGCATGTATATACGCAACGGATGTCGGCTCCGTTGCAAGGGAGTGTAACCGACGGCATCACCCCTTGAGTCGGTCTTTGCACCTTTTGACGCGTGCGACCGGGACAACCCGATTGCGGCCCCGTCGCCACCGGCGGTGATCAGGCCTCGGTGCCCACCTCGATGCCCGACAGGTGCTCCAGGGCCTTGATCAGGGCGTGGTTGCCCTCCTCGTGCAGGCCGCGGGCCTCGAGTGTGCGGTACAGATTGAAGATTTGCGCCGTGACCGGAATGGGCACGCCCATCTCGTCCGCCGCCGCCAGGACCAGGCGCAGGTCCTTCTGCTGCAGGGACACCATAAATCCCGGCGACCAGTCGCGTCGGATAATCTGGGGCGCGCGGTTGGTGAACATCCAACTGCCCGCTGCACCCTGGCTGATGGCATCGAAGGTCTTCTGGAGGTCCACGCCGCCAGCCTGGGCGAACAGCAGCGCCTCGCACATGGCCACGCAGTTGCCGACCACCAGGATCTGGTTGACCAGCTTGACGGTCTGGCCGGCTCCCTGGGTGCCCACGTGGGTGATGGTGGTGCCCATCGCCTCCAGGCACGGCCGGGCCCGCTCGAAGTCCTCGGCCCGGCCGCCGACCATGATGCTCAGCGTACCCTTCTCCGCGCCTTCGCTGCCGCCGCTGATGGGGGCGTCCAGCATGGAGGCGCCCTTGGCCTCCAGGGCCTTTGCAATCTCCAGGGTGGCCTGTGGACTGATGGTGCTGCAGTCGATCACCAGCGAACCGGATGAAACGCCCTCAAGCACCCCTCCGGGACCCAGGACCACGGCCTCGACGTCGGGCGTGTCGCTGACGCAGGTGATGACAATGGGACAGCCCAGGGCCACGGCCGCCGGACTCTCCGCGCGGGTGGCACCGGCCTCCACCAGGCCGTCGGCGCGGCTGGCCGTCCGATTCCAGACTTCCACGTCAAAGCCCTTGGCCAGCAGGTTGGCCGCCATGCCGCGACCCATGATGCCCAGACCGATAAAGCCGACTTTCTCCGCCATGCTGCCTGCTCCTGTCCTGTGGGAATGTGCTTGGGGGTGGTTCCGCCTACATCGGCGCGCGCCGGCGCCAAGGGGTGGATACGGACGTGTGTTCGGGGACGGCCGGCGCGCGGCCGGCCGCGGGGCAGGATCAGAACAGTTCCTCGGGGACGCCCGAATTCCAGTCGTCCTCCTCGGCCACCTCGGTTAGTACGGGCTCTTCGCCTTCGGGTTCCAGGAAGATGTCAAATACCTGCTCCATCTCGTCGCCCTCGCCCATGGCGGGTTCGACGTCAACCACGAAGCGGCTGCCGGGCGGTATTTCGTCGACCTGCAGGAGCTGGTCGCTAATCGGGTCCTGGAGCTGTTCCTGGATGATGCGCCGCAGGGGCCGGGCGCCGTACTCCCGGCTGTAGCCGCGCCGGGACAGTTCCTGGATGGCCTCCGGCGTCACCGCGAGCTCCAGTTCCAGCTCGGCCAACTGTTCGCGCAGTTCGGTCAGCTCGAGGTCCACCACCTTGTAGATTTCGTCCCGACTCAGGGCCCGGAAGACCTGGGTGCCGTCCAAGCGGTTGACGAACTCCGGCCGGAACACCTTCTTCACCTGCTCCATGACCTGGGCGCGCATGCGCTCGTATTCCTGCGCGTGGAGTTCATCTTCGTCGCCGGCCAGTTCGAAACCGAGCCGGTTGTCGCCGGTGATCAGGTTGGCGGCGACGTTGCCGGTCATGATGATGACGGCATTGCGGAAGGTGACGTTGCGCCCCTTGGCGTCGGTGAGGGTGCCGTCCTCCATGATTTGGAGGAGCACGTTGAAGACCTCGTAGTGGGCCTTCTCGATCTCGTCCAGCAGGATCACGCTGAACGGCTTGCGGCGGATCGCCTCGGTCAGCTGGCCGCCCTCGCCGTAGCCCACGTAGCCGGGCGGGGAGCCGATCAGCCGGCTGACGGTGTGGCGTTCCATGTATTCGCTCATGTCGAGCCGGATCAGGTGGTCCTCCGAGCCGAACATGTACTCGGCCAGCTTCTTGGCCATGTAGGTCTTGCCCACACCGGTGGGGCCCAGGAACAAAAAGCTGCCGATCGGCCGCTTGGCGCTCTTGAGGCCGGTGCGCGCCCGGCGGATGGCGCGGCAGATGAAGTCGATGGGGCCGTCCTGGCCGATGATGATGCCCTTCAGGTGCTGGTCCATCTCCAGCAGCCGGGCCTTTTCCTCGCCGGCGATGCGGCTGGCCGGAATGCCGGTGGTCATGGACACCACTTCGGCAATGTCGGCGGCGGTGACCTCGGGCAGGTTCGACTTCTCGCTGTGGGCCTCCTTCTTGGCCTGCAGTTCCGACTTGAGCTCGTTTTCCCGGTACTGGAGCTGCATGGCCTCGTCGAAGCGGTTGTTGTCCAGGGCTTCCTGACGGCTCTTCTCCACTTCCTTGAGGTTGCGGTAGGTTTCCTGCAGCGAACTGATGGGCGACTTGTACATGCGCACCCGGCTGCTGGCCTCGTCAATCAGGTCGATGGCCTTGTCCGGCAGGAAGCGGTCGTGCAGGAACCGGACCGCCATGTGGGCGGCCGCGTCGATGGCCTCGTCGGAAATCACCAGCCGGTGGTGGTCCTCGTAGCGGGACTTGAGGCCCTGCAGAATGTCGACCGTTTCGTCCAGGGTCGGCTCCTGCACGCGAATCGGCTGGAAGCGCCGATCGAGGGCGGCATCCTCCTCGATGAACTTGCGGTATTCGTCCGAGGTGGTGGCGCCGATGACCTGCAGTTGGCCGCGCGCGAGGGCCGGCTTCAGGATGTTGGCGGCGTCCACGCTGCCGCCGGCGGCGCCGGCGCCGACCATCATGTGCATCTCGTCGATGAACAGGATGGCTCCGGAATCGGTGAGTTCCTTCAGGAGCTTCTTGAGCCGTTCCTCGAACTGGCCCCGGTACATGGTGCCGGCCACCAGGCCGCCCACGTCCAGGTTGATCACACGCTTGTCCATCAGGGTTTCGGGCACGTTGCCCTCGACCACGCGCTGGGCCAGGCTTTCCACGATGGCGGTCTTGCCCACTCCGGGTTCGCCGACCAGGGCCGGATTGTTCTTGTTCCGGCGGTTCAGGATCTGAATCATCCGCTCGACCTCGACCTGGCGGCCGACGACCGGATCCAGCTTGCCCGCGGCGGCCGCGGCCGTCAGGTCGTATCCCAGCTGGTCCGCGATCGGGGTTGCGCTTTCGGAATCCTTGCCGCCCTTGCGCCGGGAGGTCTGGGGACGGGCCAGGATGGCCTGCGTCTGGGTGCGGATTTCATCGATTTTGACCCCCAGGCCCTCGAGGATCAGCATCGCCGTGCTGTCCGGTTGGTTCAGGAGGCCCAGCAGGAGGTGCGCGACCTGGATGCGCTTGTGGTTGAGGCGGTTGGCCTGGGAGAAGGCGTACTCGATGATGTTCTTGACCCGGGGCGCCAGCCGGGGCTGGGACTTGGACGGGCGGTCGCCGCGGCCGGTCTTGTGCTCGATGGCCCGGATGACCTGCTTGGGCTCCACGCCGGCCTTGCGCAGGATCAGGACCGCCGATCCTTTCTCCACCCGCACCAGGCCCAGCAGGAAGTGCTCCGTGCCGACGTAGGAGTGGTTCAGTCGCACGGCTTCTTCGTGGGCCACCGACATGACCCGCCGTGCATTGCTGGTGAAATACTGGAAGGGATCCTTCTTCTTCTCCGGCATGGGGCTGTTCCTGTGTGACGGTGCCGGCTTCGAAAAGCGCGGGCGCGGGTCTACCGCTCCAGGTTCATCCAGAAAGGATTGGCGCGCATGCCCGAAGGTACGGGAAGGACACGTTCAATGGATGCGGCATGGGGACACGCATCAAAATCTGGGTGATTATACGCCCGGCTGCCAACCGGGTGTGCAGAGGAGGGGGGGTGGTGGGCAGCGACGGGCACCGGCAGCACTCTGTCAGGGACAGATTCTGAGGAAATTGGCGCATGGCACAACCCCGTTTCCCTGGATACCTCAATGCTACTAACCCCGTTTGGCTCTGTCAAACGGATCGGACCCTCCGCTCGGTGGGGTTCGCAGGGGCTCTGTCCCCTGCAATGCCCCTGTTGGCAGGGGTCGGCCGCGGGTTCGGCGTCATTTTCATATGAAGTTCAAACACAACCTTGGGGTGCCTCCAGGGACTTGGCCGCCGGCATCCGGCCGGCGGGGATCGTGGCTGCATCGGGTCCGCGGGCCACTTGTCGTTTGAATGCCATTTGGCGCATAACCTATACTCACAGGCGGGCAGGCAGGTTACCCTGCCGGGGTGCATGCGTGCCGGCGGAAATCGAACATGTCCCACACTCGGCGCACAGTCCACCGAAATCGACTAGGAGACCTAGTTGCTGAAGCCCGCGGTTTCGCACAAGGAGCGTCGATAAGCACCGTGTTTCCTGACACTTCCGGCCCAGCCCTGTAGTCGTGAAGACAGCCAAGGTCACGCGCATCCTGCACAGCCAGGGGTTGCACCAGGCCAAGTTCGATCGGTTGACGCAGATCGCCGCGCTGTGCGGACGCGTCCGTGCCGACGTCTGGCAACGCTGCAGCGGCCTATCCACAGCGCAACAGTCCGCGTACGAGATCCGCAATGCCTGGATGGCCGAGGGCTATGACTGGCACGGGCTGCCAGCCCGGTTGGGCAAAGCCACGTTGTCCGATGCCTTGGGTGATGTCCAGGCCGGCCGGGAAGCCGCCAAGGTGTCGGTCAAGAAGGCAATTTGGCACAGGACCCGCGGCGACGGCGAGGAGCGGCATCGCCTCTACCCGCTGTTGAAACGCAACCGGTGGGACGAGGATTCCTTCCTGCACCGCCAGATGCGCAAGCTGTGGAAGGGCGGCACCTCGCACTGCACCAACCAGATCGTGGCCGATGCAGGCTCCTACACCACCAAGGACTGGCACGGTCGGGCCTGGATCTATCTGCAAGGCCTGGAACACGGTCAACGCCTGGCCATCCCCCTGCGCGGCACGCACCTGCCCACCGGGACCTTGCGGATCATCCTGCAGGACGACGGCCAGGTGGCCGTCCACTACGCCCTGGATGAGGATGTGGCTTGCTGCACGAAGCCCTGCGGCCAGGGCGAGCTCGGCGTCGACAAGGGCTACACCGAAGCCTATGCCGACAGCGAAGGCGAACGGCACGGCGAGGGACTGGGAGATCTGCTGGCCGCGGAGAGTGACGCACGCAAGGTCAAGGGCAAGAAGCGCAACCAACTGCGGGCGGTCGAGCAGAAGCACCGCGCGGCCGGCCGCATCAAGAAGGCCGACAACATCCGCCGCAACAACCTCGGCAACCAGAAGTGGGACCGCCGGCAGGACCGGCACGAGGCCCAGGTTCGGGATTTCCTCTGCCATGCCGCCCACCGCGTCGTCGACCGCGCCGGCACCATCGCCTGCGAGGATCTGACGGCCCCCATGTCGTCGTCCAAGTATCGCCATCGCGACACCAACCGCCGTCTGAGCGGCTGGGTCAAGGGCATCATGGCCGACACCCTCACCTCGATATCTCGGCGCCGAGGTTCGGCGCTGGTGTTGGTGAACCCCGCCTACACGTCGCAAATCGACTCCCGCACCGGCCTGTTGCAGGGCACGCGGCGCGGGGACCGGTTTTACGGCCTGGACGGAGTCGTGTTGGATGCGGACACCAACGCCGCCCGCAACATCCTGCAGCGCCTGTACGACGACGGGATTACGTTGTACACGCCCTACCGCGAGGTCAAGCGCCTGCTGCGGGATCGAAGCGGGACACCGGATGGGACTGCTCATCCCGGACTCGAGCCTGCCAAACAGCTTGCGCTGCCCTGACAGGCCGAGAGCGAATTACCCGACCTTGTTTGTCAAGAACTTACAAGAATTAAGGAACAGTATTCCATGACAAGAGTTAGATGGCTCCTCTTGCCCATCCTGTTGATGCTCATGCTGTCGGGTTGCGCACCGCGCATCTTCGGCGGCGATACGGCCGCGGTCGCCGAGACCGGCGGCATGGTGCTGGACCTGCCGTCCATCGTTCTGGACGTCGGCAGCACCGGGGCGGTCTCCTCCGAACAAATACCGCTGGACCTGATTCCCGGTCTCGGCGACATTTCCCTGCCCGAAGACATCGTGGCGGCCTTCGTCGGCAACGGCAACCAGTACCTGCAGATTGAGACCCATCCGAACGGTCTGGTCCTGTTCCTGGACGGCAAGCCCTTCTTCGGTTCCGTGTTCTACGACGACGATGTCCTGAACACCCTGGGTCCGGTGCTGGAAGTCCTGACGGCCAGTCCCGACGACTCCGGGAACGAGGAAGCGGCGGCCGAGGAGGAGTCCGAGGAACCGGATCTGGTGGAGTCGATGCTGCCGGTCCTGCGCAACGTCGGGATGGGTGTCACCCTCCGTTTCCCCGTGGCCGAGGGGACCGCCCGGCGCGACATGCCCAGCATTCGGGGTTATACGAGAAAGACGGCCGCCGACATGGCCAGGATCAAGCGGGAAGAACAGTCCCTCCGCGTCAACGAGGTGCCCATCCGGGTGGCTCCGGACGGGAGCCTGAGCACGTCCAACTTCCTGGTCAGCATCATGCTGTCCCAGCTGCCGCCCGGTGTGGGCCTGCCCGAATCGGCCCTGGAGGGTCTGCACGAGCGGGGCATCACCTCGTTGACCCTGGCCACGCGCCCCGTGGGCCTGACGGTTGGCATCAACGGCAATCAGCTGCCCACCATGCTGTGGGACAGCGGCGAACTGGACAACGTCCTGGCCTGGGGTTCGGATTCCGGGTATCTGGCCGAAAAGGTTCCCGAATTGTCGCCTCAGGTGCTGGGGATCGTGGTGCCCTTCCTGACGGGCAGTCCGTTCAACATCGAGTTGATTCTGCCCAGCGGCTGAGGCGGACCGTCCAGCCACGCAACTGAAAAAAGCAGGGCCGCCTCTTGGCGGCCCTCGTCGTTGAGGGGCTGCACGGGATGCGCGGCGGCCCGGCCGGCCGGTTCCGGGGGGGACGGGCCGGATGCGGCCCACCGGAACGGCCAAAGTGGATCGGACAGGACTCGAACCTGTAACCCAGGAGTTATGAGCACCTTGCTCTGCCATTGAGCTACCGATCCGCAGAGCGGGTAGCGGGAATCGAACCCGCATATTCTGCTTGGAAGGCAGACGCTCTACCATTGAGCTATACCCGCACGACCCGGCCGGGAGAAGCCGGACTGCAGGTCGGGGAGAGAGGATTTGAACCTCCGACCCCAGCGTCCCAAACGCTGTGCGCTAACCGGGCTGCGCTACTCCCCGACGAGAGGACGCGGATTTTACACCACCTTCGCCGGGCCGGGAGATTGTGATGTTGGAGGGACATAGTTGGGATCTCGTTGATGCCGGTCTGCAGCCACAAGGCCAAAGGGCCTTCCGCCATGGATGTCAGACAGTCCCATATCCGGTGACATCTTTTTCCAAACGGACTGCATAGGGGTGGTGTGCCCTGCCGCGGACCGGCCGCAATCAATGCTGCCGCCCCCCTCCGCCTACGACGGGCTCAACCTAGGCCGGCCATTCGAATCTCCCCCACTTGCCGTCCCGGCGAGGGGCTCAAGTCCGGCACTTCAATGGGCGCGACACTATCCACCCCCCATGTCGGCCTTGAGTCAAGGCCGACAGCCCTGTATGCCGACCAGGATTAGCGCGCCGGCACGGCCGACGTACGCAGAGACTCCTCAAGCTCGGCCAGCTGCTCTTCCGGCGCCGAGTCCCGGAATGCCTCGATCAGATGGGCCGGGGCTGCAACACCGAACCGGTGTTGGCCCAGGTAACGGCGCAGCCTGTCCGTGAACGCCTCATTGCCGATGTCCAGCCACATCTCGCCCAGCAGAACCGCGGGACGCCGATAGTGGGTGGCGTGGTAATGGTCGAAGTTGCGGTGGGGCTGGTCCAGCCACCACGGATCATCTCCGGCAAACTCGTCTCCGAAACCCTCATGGAGGTACCGCCAGTAGGCAATGAACTGCGCCCCGCTGAAATCCTGGTCGATGGCTTCCATCATGTAGACATAGGACAGTTCAGCCAATCCTTCATCCAAACCGGGATGATGGACGGGATCGTTGTGCACCAGAAGGTAAATCCATTGGTGGGCCACTTCGTGTGTCACCGCAAAAGCCGTATCAAAGGGATGATCCCGGTAGCGCGCGATGCCAATCTGTATCAAATTGGAATATTCCATCGCCGTTTCCCTGAGCGGGGACGAGACGAGGGTCAAGTGCGTATAGGGATAAGGCATCCAGACCTCCGAGAAGAAGGCCAATGCCTGCGCCGCCTGGTCCAGTGCCCGCAGGGCAACCGTCTCGTCTGCGGCATGGTAAAAGGATTGAACCCGAACACCGTCCACGTCCAGGCCGGCGATCCGGTACAGGGGACTGGCCTGCAGGACAAAACCCCGTACCGGGCCGGTCACCCACTGCCGGCGCGTGTGGCCATCGGCCACCGCCTCCTCCTGCACGGGTGTGCCGCTGCCCACCAGAACCAATTCGGCAGGGGCCGTGGCGGCCACGGTCATGAGTACGGTGTCGTGGAACCGTATGTCGGTATAGGACGGAATCGCCTGTATCCACCAGCCCTCTGCATTGGTACCCGGTGCCCCCGGTGCATGCACCGCCAACTCAGGGTAGAAATGCGGCAGATTGATCATGTCCTGATTGGCCCCATTGCGCACGTGGACATCTTCGTTTGACAGTTGGCCGTAGTGAAGGTGCCAGGCGAGTTCAACGCGAACCCACCGGCCTGGTTCCAGAGGCGCTGCTAATGGCAGTGCCGCCACGGTTGCCGAAGGCGAAAGGACGTACTGGACGGGGCGACCGTCCACCTGCACTGCATCCAAGTGCATGTCGGTGTGCATCCGCGGATGATTGGCAGGAAGTCGGAACACAATTGAGGACCAGGCATCCGCACTGTTGTTGCGCAGGGCAATGACAGCCTTTCCTTCGAGCACCCTCCGTTCCGGGAAAATCCGCACCGACATGTCGTAACGGGTCAGGTGGGACAGATCCGTCAGCATGGATTGAAATTCGGGGCGCAGGCCCGCGGCATAGGTCGCGAGAGGCGGAAAGCCTTCCGGCACTTGGCTGACCGCTTCTGCCACTTCCGTAGGTTCACTGCTGATCGCTTCGACAACTTCCGTAGGCACGCGGTCGGCAAACAATGGCGCCGGCGTGGGGTGTTGTGCCGTTACTGCCGCCAGCATGGGTGTCGGGGTTGGCAAAGAAGCACCTCCCGTGGGACCGGGGGGTGCCGCCATGTCCGATTCGGGCCACAATGCTGTCTCCAGCAACATGCAGGACGATGCCGTAATCAACACCGTGATACTGCGCACGCCCCACTCGGGCATGGTGCGGCAATGGCGGAGCGCGCGCCTCCAGAACTTCATAAACGCACAGTGGATTGGGGTTGCGCACTCATGGAAAACAACGCGTGCCAATAGTGTTCAATGGAAAATGGAGGTGGGAAACCGTCTCCGTGTTGGAGCCGGAGTTCAGGTGGACAAGGCTCCATGGAGGGCGGCGGCGCGCAAGCCGACCAACGCGCCGCCGCCCTCCCAACCGCGGTGCCGTTGTGCCGGCATCATGATCAAGCTGTGTCGGTTGGGCCGGGCACTGTCCGCATCCACACCATCCGGATGCATCTTGACGTCCCGATGGCTTGGCAGCAGCGCGTTTCAATGCGGCCGCGGTCCTTGTTCCTTGTTCACGGCCCAGTCGTGGTTGCAGGCCTCACAGCCCTCCGCCTGCTCCCCCGCGAACATCCCGACCACGGTTCGTGCCGCTGCGGCTGGTGTCCTTTCAGCAACAGGAAAAGAGGAAATGGTCCGTGCCTTGACACTTCCATCCGAAGGGCACCTGACCGATAGGCACAATGCAACTGTCCAGCACCAACACCTCGGCGGGTTCGGAATGGCCGTGATCTCGTTGACCTTACCGTCCGCGAATACAGCACCGGCCTGAAGCGCGGGCAGTGTACCTTAGTCCGAATGTCGGGCCGCATGCACGCGGCATGCGGGGCGGTCCGTGCACGGTTCCGAAGCCGTGGGCATGTACCATTTAGTCGCCTCGCGCCATTCTTGGACCGTCGGAACCCGGCTTCGATTCCAACCGACATGAACGACCACACGCTCCGGTTGCTGGAATTCGACCATGTTCGCCGGCAGCTGGCCGATCTGTGCCACTACAGCGGCGGCGTCGAGTTGGCCCGCACCCTGCAGCCGGGTCGTCGCCTGGCGTCCATCCAGGCACAGCTGGATCTCACCTGCGAGGCCTATGCTTTCCTGGCGGAGCAACCCGCCCCTCCGTTCGGCGGCGTCACGGATGTGGCGGAGTTGTTGTCCAGGGCCGCGCGCCGGTCGCTCCTGCTGGGTGCCGAGTTGCGGGACATTCGGATCCTGCTGGATCGAACCGCCGCGCTGCAGAAGGTGTTTGGCAGTCAGGAGGAGGAATATCCCGGCCTGGCCGAACTGGCCGCGCGCCTGCAGCCGTGCCCGCGGCTGGGCGCCGCGATTGCGGAGGCCGTGGACGAGCAGGGGTCAATTCAGTCCGGCGCCTCGCCGTTGCTGTCCTCCCTGCGCAACCGCATCCGGATTGCCCAGGGTCGGCTGTCCCGAACCCTGGAGGGGGTGGCCTCCAACGCCCGACTGGCCCCCTATCTCCAGGAAGCCATTGTCACCCAGCGGCAGGGCCGCTATGTCGTCCCGGTGAAGGCCGAATACCGCGGCAAGGTGCGGGGCATTGTGCACGACCAGTCGGCCAGCGGTGCCACGGTGTTCGTGGAGCCCTTCCAGGTCGTGGAACAGAACAACGAGCTGCGCGTGCTGCTGGCCGAGGAGGAGGCGGAGATCAGGCGCATTCTGACGGTGCTAACAGCCCAGGTGGCCGAGGCGACCGCGGACATCGGCCACAACAACAGTGTGCTGGCCGAGCTGGATTTCGCCCTGGCCAAGGGACGACATGCCTGGGATCTGGAATGCACCGCGCCGGAGCTGCTGGCGCCGCCCGAATTCACGGTGCCCTATGCCGATCGGGTGGACGGGGACGCGCCCGGAGTCCCGCCTTTGGGCCATCCCGGAACCTGCATCTGGCTGCGCAAGGCCCGCCACCCGCTGTTGCCGCGGGACGAAGCGGTGCCCCTGGACTTCGAACTGGGGCCGGAAACGACCCCGGCCGGCCACCGTCCTGCCCATGTCGTGGTGATCACGGGCCCCAACACCGGGGGCAAGACCGTGGCCCTCAAGACGGTGGGCCTGTTGCAGCTGATGGCCCAGGCCGGCCTCATGATCCCGGCTGGTTCGGGCAGCCGCCTGACGGTCCTGCAATCCGTCTGGGCGGACATCGGCGACGAGCAAAGCATCGAGCAGAACCTCAGCACCTTCTCCGGCCACCTGACGAACATTGTCGGCATCCTTGAGGCCGCCGCCCCGGACAGCCTGGTGATCCTGGACGAGATCGGGGCCGGCACCGATCCGGAGGAAGGCTCGGCCCTGGCCCTGGCCCTGCTGGATCACCTGCGGCGCCGGTCCGTGACAACCCTGGCCTCCACCCACTTCAGCGAAATCAAGCTGTACGCCCACAACACGCGCGGTGTCTCGAACGCGGCCATGGAGTTCGATGTGGAGTCCCTGCGCCCGACCTACCGGCTCACCATGGGTTTGCCCGGGAAGTCCAACGCCCTGACGATTGCCCGGCGGCTGGGGCTGGGCCAGGATGTGGTCGCCAAGGCGGAAGGTCACGTGCAGGCCGACGCCGCCAGCGCCAACTCCATGTTGGAGGACATCCGCAAGGCGCGGCAGCAGGCCGTCGAGGCCCGGGCCGAGGCTGCGCGGGAAAGGGATCTGGCAGAGCTGGCGCGCAAGGAACTGATGCTGCGCCTCAGTTCGGTCGAGGAGGATCGACAAGCCGTCCTGGCCGAAACCAAGGCTGAAATGGAAGGCCTGCTGGCGGAAACCCGGCGCGAAACGTCCCGGCTGCAGAGGACGGTCCGCAACCAAATGCGGCCGGACGGCTTGGAGAAACGAACCGGATCCCGATCCGCGCCTTCATCCGAGACCGAGAAGGACCTGGCCGCCCTGGCGGCCAAGGTGCCCCCGGCCACACCGGTGGGCATGCGGTCGACGCCCCTGAGAGTGCCCGGACAAATCGCCGTGGGTGATACGGTATGGGTGGGCCGTCTGCAAACCACTGCCAAGGTGACGGCCCTGCTGCCGGACGGCAAGCGGGCCGAGGTTCACGCCGGCGGCATGCGCTTCAAGGCCAAACTGCCGGAACTGGAACTGCGCAGCCGTGCACGGGAGGAGGAGCCGAAACCGGCGGCCGTGATGACAACGACCAGGACGGCGGTCCGCGACGTGGCGACTGAACTGGACATCAGGGGCGTGCGGGTCGAGGCCGGGGTGGAGACGGTGAACCAGTACCTGCACGATGCCTGGGAGTGTCAGCTGCCCTGGGTGCGGGTCATTCACGGCAAGGGCACCGGGCAACTGCGATCGGCGATTCGGGATCTGATGCGGCGGCATCCCCACGTGGCCGGCATCCGGTCCGGCGAGACCGGCGAAGGCGGCGAGGGTGTAACCGTGGCGACCATCGGCAAGGACTAGGGGGATGGATCCGTGTGGCGACACTTTTTCGGCGACCTGATTCTGCTTCTGGCCATCCTCCTGGCCATCTATGTGGGCGTGGTCCTGCAGTTCTTTGGCTAGCCGGCCGGCGGTGGCTGCGATGGACATGCAAGGACTGCCGCTCGATGCGGAGGAGGTGCGTCCGCTCTATGCCGACGCCGATCCGATCCACGATTTCGATCATGTGATGCGGGTGGCCGCTCTCGGCTGGCACTTGGCCCGGGCGGAGGGGGCCGAGCCCGAAATTGTGCGCACGGCGGCCCTCTTGCACGATGTGCCCGTCGCCGGGACGGCGAGGGAGGATCACCATGTGGCCGCCGCGGAGCAGGCGTCGGACTACTTGGTTGGGCGGGGCGTGCCGGCCGCGGCCGTCGATCTGGTGGTGGACTGCATCAAGGGCCATCGCTTCCGCAGCCGCGGTGCCGCCCGGGACAGCCTTGAAGCCCAGTGCCTGTACGACGCCGACAAGATTGATGTGCTGGGTGCGATTGGCATTGTCCGTGCCTTTGCCTATGCCGGTCTCCACGGCCATTCGCTGTGGCACTGTGCCACCTTCGCCGCTTCGGAACAGGACCTCGCCGCAGGGACATGGCCGTCCACACCGGCCCTGGAGTGGCGAACCAAGCTGGACCGGCTGGCCGCTTCAATGCATACGGCCAGCGGCCGCGCGCTGGCCGCGCAGCGGCACGCCGTTGCCCTGCGGTTTTGCGAATCCCTGCAGGCCGAGTACCTGCAGGCGCTGTCACCCAATCCATTGAACCCGCAGGGATTAGGAATCAGCCATGTCGTCGGTTAGCGAGCACAGGGCCCGGGCCGAAGGCCTGGGCGCGGTTTCCGTGGGTGTCCTGACAGTAAGCGATACGCGCGATCTGTCGACCGACAAGAGCGGTCAACTGATCCTCGATCTGGTGGCCGAAGCCGGACACAAAACGGCGGAGCGCCGGCTGGTGCGGGACGAACCGGACCAGATCCGGGGTGCCGTCCTGGACCTTTGCGGAGCGGGTCTGGATGCCGTGCTGTCCAGCGGCGGCACCGGCATCGGCGCGCGCGACCAGACCTGCGATGTGGTCCGGCCCCTGCTGGAGAAGGAACTGCCGGGCTACGGCGAACTGTTCCGGATGCTGAGCTGGGAGGAGGTGGGTTCGGCGGCGATGCTGTCGCGCGCCGTGGCCGGGACCGTGGGCCGGACACTGGTGTTCTGCATGCCGGGTTCGTCCAACGCCGTGCGCCTGGCCATGACCCGGCTCATTCTTCCGGAACTCCGCCATCTGGTCCACGAACTGCATCGTTGAGCACCAGGCGTGTCGCGGAGCCGTGTGCGGGCCCGTCCACCCCCCAGGTGCGCCGCACGATGTACAGGGGGCGGCCCTTGACTTCGTCGTAGATGCGGCCCAGGTAGGCGCCGATGATGCCGAGGAAGATGAGCTGGACCCCGCCCAGCAACAGGACGCTGACCAGGGTCGTGGCCTGGCCGCCCAGGGCGTTGATGCCGCTCACGCGCAGGACGATGACGGCCAGGATGCCGACCAGCGCCAGCAGCGCCAGCAGGAATCCCAGATAGGAGGCCATGTAGAGGGGCTGGTAGCTGAAGCCGGTGACGGCGTCCAGCATGATGCGCAGCATGGACCGCAGCGGATACTTGGTTTCCCCGGCGTAGCGTTCGGCACGGTCGAACCGGACCCCTGTCTGCCGAAAGCCCACCCAGCTGCTGAGGCCGCGCATGAACCGGTGCCGTTCGCCCATGCCGCAGAGCACGTCCACCACCTGCCGATCCAGCAGGCGGAAGTCGCCCGTGTCCAGCGGCAGGTCCACGCGCATCAGGGAACGCATGAGGCGGTAGAAGAGACTGGACGTAGCCTTCTTGAAGAACGATTCCCCCTCGCGGCTGCGCCGGGCGGCATAGACCACGTGGTATCCCTCCTGCCACTTGGCGATCAGGTCCCGGAGGACCTCCGGCGGATCCTGGAGGTCCGCATCCATGATGATGACCGCATCGCCGCGTGCGAAGTCCAGGCCGGCCGAAATGGCGATCTGCTGATTGAAGTTGCGGCTCAGGTCCACCACCTTGATCCTGGGGTCGCGCTCCTGCATGGAGACCAGAATTTCCAGGGTGCGGTCGCGGCTGCCGTCGTTGACGCAAATCAGTTCCCATTCGAGGTCGGGATCCTGATCCCCGCCGTTCCAGTTGGCGATCAGCGTTTCACAGAACGTGCGGGCGACCGGTTCCTCGTCGTAGAACGGCACCACAACCGAGATCAGCATGGGGGGACGGGGGCGCGGAAAAACAGTGGAATCCGGCAACGGAAAGCAGCGGCGAGCGGTGCTAACATGGGGGTCATTATCTCAAACCGGTTGGATCCTGCGTTCCCCTTTCGGCCCACAGTGCTGTCCCCTCCCGGGGCGCGCCCCGGCGACAGGCCACAACGGCGGCCGCCGCCCCTGCATCGACGTTTCATCTCACCATGAGTCTCCCTCGCAACCTGCTGCGCCTGGCGGGTTTCGCGGGCGGGGCCCTGCTGGGCCTGCGCCTGCACTGGTTCCGGCAGCCGCGGCCTTGGCCGCGGCTGCTGGCGGCTTGGCTGGACTGCGATCTGCGTCGCCGCTGGCTGGATCCGGCCTTCCTGCTGGACCCGATCGGAGTCCAGCCCGGCATGCATGTGCTGGAGGTGGGTTGCGGCGCCGGGGTCGTGACCGAGGAACTGGCACGCCGCGTGGGCGAGCAGGGCACCGTGACCGCGCTTGACATCCAGATGGACCTGATTCAGCGTGCGCGGACGCGCCTGCGGGAGGCCGGGCTGGCGGACCGGGTGCGGTTTCTGTTCGCCGACACGGCCGGCGCGCCGCTTGACCCGCAGTCCGCGGACCTGATCGTGCTGGGTTCCGTGCTGGGGGAGATTCCCGATCCCCATCCCATGCTGGTAACCCTGTTCGGCGTGGCCAAACCCGGGAGTCGACTCGCCGTCTACGAGGAACCGCTCATGCCGGGCGCGCTGCCCCCCGCCATGGCCCAGATGCACCTGCATGCCGCGGGGTTTCGGCGCGGCGGGCACATCCGGCAGCTGACCTACTGGCTGGGCGTGTACTACCGCGACGGGGACGAGTGGGACCCGAACCTGAAACCGGGGACCATCCTGTGAGTGAAGAAGCCCAGCCGCGGCGCCTGGAGGAAAGTGTCGAGTCCCTGACCGGGGCCGACCTGCCCTTTCGCACCCCGGATCTGCCCGGTATCGGCGGCCGCATTCGGGTCCTGCCGGAGGATTTCCAGGTGATGGAGATTCCGGCCTACGAGCCGACCAGCCGCGGTTCCCACCTGTACGTGTCGGTAACCCGGACCGGCCACACCACGCCGGAGGTGGCGGACCTTCTGGCGCAGGCCCTCAATGCGGACAAAGGTGCCGTGGGCTACGCCGGCCTCAAGGACAAGCGGGCCTGTGCCACGCAGACGTTCAGCGTGCTGGCAGCCAACGGGTTTGTCCCGGACGAGGAGTGGGTGGCCCGCCGCCTGGCCGCCGAGACCCCCCTGCAGATCAATTGGATGCGGTGCCACGGCAACAAGCTGCGGATCGGACACCTGCGGGGCAACCGCTTCGACATCCTGGTTCGGCGCCCCGACGCGCCGCCGGCGGAGGCGGTGGCCCGTGCGCAGACCATCGCGGATGCCCTGAGGCGGGACGGCCTGCCCAACTGGTTTGGTCCGCAGCGCTTCGGCCACGAGGGCCAGAACGTGATCAAGGGCTGGCGCATTGTGCACCGCGGCTGGCGCGCGCACCGTCGCTGGCTGCACAAACTCCTGCTGTCCGCCTACCAGTCCTGGCTGTGCAACCGCTACCTGTCCCTGCGCATGCGCGAAGGCCTGCTGGATTGCTGTCTGGCCGGTGACGTGGCGCGCAAGCATGAAACGGGCGGCATGTTCCTGGTGGAGGATGCGGTCGCGGACACCCGGCGGCAACTTGCCGGCGAGATTTCCTTCACGGCCCCGATGTACGGCCACAAGATGTGGGCGCCCGAAGGCGCGGCCGGCGAGCTGGAGGAACGAATCCTGGCCGAACAGGAGCTGGTCGACTTCAATTGGCGAGAGAGTAAAGTAACAGGTACCCGACGCACGGGCCGGCTGGTGCCCTCGGACCTGGTGGTGGAGGGGGAGGCGGACGGCATCCGGCTGTCCTTCTCACTGCCGAAGGGCGGCTATGCAACGGCCGTGCTGCGGGAAGTCATGAAGATGGGCAACCCGGATCTGGCCGAGGACTAAACGGCGCCATGCAAATTCCGCTCTTTCCGCTCAACACGGTACTGTTTCCCGGCATGGTGCTGCCGTTGCAGGTCTTCGAGCCCCGGTATCTGAAGATGGTGGCCCGATGCCTGTCGGACGAGGGCTGCTTTGGCGTGGTGCTCATCCGCGAGGGCGGCGAGGTCGGACCGACGGCCGAGCCGTATGGAGTGGGCACGCTGGCCCGGATCCAGTCCGTGGACAAGGAACCCGAGGGAACCCTGCACATCGTGGCGGTGGGTGTCCGGCGGTTCCAGATCAATGAGATGCTGGAGGATCAACCCTGGCCGAGTGCCGACATCACGGAATGGCCGATCGACCCGGGCGAGCCGTCCACCGTGGAAAGGCTGAGCGACCGGGTCCGGGAGTTGTTCGGGGAGTACCGGACCAATCTCAGCGAGGCGACCAACCTGAAATTGAAGATCAACAGCATCCCGGACGAGCCCGAGGCGCTGGCCTCGCTGGTGGCGATTGCGATGCAAATCGAGTTGCGCGACAAACAGAAGGTGATCGAGGCCGAGACCCTGCCCGCCATGCTGGAGGCCGAGGTGGGGTTGCTGGCCCGCGAAAAGATGATTCTGGAGTATGTCAGGGACTCCCAGGACCACCAGAAGCATTTGCGTCTGGGCCCCACCGGTCAGATGTTCCTGAATTGACGGGCATGCTAGACTAGTCGGCCCACGGGGGATTAGCTCAGTTGGCTAGAGCGCTACCTTGACATGGTAGAGGTCACTGGTTCAAGTCCAGTATCTCCCACTTTTGGGGACCCGGGACTCCGACGGTGGACTGCGCCGCATTGGTACCCGGTTCCCTTCCCCGCCTTCTCGCCTGCTACAATCCCGGCCCAGTTCAGGGTCGGCCTTGGGGTTTGGCCCCTAAAGCGTGGATCGGGCCATATCCGGCAGATCCCGACCGGATGCAGAGAGTTCCCGCCCCGGCTGCAAGCGGGAGCCCGGATCGCCGCCGGATACCACCCGGGAGCGGGACGGGATGTCCGGCGCGGCCGGATCCAACCGTCCCCGGCAGGCTCCGTTATCGGCCGCATGAGCGGCGCCCGTGGGGCGCAAGCCAGGTGGGACCGCGAGGCAGTGCATCGTCCAGGCGACAGGGCACTGCCGTTTTGATTCTGCGGACTGTCGGCCGATGGTCCCGAACATGGATCAGGAGTGATCGCGGTGAGCAAGCAGCAAGGCACGCAGGAAGACAGGCTGTACCGGATTCGGCACAGCGCGGCCCATGTCATGGCCCAGGCCGTGCGCGAACTGTATCCGGACGCCCGGCTGGCCATCGGGCCGCCGATTCAGGACGGCTTCTACTACGACTTCGACCTGGGCATGGAAGAGGGTCGGCCCCGCACCTTCCTGCCGGAGGATCTGGAGGAGATTGAACGGCGCATGCGCCGCATCATCGGTGGCCAGCATCCGTTTGTGTACCGGGAAGTCGACGCCGACGAGGCCCGCGAGCTGTTTGTCGACGAACCCTACAAGCTGGAGCTGATCAAGGGCCTGGTCGAAGGCACGGTGGACGAGTACGGCGAGGAAACCGAGGGCAGCCAGGTCATCTCGACCTACACCCAGGACACCTTCGAGGATCTGTGCCGCGGTCCCCATGTGGAGCACACGGGCCAGATTCCGATTGAGGGCGTCAAGCTGATGAGCGTGGCCGGCGCCTACTGGCGCGGCGACGAGCACAGGCCCATGCTGCAGCGGATCTACGGCACCGCCTGGGCGAACGGCAAGCAGCTGAAGCGCCACCTCAAGATGCTGGAGGAGGCCCGCCAGCGGGACCACCGCAAGCTGGGCCGCGAACTGTCGCTGTTCGTCTTCGACGAGGAGGTGGGGCCCGGCCTGCCCTTGTGGCTGCCCAACGGCGAGGTCATCATCAACGAACTGGAACAACTGGCCCGCGAGATGGAAACGGCGGCCGGCTACCGCCATGTCCGGACCCCGCACCTGACCAAGGAAAGCCTGTTCCAGCGCAGCGGCCATCTGCCGTACTACGCGGATTCCATGTATCCGCCCATGGAGATGGAGGGGGTGCGCTACTACATCAAGCCGATGAACTGCCCCATGCACCACAAAATCTACGGCAGCGAACCCCGCAGCTACCGGGACCTGCCGTTGCGCCTGGCCGAATACGGCACCTGCTACCGGTACGAGAAGAGCGGCGAATTGATGGGGCTCATGCGCGTGCGGTCGATGCAGATGAACGACGCCCACATCTACTGCTCGGAGGAGCAGTTCGCGTCCGAGTTCATGGGCGTGATTGATCTCTACCTGCACTACTTCCGGCTGTTCGGCATCGAGCAGTACCAGATGCGGCTGAGCACCCACCATCCCAAAGGCCTGGGTAAGAAGTACGTGGACAATGCGCGGCTGTGGGCGCGCACCGAGGACCTGGTCCGGCGCACCATGCAGGAGGGGGAGGTGCCGTACGTCGAGGTGGCGGACGAGGCCGCCTTCTACGGACCCAAAATCGACGTGCAGGTTTGGAGCGCCATCGGCCGTGAGTTCACGCTGGCGACCAACCAGGTCGACTTTGCGGTCCCGACCCGCTTCGATCTGGTGTTTGTCAACTCGGACGGCGTGGAGGAGACGCCGCTTTGCATTCACCGGGCCCCACTCAGCACACACGAGCGCATGATTGGGTTCCTAACCGAGCACTACGGCGGCAACTTCCCCTTGTGGCTGGCGCCCGAGCAGGTGCGCATCGTTCCCATCACCGACGACCATGTGGCGTCCGCCGAGGACTTCCGGGCGGCCTGCGAGGCCCGCGGCCTGCGGGCGGGAGTCGATGCCTCGTCCGCGCGCATGAACGCCAAGATTCGCCAGGCGCAGCTTCT
>MKWU01003189.1_pt1 | contig 22266 bp, 18 predicted proteins | sample 809101 | NCBI WGS metagenome assembly MKWU01 (sample SAMN05860141, study PRJNA318959) | sponge metagenome | host: Aplysina aerophoba | place: Slovenia: Piran, Adriatic Sea, Gulf of Piran | collected 2013-05-07 | reverse complement strand
TCTCGGACAGCTGCGCGACGATCGCGGAGAGCCGCTCACGGCTGGTCTCGGCCTCGGGAATGGCGGCGAGCACATCCTCCGCGGTGACCTGGCCGGAGCGCCGGCCCTTCCGCAACACGCCCTCGACCCCCGCGGGTTCAAACGTCTGCGTCATCTGGCTCCTCCATCGCTCCAGTTGTCGGCGCGGCCCGTGACGGCGCGCCGACGCTCGCCTGCTCGTGCTCTGTTTCGTTGGTCCATGCGGTGGACCCATTATCGCCGTTTTCGAGTCCGTCCGCGACCTCGCCGCCGTTCGTGAACACCTGCGCCAGCTCGCGCTGGCGGTCCGAAAGACCGGCCAGGCTGGTGGCCAACTCGCTCTCATCGCCTGACTCGCCGCTGCGGCGTCCCTCGGCGACCTCGTGCGCGACGGCGGCGGCTTCCGTGCGCAGCCGCTCCTGGCGGCGACGCGCGCGCAGGTTCCACGCCGTGCTGCGCAAGAGTTCCGACAACTGCGGCCCGGTCATGGTGCTGTACGCCTCCGACAGGCCCGACTCCTCAATGGCCGCGCGATGTGTGCGCAGGTCCTCGTCGTCCTCGAGCGCGTCGTCGTCGAGGCCGCCCGTCTCGCACCACACCTCGAAGAGGCCGCGGTTGAGACTGTGCTCGAACGTGTCTGCGTCGAGCTCGAGGCCCGCCTCGCGGCACTCGGGCCGCAGCAGCAGCAGGCGCAGCAACTGCACCTCGCCGGGATGCGCGTCGCCGGGCGTCGGCTCGGCGGCCGCACGGCTCGAGGGGCGACGCGCCGCCTGCGCGATCTCGCGCTGCGAGGGCACGGGCACCGGGCGCGCGGGACCGCCGTCGGCGATGAGCCCGATCACCGTCTGCTCATCCACACGCGCGAGGCGCGCGAGGCGTTGTACATAATCCGAGCGTACGATCGGGTCTGTCATTGCAGATACGACTGGTGCGAGCACATCGACAATGGCTCGCGAGCGAGCGCGAGGATCGGCACTGGGATTGTTGAGGTCCGCTTGCTCCGCCATCGCCTCAAAAAGATGGTCGGCGACCGGCTTCGCCTCGTCGATAAGCGCGCGCAGCCTCGCGGGGTCGGAGCGCACGAGGGAGTCTGGATCCTCCCCCTCTGGTAGTGCAGCGATGCGGATGTCGGCCGACAACGCATCCTGATAGGAGACGATGCCACGCCAGTTGATGATCGGAACTGTCCCACGGTCGGCTGCGCCGGAGGCCACCTCGACGGCCCGGATGGTCGCCTCGGAGCCTGCGTTGTCGGCGTCCAGCGCGAGCACGACGTTAGGCGTGAAGCGCTTGATGAGCTGCATCTGCGCCTCGGTGATGGCCGTGCCCATCGAGGCCGCGACGTTCTCGATGCCCGCCTGATGGCAGGCGATGACGTCCATGTAGCCCTCGACGACGATCAGCCGGTCCTCGCGGCGGGCCTCGATGCCGCCGCGGTCGAGGCCGTAGAGCGTGCCGCTCTTGTCGAACAGCGGCGTGCGCGGGGTGTTGAGGTACTTCGGCTCCTGGTCCGCGCCAAGCGCGCGTCCGCCGAAGCCGACCATGCGCCCGCGCACGTCGCGCGTGGGGAAGATCAGCCGCCCGCGGAAGCGGTCGTACAGCCCGCGCTCGCCCTCGATCGCGAGGCCGGCAGCGACCAGCTCCTGGTCGCGGAAGCCGCGTGCGGTCAGGTGATCGGTGAGTGCGCTCCACTCGTCGGGGGCGTAGCCGAGCTGCCAGTCGCGACGCGCGGCGGCGTCGAGGCCGCGACGCTCGGCGTACGCGAGCGCCGCCGCGCCCTGCGGGCCCGCGAGCTGGGCCTGGAAGAACAACGTGGCCGCCTCGTTCGCCGCCAGCAGCCGCTCGTGCTCCTCGCGGCGCTCGACTTCGCGGCGCGTGGGCGGGCGCAGCTCGACGCCGGCGCGCTCCGCGCAGCGGCCGAGGGCCTCGCGGAAGTCCAGCCCCTCGATACGCCGCACGAACTCGATCACGTCGCCGCCGGTCGAGCAGGCCCCGAAGCAGTGCCAGGTGCCGCGCGAGGGGTCGACGATGAACGAGGGCGTGCGCTCGTTGTGGAAGGGGCAGTTCGCCTTCCACGTGCGCCCGCTGCGCTTGAGGTTGGGGACGTAGCTGCCGACGGTCTCGACGATGTCGAGTCGCGTCTTGACGGCTTCGATGGTGCTCATGCTCTGTCTGTTAAGACACCAATGCAGCGGGATCGTTACGGGTTGTCGTCACTCGTTCGAGAATCTCGCGCGAATCCGCGCTGCCGCGGCCTCCTCGCGCTCAGCAGCCGCCGTGACCGCGGCGAGCGCCGCCTCGTCGGGCGCCGCGGCGTCCCCGGTCGCGTCGAGGACTCGCAGCCACTCGCACCCCCCGCGCGCCGCCGCCGCCGTGCCCGCGGCGAGCGCCGCCTCGTCGGGCGCCGCGGCGTCCCCGATCGCGTCGAGGACTCGCAGCGTCTCGAACCGCGAGCCCGCGAGGTCGTGGATCGCCTGCGGGGCGAGCGAGGCGGTCGACTCGCGCCCCGGCAGGACCACGGCGTCGCCGCCCACCTCGGCGGCCGCCTCGCGCTCGTCGGCGGCGAGTCCCGCGAGGATGTCGACCACGCTCTGGCCGTCGCCGACCTCGGACGCAAAGTCCTGCTCGGTGAGCCGCGCGATGGCCGCGAGCAGCGATGCGCGCGATGCCTCGAGGCGGTCGCGCAGGGCGGCGGGGTCCGTGTGGGCGCTCATCGCGGGTACGTATTGTTCTGGCTGTCGGCGTCGCTGATGGCGTCCGTCGAGACGATGACGAGCACCGAGGCTGCCTCGATGTCCGTGAGCGCGCGCAGATCGTAGCGGCTCGTCCCTCCCGCCTCCACGTCCAGGTCGAAGTTGTCGCGCAGGAGCAGGCTGCCGTCCGCCGCCGCGCCGCGCACCCCCAGTGTCAACTCGCCGCTCAACGGGATGGGGCTGTTGTTGCGCACCTGGACCACGAGATGCCCCCCGTCGGGGTCGACTTCGACGCTGAGCACCTCGATGTCGTTGTACATGTCGGGCGCGACCACTGTGGAGGAGGTGTTGTTGTCGACGTCCTCCTCCTCGATGCCCGGCGCTCGCAGCGCGAGGGAGACGCGCGAGCGGCGCTGCACGTAGTGGCCCGCGACGACGCGCTCGAGTTCGTCGCCGGGCCGGATTGCCTTGCCCGTGTCGATCCGCACGAACGGTCCACCGCCGACGCTGACCTCGATCGCCCCGTCCGCATCTCCGTTCCCACTATTCGATACGACGACGACGAGCTGGTTCCGGCGCGCGAAGACGTCGGTGATCACGAGGTCGGGGAGGTCGGGCGTGAGCGTCGGACGCGCCTCGTCGGGGTCGGCCGCGGGGCTGGGGGCGGGGAGGGCGCTGCGGAACGCGCGGGTATCGACGACGGGGAGCGCGCCGACGTCCGGCGCTCCGGCGACGGCGTCGAGGGGCAGCCAGCCCGTGACCGGCGCGGGCACCGCGCGACCGTCGGGGCCCAGTTGCGCGATGGCGAGCCATTCGCCGTCCGTGGAGCGCCCCTCGATGCGCAGCGGGGTGCCGGCGCCGAGCGTCCCGCGCGACAGGCCGCCGCTTCCCGGAGCGTCGAGCACGTTCGCGGTCGCCGCCGTCTGGGGTCGCGTCGCGGTGCTGGCTGCGGCCGTGGCCGTCGGGTCGGGGGCAGGCGGCATGCCGCCGTCCTCGTTGGCGTCCAGGAGCAGGATCGCCGCGCCGGTGGTGAGCGCCGCGGCGATGGCGAACGCGCCGAGCGCGGCTGTCACGCGCGCGGGGCGTGAGCGCCAGATGCTCGGCCGGGTGCTAGACGGTTCTGGCACGGGGCACGGGCCGTCCGATCGCGAGCAGGGGGATGTTGCGCAAGGTCCCCGATCCCGCTGGTGAGGTGGGTGAGCGGTGAAGCTGCATAGGGTGGGCTCCTGCGCGCCCCGCGTACAACGATTGTAACCGAGGAGCTTGCGAAGCCTTGTGGGTCACGCCGTCGCGAGCCCTAGCTCGGCGGCCCGGCGCAGCGCGAATCCGTCCGTCATGCCCGCGACGTAGTCGGCTGCGCGACGCCACGCCGGGTCGTCGGGTAGCGAGAATCCCTCGATCTGGTCGGGGTGACGTTCGTAGTACGTGAACAGCGCCTCGATCACGCGCTGCCCCCGCTCGGCCGCCTCCATCACCGGTGGTGCGAGGTAGACGCGCTCGAACAGGAATGCCCGCAACTCGTCGGTCGCTTGCAGCACCTCCGTGCTGAGCTCGATGCGGCGTTCCGGGGGGGACGCCTCGTCCGCTGCTGGCTGAGACGTCTCGACGCAGTCCGTGACGAGCCGGTCGATGCGCCGCGAGTGCGTCGTGCCGAGCGTCTCGAGGACGGCGTCGGGGAGGTCGTCCGCGCGCAGCAGCCCGGCGCGCACGGCGTCGTCGATGTCGTGGTTCAGGTACGCGATCGAGTCGGCGAGCTTCACGATCTGCCCCTCGAGCGTCGATGCGACGCCCCAGCCCGCGGCGGCGACCGAGGACATCTCCTTCGAGTGCTTGTAGATGCCCTCGCGCGTCTCGGGCAAGAGGTTGAGGCCCCGCCCGTCGCGTTCGAGGACCTCGACGATGCGCAGCGACTGCGCGTTATGCCGGAAGCCGCCGGGCAGCATCTCGGCGAGCTGCTCCTCGCCGGCATGGCCGAACGGCGTGTGGCCGAGGTCGTGGCCGAGCGCGATCGCCTCGGTGAGGTCCTCGTTGAGGCCGAGTGCGCGCGCGATGGTGCGAGCGATCTGCTGCACCTCGATGGTGTGGGTCATGCGCGTGACGACGTGGTCCGAGTCGGGCGCGACGAAGACCTGGGTCTTGTGCTTGAGCCGCCGGAACGCGCGTGTGTGGATGATGCGGTCGCGGTCGACCTGCCACGCGAGGCGCAGCGGGTCGGGCGGCTCCGGGCGATCGCGCCCCGGCGAGTCCGCCTCTCGCGCCGCGCCGGGCGCGAGCAGCGCCTCGCGGGCCTCGAGGGCGGCGCGGACGCGGGCCGTGGCGGCGGAGACCATATGGGGAGTGTCCGCCGAGGCGCGGAGTGCGGCAAGAGCCCCATGAAGGGCGGCTCGCGGGCGGCGCCCGCAGCCTGCGTTTGCCCCAGCGGTGACCAGCGCCCTAGCATCGCCGGGTGACTCAGGACGCGGCCCCTCAGGAGCCCGACGCCGAACCGGACCCGACCGCGGGTCATGGCGATCACGACCCGCCCGACTCGCCCGACGCGGCGGAGCAGCCACCCCGCCAGCCGCTCTGGACCCACTTCCTGATCCCGACCTCGGTCCTGATCGGCGCCGCGATCATCGTCGGCGCCATCTTCATGGCCGCCGACGATCCTGCTGCCACTGAGCCTGTCGGTCCCACTCTTGCCGCCCTGTCCGAGGCGATCGAATCGCTCTCTGACGATGTCGAGTCCCTCGCCGCCGACGTGGAGCAACTCTCGTCTGGCGCGCCTGCAACGCCCGTCGCGCCATCCACGCCCACGACGCCCACTGCGCCGTCCGCGCCCTCGACGCTTCGCGAGGCACTGGGGGTCTACGCCGCGTCCCTCGACCTCGACGCCGACCGTTTCGGCGCGTGCCTTGAGGACGCGGCGACGTATGAGGTCATCGGCGAGCAACTCCAGCGGGGGATCGACCTCGGCGTGACCGGGACGCCGACGTTCTTCGTCAACAACAAGCTGATCTCGGGCGCCCAGCCGGCGGCGCTGTTCGCCGCGGTGATTGCCGCCGAGCTGGAGGGCAGTCCGACCAGCCTCGATGAGTACCCGGCGGCCATCCGGCAGCTCGCCGAGCGAGAGCGGCCCGGCTTCGCCATCCTCCCCGAACGCCCCGACGTGAGCGGCGCGCCCATCGAGGGGAACCCGGATGCGCGCGTCGTGATCGCCGAGTTCAGCGACTTCGAGTGCCCGTTCTGCCAGCGCTGGTACGACGAGACCCTTCCCGACATCCGGGCGCTGATCGGCGACGATGTCGCCCTCGCGTTCCTGCACTTCCCGCTCACGCAGATCCACGCGAACGCGGCCGCTGCGCATGCCGCCGCCGAGTGCGCCGGGAGCGAGGGCAAGTTCTGGGAGATGCACGACCTCCTGTTCGAACGACAGGCGGAGTGGTCGCGCCTCCCGAACGTGAACTGACGCTCCACCGCACCTCGGGGCAGGGCGAGGGCGCTCCTCGGTTCGATAACTTCGGCCCGTGGCGGTGGGGCGATAACCCGGCTGCCGTATAATCCGTGCAGCGCGCGCTCCGGCCTATCGCCAGTGCGGTTTCGACCGCCCTCTCCCCGGGGTTTCGGCACAAGTGGAACTCGCGCGCGGCGAGCGGCGGGAGACCTACACCATGACCACGACTGCACCCGACACGCCTGCGGCTGTAGCCCTCGAGGCGCCCCCCGTCTTCCGCTTCGGCGGTGACGCGACCGCCGGCGACGCCTCCATGGGCAAGCTGCTCGGCGGCAAGGGCGCCGGCCTGGCCGAGATGAGCAGCCTCGGCATCCCCGTCCCGCCGGGCTTCACCATCACCACCGAGGTCTGCAACGCCTACTACGCCCTCGGCCGCGCCTACCCCGACGCCCTCGACCCCGCCGTGCGTGGCGCACTCGAAGCGACCGAGGCGATCACCGGCACTCGCTTCGGCGACCCCGCCAACCCGCTCCTGCTCTCCGTGCGCTCCGGAGCACGCGTCTCGATGCCCGGCATGATGGACACAGTCCTCAACCTCGGCCTCCACGACGAGACCGCCCAGGGCCTCCCCCGCCACCCCGCTCCTCCTCCCGGGGCGCCCGGGAGCCCGCGTCTGGATGCCCGGAATGATGGACACAGCCCTCACCCTCGGCCTCAACGACGAGACCGCCCAGGGCCTCGCCCGCCGCTCGGGCAGCCCTCGTTTCGCCTACGACTCCTACCGCCGCTTCGTGCAGATGTACGGCGACGTGGTGCTCGGCCTGCGGCCGGAGAGCGACACAGCGGCCGATCCCTTCGAGGCGCTCCTGGAGCGCAAGAAGGAGTCGCGGGGCGTCGAGCTGGACACGGAGCTCGACGCGGACGCGCTGCGTGAGCTGGTCGGCGAGTTCAAGGACGCGATCCGCTCCGGACTGGGCATCGAGTTCCCCGAGGACCCGTGGGAGCAGCTGTGGGGCGCGATCGGCGCGGTCTTCAACTCGTGGGAGAACCCTCGCGCCGCCGTGTACCGCGAGATGTACGGCTACCCGGCAAGCTGGGGTACCGCCGTCAACGTGCAGGCGATGGTCTTCGGCAACCTCGGCGAGGACTGCGCCACCGGCGTTGTCTTCACGCGCGACCCCGCGACCGGCGAGCGCCGCCTCAGCGGTGAGTACCTGCTCAACGCGCAGGGTGAGGACGTGGTCGCGGGGATCCGCACCCCGCAGGGCCTGAGCATCGGCGACGGAGCGCCCGGCGCCTCGCTCGAGGAGATCATGCCGGACGCGCACCGCGAGCTCGTCGAGGCGTGCAACCGCCTCGAGCAGCACTTCGGCGACATGCAGGACATCGAGTTCACCATCCAGCAGCACAAGCTCTGGGTGCTCCAGACGCGCTCCGGCAAGCGCACCGGCCGCGCGATGGTGACGATCGCAGCCGACCTCGTCGGCGAGGGTGTCATCGACGAGCGTGAGGCGCTGCTGCGCCAGGAGCCCGAGAAGCTCGACGAGCTGCTGCACCCCAACTTCGACCCGGACGCGGACCGCCGTGTCATCGCGACGGGCCTCGGTGCGTCACCCGGCGCGGCCGTCGGGCGGGTCGTGTTCTCGGCCGGTGAGGCCGAGGAGTGGGCGGCGCGCGGCGAGCAGGTGGTGCTCGTGCGCGTCGAGACCAGTCCCGAGGATGTCGCTGGCATGCAGGTCGCCGAGGGCGTGCTGACGGCGCGCGGCGGCATGACCTCGCACGCGGCGGTCGTCGCGCGCGGCATGGGCACGTGCTGCGTCGCCGGCTGCGGCGCGCTGCAGGTCGACTACGACGCCGGACTGTTCGCTGTCGAAGCGCCGGACGGCGAGACCGTCACGGTGCGCACCGGCGACACGATTTCCATCGACGGCGCCACCGGCGACGTGTTCCTCGGCGCGGTCGAGCTCACCGAGGGCGGCCTGCCCGAGGAGTACGAGCGCCTGATGGGCTGGGCCGACGACGCCCGCCGCCTCAACGTGCGCACCAACGCTGACACGCCCGAGGACGGCGCCCGCGCCCCCGCCCTCCGGGGCCGGGGGAGCCGGGGGGGGCCGGCGGGGCCCACGTTCTTTTGCCGGGGACACGAGCCCGCCGCCCGCGCCCGCGCGTTGGGGGCCGAGGGCATCGGGCTGTGCCGTACGGAGCACATGTTCTTCGGCGAGGACCGCATCCTCGCGGTGCGTCGGATGATCCTCGCCGCCGACGAGGCCGGACGCCGCGAGGCGCTCGCGCTGATCCTGCCGATGCAGCGCTCGGACTTCGAGGGCATCCTGCGCGCGATGGCCGGCTACCCGGTCACCATCCGCCTGCTCGACCCACCGCTGCATGAGTTCCTGCCGCAGGGCGAGGCCGAACTCGCCGACGTGGCCTCCGCCCTCGGCGTCACGCTCGAGGAGGCGCAGCGCCGCGTCGAGCAGTTGCACGAGTTCAACCCGATGCTCGGCCACCGCGGGGTGCGGCTCGCCATCACCTTCCCCGAAATCTACGAGGTGCAGACGCGCGCCATCATGGAGGCCGCATGCAACCTCGCCGCCGAGGGCGTCGAGGTGGAGCCGGAGATCATGATCCCGCTCGTCGGGGCCGAGTCTGAGCTGGAGCGCCTGCGCGCGCAGACCGCCGCGGTCGCCGAGCAGGTCATCGAGGAGCGCGGCGTGCGGCCGCCGTACCTCATCGGCACGATGATCGAGCTGCCTCGCGCGTGCGTCGTGGCGGACCGCATCGCGTCGCACGCGGACTTCTTCTCGTTCGGCACGAACGACCTGACGCAGACCACGTTCGGACTCTCGCGCGACGACGCCGGTCGCTTCCTCCCCGCCTACGTCAGCGAGGGCCTGCTGCCGCGCAACCCGTTCGTCGAGGTCGACGTCGATGGCGTCGGCGGCCTCGTGAAGATGGGCGTCGAGCGCGGGCGGTCGACGAAGCCGGCGCTGAAGATCGGGATCTGCGGCGAGCATGGCGGCGACCCGGCCTCTGTCGAGTTCTTCCACGACGCCGGGCTCAACTATGTCTCGTGTTCCCCGTATCGCGTCCCCATCGCCCGCCTCGCGGCGGCGCAGGCGGCGCTGCGGGGCGATGTCTAGGAGGCCTCGCCCCGCACGGAGGTGATCCATCACCGCTCCGAGGGGCTCCCCGCCGCAGTACTGCGCCGTGTGTGGCGCTGTCCGTCAGCGCGACGCTGAGCAGTGCCCGAACTGCGGCGCGCGCTGGGAACCCGCGGGCCTCGATGATGACCCTGCGTCCATAGCGGCGCTGCTCAACGCCATCGAGGGATGGCGCGCCGACGGCCTGCTCGACAACGCCTCCGCCCGCCGGTTGCGTGAGCAGTACGAGGAGCGCCGCGCCCGGCTCCTGACACCCGCCGGCCAGCAACCTGGCGCCACGGCCGTGTCGACGACGAGCACGCCGACGCCCGCCCCGGCGAGTCCCCTCCGCACGCCTGATCCCACGCCTCCGCCTGCCCCTCGGGCGACGACGAGCGTCGGCGAGTGGGCGGCGCGGCGGCAGGCCGACGTGCTGCTGTACGTCGGCGCGTTCCTGCTCGTGATCTCGGCGCTCATCTTCGTGTCCAGCCAGGACGAGGCGCTTGCCGGCGCGTGGCGCGTCGCGATCCTCGCGGCCTACACCGTCGCGTTCATGGCGGCGGGCTTGCTGCTCCAGCGCTGGCCGAGGGTGCGCGAGGCGGGCCCGGCCTTCCTCGCCATCGGCGCGCTCATGACGCCGCTCAACTTCCTGCTGCTGCACAACGAGGTGCTCAGCGACCGCGACGTGCCGGGCGAACTCGTCTGGTTCATCGCGTCGCTCTACAGCGCGGCGTTCTACGGGGTCCTGTTCGCCGCGAGGGCCGGACGGCTCTACGCCATCCCGGCGGGGGCCGCTGTGCTCAGCGCCTGGGGCTCGCTGGCCGTCACCATCGGGGTCCCCGTCGAGTGGGGAGGCGCGTGGTGGATGACCTTCGCGCTCGTCGGTACGGACCTGGTCTCCGCGACACGCCGCTGGAGCGATCGCGTGCTGGCCGCGATCTCCATAGTCGCGACGCTCGCCGCGCTCTACGCGGCCGCTGTCGGCCTCGTCACCGACGAGCACCGTTGGCAGCTCGCCGTGACGCTCGGGCTGCTGGTCGCGCTCGTCACCGTGGCGGGTGCGGCGCGACGGGAGGCGATCGCGACGCTTGCGGCCGCCGTGCTCGCGATCGCCGCCGCTGTGGCGGGCCTGTGGGCGGCCGGGGTCGAGCCGGAGTGGTACGGCTTCCCGCCGCTGTTGGCCGGCGCGCTCTTCCTCGCCGCGAGGCGGAGCTGGTTGACGTCGGAGCCGCAGCTCGGGTTCGGTGCGCTCCTGCTGGCGACTGCCGCCGGGCTCTGGCCGTTCGTGCTCATCGGCGCGCACCTCGAAGGCGACAGCATGATTGCCGCGGTCGCATTCCTCGGCTCGGGGCTCCTCTTCGCTGCCATGGCGTGGCTCAACACCGCCGAGGGCTTCTCACCCTGGATCGAGGACAGCCGCGGGCCGCAAGGGAACCTGCGGCCCACCCCGCCGAGCGAGCGCGTCGTGTTCGGCTGGCTCGCCTTCGCGGCGGCCCTCGTCGCGCTCGGCTTCGCGCAGCGGGCGCAAGGGCTGAGCCCGCCCGACACCGGCTGGGTGCTCGCGGCGATCGCTGCGGGAGCTTCGGCGGCGATGATGCTGACCGCCCGCGAGCGGCCGGGCATGGTGTGGGCGATCCTGCCGCCGTTGCTCCTCGCGATCGGTGTGTCGCTGCAACCCCTCGACGAGCACATCGGACACGATGCCGTCCTGCTCGCGCTGGCTGCCCCCCATGTGCTCGGCGCGTTCGTCGTGTTGCGGCGCTGGAGCCTCGCGGTAGCGGGCACGGCGGCGGCGATGTCCGCCCTGGCAGTGCTCTGGTACCTGCAGGATTGGCAGTGGTGGCACCTCGCTGTCACCTACTCGGCCCTTGGCATCGTGCTCTTCGGCCTCCTCGCGCCCTTGCGGCGCTACGAACGGGGAGCGTTCGACGAAGACGCCGAGACGCTGCTGAGCGTGCAGGCACTGTCGTGGCTGCCCGTGCTCGTGGCGGCCGGCACCGCGGGCGGCGCCCCCCCGGGCGGCGGGCCCTCGCCGGGGCCGCCCGTGCCGCGGGGGGCCGGCCGGGCGGCTGCCCCCCTCGGCGAGCGCGCCGATACACCCGCCGTCGACGTGGCGACCACGGTCGAGTACCGAGCGTTGCTCCTCGTCGTGCTCGCTGTGGGCGCGCTCATCGCGATCGAGGCGAGGCGGCTGGGCCAATGGGAGCCGGCGCTCGCCGCGTACGCGATCCTGCTCGCCGTGATTGCCGCGTCGTGGCCCGTCTTCGGCTGGGCTGGATGGACGCTCGCCGCGACCTTCTCGCTGGCGGGCGCGGGCGTCTTCGCCGCGCTCACGAGGTGGCGTCGCCCCGGCACCGCCGCGCCCGAGGTGTCCGTGCAGCTCATCGCCTGGAGCGGCCTGGTGCTCGGGCCGCTGGTCGCACTTTCGGCGCTCGGCGACCGCCTCGAGGGGCTCGACACGGAACCCGCGACGCTCGTCGAGTTCCGGGTGCTTGCACTGCTCTTCCTGCCGCTCGCCGGCGCCGCGGCGTTCGAGGGATACCGGCTGGGTGCGCGCTGGGCCTACCTCCCGGCGTCGGCGCTCGTCATGGTGGCGCTCGAACTCGCCATCGCCACCCTCGAGCCCGGCAACGTGCAGGCCTACACGATCCCCGCGGCGCTCTACCTCGCGCTCGTCGGGCTCACGATGCGCCCCTCGGAGCGGCTCAGTCAGCACCTCGGCTGGCACGAGGTGCTGCAGGTCGCGGGTGCGGGGCTGCTGGTGATCCCGCAGGCCGAGCAGGGCTTCGAGCCCGGTGGGGCACGCTGGGGCCTGATCCTGCTCGTGGAGGGACTCGCGCTCCTCGGGGTGGCGATCGCGCTCAACACCCGCTGGCTCGCGTTGACGGCGGTCGCGACGCTGTCCGGGGTGGCGTTGCGCTTCCTGTGGGTGAACCGCGACACGAACGTGGTGCCTTACTGGGTGATGCTCGCGGTCGCGGGCTTCGCCCTGCTGGCGGTTGGCGTGACCGTGCTGCTACAGCGTGAGTGGTGGGACCGCAACCGCGCGCGGCTACAGCGACGCTGGCGGCAGGACGCACTCCTCGACGCACACGTTGTCGGCGAGACGCCCGTGCCGGCCCTGCTCACGGCGCTTGCGCCGGTACTCGCGATCCTCGCGGTCACGACCGGGGACTGAGGGAGTCGAGGCGTCAGAACGCGAGCCAGGCGATGACGGCCGCCACCCCGGCAACCACGAGGCCCGCGACGGTCATCGGAGCACTCTCGATGGTCACCGCACCGGCGTAGAGCAGCGGGAAGCTCGCCGCCATGCCGGCGAGGGCGGCGGTCTGGAGCCAGCGTCGAGTCCTGTCGCCCAACGGGATCATCTCGACAGCCCCGTGAGCAACTCGACCACGATGAACGCCTCGATCCCCGCGAGCAGCACGAGCAGCAGGATGTAGGGGATGACGATGCGGAAGATATCGCGCTCACTGCCCGCGAACCCCACCACCGCCGCGCCGACCAGCACCTTCGCGGGCGCCATCGCGCTGCCGACCGACGCGCCGACCGACTGGATGCTCGAGATCGTCACGGGCCCGATGTCGAGCGCGCGCGCGGTCTCGAGTTGCAGCAGGCCGAACATCACGTTCGAGTTGGTGTTGCTGCCGCTCATGAACGCCCCGAGCATCCCGATAAACGGCGATACGATCGGGAACACCGGTCCGGAGGCATCCGCCAGGCCACGGGCCAGCAGCACGGTCATCCCCGAGTCGGCCATGATCACCGCCATCATCGCCATCGTCGCCACACCGACGCTCGTCCCGAGGCACTGCGAGTAGGTGAGCTGCAAGGCCTCCCACGCGACGCCGCGACGCCACCGTGCCGTCGCGACGTACAGCCCGACGCTGATGAGCAGCGCGAAGACGATCAGCGGGGCCGGGTGGTTGAGCAGCCGGATCGGCGCGTAGTCGTTGACGGCCGCGACGGCGAAGCCCTCGGCGGTCACGAAGCCGGGGTAGTCCAGTGCCCAGCGCAGGCCCGACGCGGCCTCCTTGATCGGCCCGATCTGTCCGACCACGCTGAGCGAAATCAGCAGTACGTAGGGCATGAACGCGAGCCAGAACGGCATCGGCGTGGCGCCGTCGTCGTCCTCGGGCGCCGGGGGGACGGGCGCCGGGCGCTCGAGTCGCAGCAGCGGGGTGCGGGCGACGAGCGCCATCGCGGCCATGCCGAGCACGGCCGGCACGCTCGACGCGATCTGGGGCGCGCCCGCCTCGGCGAGCGCGTACATGCCGGCGGCCATGACCGCGCCCGCGACAAACACGAGCAGCAGGCTGCGTCGCACGGCGGCGAGGCCGCCGTAGATATGCGCCACCAGCGCGCCGCTGACGACGATCACCGGGGCGAACAGCAGCGCCATGTGCGGCGCGATCACGTCGCCCTCGATGCCCGTGACGAGCTGGATCGTGTAGTACGAGGAGCCCATCGAGCCGAACGTGACGGCCCAGCCATGCCCGACGAGCGCCATCGCCGCGGCGCGCGCCGGGGAGAAGCCGAGCATGATCAGGATCGGCGCGGCGACGGCAATGGGCACGCCGAAGCCCGTCACGCCCTGCACGAAGCTCGCGAAGCCCCAGCCGATGAGCAGCGCCTGCACGAGCCGGTCCTCGGACAGCCTCGCCATCGCCCGCCCGATGGCGTCGATGCCGTCGAGCCTGTCGACGAGGTTGAACATGTAGACCGACGCCCAGACGATGCTGAGCACGAAGACCGACAGGCTCAGCCCCTTCGCGCTCGCGATCGCGACGTGGTCGCTCGCCGCGCCGAACAAGAAGAAGGCGAACGCCAGCGCCAGTGCCCAGGCGGTGGCGCCGGCTCGCGGAGCGCTCCAGTTGAGAAAGAAGATCGTGACCATGAGCACGACGACGGGCACGGCCGCGAGCAGCCAGTTCGCGAGCGTCAGATCGGGTCCCGTCACGGGCACCCCCCGCCGTCAACCACGATACGTGGCGCCGTCCCTGTAGTCCGAGGGACCTGCGACCGGTCGTTGGCGCGTCGAATGCCCGGTGTGACCGGTACGGGTCGGGCCGCTACTCCACCGTCACGGTCTTCGCGAGGTTCCTCGGCTGGTCCACATCGGCGCCGCGTTCGAGGGCGATGTGGTACGCCAGTAGTTGGAGCGGGATCAGCGATAGGGCGGGGGCGAGTGCGCCGTCGAACGCCGGGATGGCGAGCACGTCGTCGGCGACGCCGTCGAGGGTGTCGTCGCCCGCCGAGGTGAGCGCGAGCACCGGGCCGCGACGCGCCTTGACCTGCTCGATGTTCGACCGCATCTTCTCGTGCACCTCGTCCTGCACGGCGATGGCGACGGTGGCCAGGCCCTCGTCGATGAGCGCGATCGGGCCATGCTTCATCTCGCCGGCGGCGTAGCCCTCGGCGTGGATGTAGGAGACCTCCTTGAGCTTGAGGGCGCCCTCCAGCGCTACGGGGTAGGAGAGCCCGCGACCGAGGAACAGGAAGTCGTCGAAGTGCGCGTAGCGCGCGGCCAGGTCGCGCACGCGGTCCTCGAGCAGCAACGCCTCGCCGAGCGCGGCGGGGAGGTGTAGTGCGCTCTCGATCTCAGCGCGCTCGGTCTCCTCGTCCAAAACACCGCGCATGCGGCCGAGCTGCAGCGCCGCGGCGTGCAGCGCGATGATCGAGCCCACGAGGCACTTTGTGCTGGCCACTGCGATCTCCGGGCCGACGCGGATCAGCACGGTGCTGTCGGCAAGCCTCGTCGCCTGCGAGCCGGGCGTGTTGCAGATCGTGAGCTGCGCGCACCCGGCGCGCTGCGCCTCCTCCATCGCGGCGAGGGTGTCTACCGTCTCTCCCGACTGCCCGACCGAGATGACGAGCGTGTGCTCGTCGAGCACCGGGCGGCGGTAACGGAACTCCGAGGCGTTGTCGACCTCGGCCGGGATGCGCGCGAAGCGCTCGATGTAGTGGCGCGCGATCATCGCGGCGTAGAGCGACGTGCCCATGCCGACGAGCACGACGCGGTTGAGGTCGCGCACGCGCTGCTCGTCGAAGGCGAAGCCCTCGATCTCCACGCGCGGGGGGTCGAGGAGGTAGCGCCCGCGCATGGCGTCCAGGGCGGCGTCGGGCTGCTCGTGGATCTCCTTGAGCATGAAGTGCCGGTAGCGCCCCTTCACTGCGGCGACCGGGTCGAATGGCTGCTGCTCCGGCGCCCGCTCGATGGCGTGGCCGTCGGCGTCCGTCAGTGCGACGCCCTCGGCACGCACGTCGGCGACCTCGCCGGGACCGAGGAACGTGACCGAGCGCGTGAGCGGCAGGATCGCCGCGAGGTCCGACGAGACGAACTGCTCGGACACGCCACCCTCGCCGTGCCCGACGACGATGCCGCCCGCGTTCCCCACGCGCGCCGCGACCAGCCGCCCCGGCTCGTCGACCGTGATCGCGACGAGCGAGTAGGCGCCCTCGGTCTCGCCGATCACGCCACGCACCGCGTCGGCAAGGTCGGCGCCACGCGCGAGTGCGTCAGCGATGAGGTGGGCGAGCACCTCGGTGTCCGTATCGGAGGCGAACGCGTCGCCGCGGTCTGTGAAGCGACGTCGCAACGCCTCGAAGTTCTCGACGATGCCGTTGTGCACCACGGCGACGCGGCCCGAGGGGTCGAGTTGCGGGTGCGCGTTGCGGTCGGAGGGCGCGCCGTGTGTGGCCCAGCGCGTGTGGCCGATCCCGGCCGCCGCGGGCGGCAACTGCCCCTCGACGCGATTCGTCAGGTTGTCGAGCTTGCCCTCGGCGCGGGCGAGGTAGAGCTGATGCTGCTCGTCGAAGAGCGCGATCCCCGCAGAGTCGTAGCCACGGTACTCAAGCCGCCGAAGGCATTCGAGCAGAAGCGGACCGGCAGGCCGGGAGCCGGTATAGCCGATGATGCCGCACATTACGCAGTCCTCGCGTCGGCCCCGCCCCTGCAAGCGTAGCGCGGCTACACGAGGAATGACTAGCGCATCGCCGCACGGCCGCGGACGGCTACTCGGGGTGGTCGCCGTCGCGGTGGCGGGCGACGACGAGTTGGCCCTCGGAGCCTGCTCCGTAGGCGCCCCGGTACTCCTCGGGCATCAGCTCCGCGATGCGACGCATGATCAGGTCCGTCGCTGCCTCGGCGCGGTCGGCGGTCGGCTTGCCGCCGTCGAGCATGAACGGTTCGCCGAAGTCGACGCGAACCGACAGGCGGCGGCCCAGGACGGCGCGCAGGATCGATCGAGGGCCCTTGATGGGGGCGGTGCCCGTGACTGCGCACGGGACGATCGGCGCTCCGCCGAGCAACGCCATCACGGCCGAGCCCGGCAGGCCCGGTATGAGTCGTCCGTCGGGCGAGCGCGTGCCCTCGGGATGCACGAGCACTGCGCGGCCCGCCCGCAGGTGGTTGCGGCCGGCCCGCAGCGCGCCGAGGTCGCCCGAGTGGCGCCGCACGGGGAACGCTCCGTACAGCCACACGGTCCACCCGATCAGCGGCGTCTCGAACAACTCGCGCTTCGCGATGGGCCGCAGTCGCCGCGGCGCGACCGCGCACACGAGCACCGGGTCGACGAGGGCCGCGTGGTTCGCGACGATCATCACCCCGCCCTCGAGCGGTACGCGCTCGGCGTGATCGATTCGGAGGCTGCCCCCGAGTCTCAGCGCGAACGGTATCGCCCAGCGGCTGAAGCCGTAGAAGGCAGCGGACCAGAAGTCCCAGATGCGCTTCACGCGTTCGCCCGTTCGTATGCCTTGATCGCCACGGCCACGACTCCGTCGACGTCGAGGTGGTCGGTGACGATCACGATTGCGTCGGGCGCGGCCTGCTCGGGCCGGATCGCGCGCTGACCTGTCGAGTCGAGCTGGTCACGGCGGTCGGTCTCCTGGCTGACGCGGCCGAGGTCGCTGCCGCGGCCGGCTGCCTGCTCCTCGACGAGGCGGCGCGCGGCGCGCACCTCGAGCGAGGCGTCGAGGAACAGCTTGGTGTGCGCTTCGGTAAGGACGCGCGTGCCGATGTCGCGCCCGGCCATGACTATCGGGGTGCGCTCGGCGAACGCGCGCTGCCGCCGCACGAGCTCGTCGCGCACGGCGGGCACGCGCGAGATGAGCGACACGGTCGCCTCGATCTCCGGTTCGCGCAGCCGGTCGATCACGTCGTTGCCGGCGACGACCACGCGCGGCGTCTCCGGGTCCGGCCACAGCACGTCGAGGTCGAGCGCGCGTACGAGCGCGGCGACGGCCTCCTCGTCCTCGGGGTCCACGGGCGACTCGAGGACGGCCAGCGTGCAGGCGCGGTACATGAGGCCGGTGTCGAGGAAGCCGTAGCCGAGGCGACGCGCCAGCGCGCGGCCGACGGCGCTCTTGCCCGAGGCGGTGGGGCCGTCAATGGCGACGCTACGCGCGATTGAGCCCGCGGGCGCATCGGACGGCGGTGCGTCGGTTGGGGTCGAATGCTCCACCGCCGCGCCGTCCCCTCTTGGCGACGCGATCATAGGAACGTGCGCTCGGCGGCGTCCACTGGTGGCGCGTCGAGGCCGCACAGTGCGCGCAGCTCGGCCAGCTCATCGCCCGTCAGCGGCCGCGAGGACCCCGCCTCCAGGTCGCCGAGTTCGAGCGGCCCAAGGCGGGTGCGGACGAGCCGGCGCACGGGGTGGCCAACCGCGGCGAGCATGCGCCGCACCTGCCGCTTGCGGCCCTCGTGCAGCACGAGCTGCACCCACCACCCACCGTCGGTGTTGCGCAACAGCTCCGCCTCCGCGAGGTGTGTCGGGCCGTCGTCGAGTTCGATGCCGGCTCGCAGGCGCGCGAGCGCCTCATCGCGCGGGCGGCCCTCGACGAGCGCCTCGTACGTCTTTGCGACCTCGAACCGTGGATGCGCCACGCGGTGCGCGAGCTCGCCGTCCGTGGTGAGCAGCAGCAGCCCCTCGCTGTCACGGTCGAGGCGGCCGACGTGGCGCAGTCCGGGCGGGACCTCGCCGAGCAGGTCGAAGACCGTGCGTCGTCCTCGGTTGTCCGACGCCGCGACGATGATGTCGGGGGGCTTGTGCAGCATCAGCGTGAGCGCGACGTCTTCGGCGTCGAGCGGTGTGCCGTCGACGGTGATGCGGGCCGAGGGGTCGGCGCGCTCGCCGATGGTGGCGGGACGGCCGTCGACGCGGACGCGGCCCGCACGGATCAGCTCCTCGGCCTTGCGGCGGCTGCCGTAGCCGCGTCGCGCCATGATCTTCTGGAGGCGTTCGCCCGTGGCGCCTGCGGAGGTATCGGTCGACACGCGAGATGCCGCCTACCGGCGGCGGATCCGCTCGATGATGATCCACTCGGTGATGTCGGTCCTCGTGACCGGACCTCCCCGGCCCAGGCGACCCGCGAACCGCTCGATGACGCCGCCGAGGCTCGCTCGCAGTGCCTGCTCGGCCGCGTAGGCGACGACCGCGACGGCGACCGAGCGCGCGATCACTGGCAGTGCTGACTCCACGGTGGCCACGAGCGCGCGTGACCCGACGAGGGTGAGCGCGCGGGTGCGCACGGCGATCGGCATCGGGAGCCGTTGCTCGATGCGCGCGAGTGCGCGTTCGCGCGGTATCGGGGCGCCGGCGGGTCGTGTCGGTTCCGGCACGCGCGATCCTCGTCGTCAGGGGGAGTGCGGACAGACTAGCGGGTGGGTAGCGGCCCGGCCAGCCGCCGAGGTCCGTCAGCGCGCCGCGAGCTGCGCCTCGACGCGCGCGGTCACGTCGGCGGGCGGCGCGTTGCGGCCCTCCGCATCGATGACGCGCGCACCCTCGACGCGGAGCGCTCCGCTCGCGAACTCGGCGATCGCCGCAGCCAGCAGCGGCGCTTCGCGCTCGACCCCGCGCGCGCGGATGGCGGCGAACAGGGGGCTCGCATCGAGGGTGGCGTCGTCGAGGTCGCCCGGCGGGCCGGGGAGCGCGCCGCGCAGGGCTTCCAGCTCGGGATCGCGCAGCGGGTAGCGGCAGTAGGCGACCGCGGGGCCCTCGTCGACCTCGGGGATGGCGAGGTGGACCATCACGCCGCTCTCGGCGGCGTGCTCCCGGATGAGCCGGCGGATCACGGCCTGCCACACGCCCGCGGGTCCGTCGGGCAGTGCGGGGTGGAGGTTCAGCAGGGGGTGCCGCTCCACCAGCTCCCGCTCGACGATGAGCATGTAGCCGGCCAGCACGCCGAGGTCGAACGAGTGCTCCTCGATCGCCTCGGCGACGTGTCGGTCATACGCCAGCCGCCACTCCGGCAACGGCTCGCCCGGGCGCGAACGTACGCCACCGACCGCCCGCCGGAAGGCGACCGACGAGCACGTCACGAGCGGGATCCCGGCGCCCTCGACGAGGTCGAAGAACGAGTCCGTGGTCTCGGACTCGCCGCGCTCGCGGTTGGAGAAGACGAAGGCGAACTCGGCGTCGAGGTCGCCGTCGCGCACGGCGCGGTGGACGTACTCGAACATGCCGCGCGAGCCGGGACCGCGCGCCGTGGTGAACCAGCCGATGCGAAGCGTCACAGCAGCGAGTTCTGTGCAGCCTCGTCGTACGCCTCGCGCAGCCGCTCCACGCGCTGCGAGGCGTCGGCGAGCATCCGCTGGCAGCGCTCGGCGATGCGCATGCCCTCGGCGTACAGTTCGACGGAGCGCTCGAGCGGCAGGGCGCCCGCCTCGAGTTGCGCGGTGATCGCCTCGAGCCGCGAGAACAGCGCCTCGAACGAGTCGTCTGTGTCGCCTGCGGGCGGGTCGGGTGTGGCGTCGGGCATCGAGGCTCGGTTCTCAGACGTGGTCCAGCGCGGGATGGGCGACACTCCCGGCGTCGCCGCAGGTGATTGTACCGGGAGAACGGGCACGGCTCTCGTCGGCCGCGCCGTACTTACCCGGGGCTGGGTGCGCGCTCGGACGAGCGTACCGCGTCCACCACAACGGTGACGATGTCGATCTCGTGGTACTTGCGGTGTTGCACGGATGATGCGTAGTAGCGCAGCAGCCGGAACGAGAGCTCGCGGTCGTCCTCGATCTGCGCCTGATCGCCGAGGTACGCGAGCCGGTCCTCCAGGTTCTCGTCCATGCCCGCGGCCGTCGCGACGAACTCCAACTCGAAGCGGCCATCGGCGCCGCGCGCGTTGATGATGAGGTTCCGCGGCGCATCGGCGGCGTCCTCGGTGTCGAGCGGGAGCAGGCTGGACAGGGTCTCCTCGCCGGCCGAGCGCAGCCGCTCGGTGGAGGGCTCGTCCCACCTGGCGCCCGAGGCGACCTCGCGCAGGAACGCGTCGATCTTCGGGAGCGACGAGACGTGGAGGCTGGTGTCCAGGCGGCGTGCGCGCTGACCGGTCAGGTTCATGAGCAGCGTGAAGATCAGCATGGCGACGCAGCCCGTGGTCAGGCCGCTGCCGAACAGGCTCTCCCATGGTCCACTGATGAGGTGCGGGAAGATGAGATCGTTCTGGAAGCCGACGCCCAGCCAGAACGAGACCCCCACCACCGTCGCCTTGCGGGGATCCAACCCTCCCTCGATGACCAGGCGCATGCCCTGCACGAACAGCAGGGCGAGCGTCACGATCACATATGCCGCGAACACCGGAGTGGGAATCGAGGTCAGGAGCGCGATCGCCTTCGGCAGGATCGCGACCGCCAGCAGCATGCCACCTGCGTAGATGCCGACCCGGCTGGCCGCCACGCCGGTGAGGAGCACGCGCGCCGAGTTCGCCGACGGCACCGTATTGGGCAGTCCGGACAGCACCGCCGCCGCCAGGTTGGTCACCGCCATGACGTTGAGCGCGCCCTGGACGACGCGGAAGTCCGTGGCCCGGGGGCTGCGCCACGACACCCGCTGGATGGCGATGATGTCGCTGAGGCCGTAGATCGCGGCGGACAGGTAGACGATCACGAACCCCGGCAGCAGCGTCCAGAACTCGATCCCGAAGCTGAAGCCGAACCCCGGCCACCCATCCAGCGGAACGCCGATCCACGCTGCCTCGCGGACGGCCCCGGTGTCGTACAGGCCCGCCGGCGCCGCCACCAGGCAACCCGCCAGGATCCCGAGGATCGGCGTCCACTGCTGCACGGCGGGCCGGGCGAACAACCGTAGCCCCATCATGACGCCGAACGTCGTCGCGGCGACCGCGAGCACCGAGGTATCGGTGCTGCCCTCGGGCGTGTCGGACATGCGGCCCAGCAGGACCGACATCACCGTGGCCGCGAGCAGCATCAGCACGGTGCCCGTGACCGTCGGCGTGATGATCCTTCGCAGCAGCGAGAGACGCTGGATGAACACGAAAAGCAGGATGGCCGAGACCACCATGGCGCTGGACAGCAGCGCCGGTCCGCCCGCGCTCAGCGCGGCGATCGCGACCGCGATGAACGCCGAGCTGCTCACTACTCCGATCGCGTACCCCGAGCCGAATCGCCCGAACCGGAAGACCTGCGCGATGGTGCCCAGTCCGCACACCACCAGCGACACGGAGTAGATCCAGGGGATGTACTCGCTCGGCTGACCGCTCGCCTGCACGACGATCGCCGTGGTCGCGGCCATCCCGGTGAGGCGACCGACGATCGACAGGAACCCGTGGCCCAGGCTGATCAGCGGACCGAGCGCTTCGTCCGGCTCGTACAGGATGTAGTCGTTGGTCTGTGAAGCGGCCAAGCTGCTCCCGCCCCGATCCGACAACACAGCCGAGGTAATGGTCTCCGAGTGACGAACGATAGCCTCCGCATCATATATCGATGCATGGGCGCGCACGGCTGCAGCACTCGACCCATGGCATGGGGGTCTCGCGAACTGACGCTGGTGACGAGTCGATGCCCGGGGACCGGGCGGTGCGGCGGGCTGGCGGTCTCGCGCGGCTAGCCGGTGACGCGTGCCGACCGGGTGCCGTCGCGCAGGCGCAACTGGACCGCGTCGTCGGGCCGCAGGGCGGCCGCCGAGGCGACCACGGAGCCGTCCTCGCGCGTGACGACGGCGTAGCCGCGGTCGAGCGTCGCGAGGGG
>MKWU01003188.1_pt1 | contig 22270 bp, 17 predicted proteins | sample 809101 | NCBI WGS metagenome assembly MKWU01 (sample SAMN05860141, study PRJNA318959) | sponge metagenome | host: Aplysina aerophoba | place: Slovenia: Piran, Adriatic Sea, Gulf of Piran | collected 2013-05-07 | reverse complement strand
TGGGTCCCTTCACAGGCTCGCTGCTCGCGGACCTCGGAGCCGACGTCGTCAAGATCGAACGACCGGACGGCGGCGACGGCATGCGAAGCTGGCCGCCGCTCTCGGCGGCGGCGCACGGCCAGGCGTCGTACAGCGAGAACTTCGCCTCGCTCAACCGCAACAAGCGCAGCGTCGCCCTCGACCTCAAGGACCGCACCGGCGTCGATCGCCTGCTTCGGCTCGCAGATGCGGCCGACGTGCTCGTCGAGAACTACCGTCCCGGGGTGCTCGCGCGTCTCGGCGCGGACTACGCCGCGGTGAGCGCCCGCAATCCGCGGATCGTGTACTGCTCGATCTCGGGGTACGGCCAGACCGGACCCTATGCGGGCAAGGGCGCGTTCGACGTCACCGTGCAGGGCATGAGCGGACTGATGAGCGTCACCGGCGAGCCGGGCGGCGACCCGGTCAAGTGCGGTGTCCCGGTCGGAGACTTCTGCGCCGGGCTCTACGCGGCCTACACCATCACCGCGAACCTCATGCGGGCCAGGGAGACGGGCCGCGGCGCATACATCGACTGCTCGATGCTCGGCAGCCTCGTCGGCGTGGCGGCACTGCAGACCAGCGAGTACTTCGGCACCGGCAGGGCGCCGCGCCTGTTCGGCTCGGCCCATCCCCGCAATGCACCGTATCAGGCGTTCCGCGCAAGCGACGAGCACTTCATCATCGCGGCGGGCAACGATCGGCTGTTCGCGCACGTGTGCGACGCGGTCGAGCTGCCGGAGCTTGTGGACGATCCGCGTTTCGCCTCCCAGTTGCTTCGCGCGGAGCACCAGGACGCGCTCGTCGCGATCCTCGCCCCGCGATTCCTGGAGCGTACCGCCGCCGAATGGCTCGATGAGATGGATGCCCGCGGGGTGCCCTGCGCGCCGATCAACGACTACCCGCGGGTGCTGGACGATCCCCAGGTTGCGCACCTCGGGCTCGTCCACCCGTTGACGCTGCCGAACGGGGTGCGGACCCGCACCACCGGCTTCCCGGTCGCGATGAGCGGCTATGCGTTCGAAATCCGCCGCGCGCCGCCGGCGCTCGGCGCACACACCGCCGAGGTGCTGGAGGAATGGCTCGGGGAGGCGACGGCGCCGGTGGAGCCGGCGGCGTAACCGTCGGACTTCGCCACTGCGACCCTCCGGCTCCTGCACGAGCAGGGGAGCACGCGGCAATTCCGCGGCGGACCCGCTGGCCGTGAGCCGGTCGCACGTCGCGGCCGGACTCCGGTCAGTCGGTCAGTCGGTCAGCCGCCGTTGTAGCGCACGGTGCCGTGCCCCGAGAGGTCGTAGCCGCCGATCTCGGCCGCACGCCGCCGGAACGCGGGGCTGGCGCAGAATGCGAGCAGACGCTGCATCGGCGGCTCGAAGTACTCGCGGCGCCACGCCAGCAAGTCGTAGCGCTCGCGGAACAGCGGTATGAAGTCGAGCCGGTGCATCCGGGCCACGGTCTCCACCGCAAGGCCCGCATCGGCGCGACCTTCGAGCACGTGCACGGCGACGTCCGCTTCGGTGCGGGCGGGAGGGTCGAGCATCGCCACCGAGTCCGGCTCGACGCCTGCCTCGGCCAGCAGATGGCGCAGCAGAAGATAGCTGCCCGCTTCGGGCTGGCGTGGGATGAACCGGACTCCGGCGAGATCCGCGGCGCTCGCGAGCCCTCGCGGGTTGCCGCTCGCAACCACCAGACCCTGGGTGCGCCATGCCCATTCGGTCACCACCACCGGGTGGCCCGCGAGCTCGCCGGCGACGAGACTCAGATTGAACTCACCGGTCTCCGGGTCGAATACGTGCATGCCCGCGGCGCACGCCTTGCGGTCCGTCATCCGCGTGAGCCCGTCGATGCTGCCGCCGAAGAAGGTCGCGATCTCCGAGCCCGACTCGCGGATCGCCCAGTCGAGCAGCGGATCGTGGCTCCCCGCGAGCACCGCCGGCGGCGGAGCGAGGTCGGCCGCGCCTGCCGCGAACTCGACCCGGCGCCGCACCCACGCTTCGACGAGATCGCGCGGAAACAGCATCTTCCCCGTCACCCGGCTCACCGGGATCGCCTGCTCCGCGACGAGCTCGTAGACCTTGCGCTCCTTGACCCGGAGGAGAGCGGCGACCTCCCTGGTGGTGAGGAACGGATTCACGAGGAGCGACCGTGCCCGGCGCGGTGCGGGCAAGCGCGGCGAAGCGGACCGCCATGCGAAGGACCGATCATCGGGCGATCATAGTCGACGCCCCGTGCACCCGCATGAGCACGAACCGGTCCTGTGCAACCTCCAATCGGATTGCCGCACGCCGAGCATCCGTGCGCGGGCACGAGGACTCGACGCAGGGCGACAGCGGGCGGAGCCGCGCGCGGGAATCCGACGCGTGGCGCTCGGCGGGCGGCGACCTGCGCCCGGCCGTACGACTCGCCGTTTGCGGTAGCATCGGCGGCGGGACTGCCACCGGGATTGCACATGCCGCATCGAGTCATCCACTACGCCGACGCCACCATGGACCGGGTGGCGGCGCAGCGCGAGGATCCGACCTGGCTCGACGCTCGGCTTCGAGCCCCGGCGACGCGCTTCGTCGCGGTCGCAGCGGGGCGGCACCCCTTCGTGCTTGCCGAGACCGGCGCCCGGCGGCCCTGCTACCTCGCTCCGAACGAGGTCGACGGCGCCCTGCCCGGCGCCCGGCGCCCCTGCCCCCGCGCTCCGACGGGGGCCGCCGGCCCCCTGCCGGGCGATCCGATCCTTCTCGGCATGCACGAGGACGTCACCTACTTCGCGGTCGACGTGACCGACGCGCCGCCGCCGTTTCCCGCCCGCGTCACCCTGCTCCGGATCCGCGACGTCATCACCGACCTCCCCCATCGGGATTCCGCGGTGCTCGCCTACGCGAATGCGCTGGTGCACTGGCACCGCACCCATCGATTCTGCGGCGCATGCGGCACGCCGACGACGTCGGTGCGTGGCGGCCACGTGCGCCGCTGCAGCGACGCGGCCTGCGCTCGGGAGCACTTCCCCCGCACCGACCCGGCGGTGATCACCCTCGTGTGCGACGGCGACCGATGCCTGCTCGCGCGCCGGCGGGACTGGGCGCCGGGCCGCCGCTCGACGGTGGCGGGATTCGTCGAGCCCGGGGAGACCCTGGAGCACACCGTCGCACGCGAGGTGTTCGAAGAGGTCGGGGTGCGGGTGGGTGATGTGCGCTACCGCGGCTCGCAGCCGTGGCCGTTTCCGCAATCGCTGATGCTCGGCTTCCGCGCGACGGCCGCGAGCACCGAGATCGCCGTCGACGGCGACGAGATCGCGGAGGCCGACTGGTACACCCCGGGACGCATCGAGGCCGACACCGCCGCGGGCGCGCTCATCCTGCCTCCGTTCGACTCGATCAGCCGCCGACTCGTCGATGACTGGCTGGCCGAGCGCGAAGGCGCCCAGCAGGCTGCGCCGCGCTGACCATCAGGCGGCGGTTCGGCGATGTCCCGTTGCGGGGCACCGGTTCGAGCGGTGGCGCCTCGCAGACCCCGGCGACCAGCGTTGCGTGGCGCGGATCGGAGCGGGCCGACACACAATCGCGGAGGATCGCGCATCGAACCTCGATGACCGAATTGCCGTCGTGACCGGGGCGGGCTCGGGTAGCGAGCGCCGGCTCAGTGCCGAGCACTCCCGATCGCGGCCAACGCGGCGTGCAGCAGCGCAATTCGCCGATCGGCATGCTCGCCGCGTGCCACCGGTTTCGACCCCCGGCGGACCTGCACGACCGTGCGGCCGCCCCCCACCGTCACGGTGAGCTCGAAGCCCAGATCGACCATCCGGTCGAGCACCTGCATGTGCTGGGCATCGTTGCGATCGGGCCGCCACGAGAACACGGTCATGACCGGATCGCCGGCCGCGGTATGCCACACCGGCGTCACGCCGTCGTAAGCCCATGCGATGTCCGCCGCAGCCCAGCCCATGACGAGCCGCGCAGTCTCGGCGCACAGGGGCTCCATGGCGTCGCTCATCGACGTGGCGTCCGGTTCGCGCGATTCACCCACTCAGGAACGAGCGGAGCGTGCGCACATTTCTTGCCGGTTCCCGGCTGAAGGTGGAGATCCGGCGCGTGATCGTCGCTTCGGCCTGCGGGCTCGCGAAAATTGCGGGCCAGGGTTCGTCTCCATCGGACACGCGCTGACCCGCACTTGTCACCGACTCACGGCCGCGAACGCGGAGATTCCGGGGGTCCGTCCTCGTGTGCGATGTCGTCCCGGTCGGACGGCAGGCACCGGTAGCTCCCCCGCCAGTACACGAGCGGGCGGTCGCCCGTGCCCTCGCACCGCAGCACCCGCCCGACGAGGACCATGTGATCCCCGGCCTCGATCCGCCGCCAGGACGCACACTCCAGCGCGGCGATGCAGCCTTCGAGAATCGGCATCCCGTGCGCCCCCTCGCGCCATCGCACGTCGCCGAACCGGTCCGGGCGCTCCGTCGCAAACCGGTCGGAGAGCGCCCGCTGCGAGTCACCGAGCACGTTGATCGCGAACCTGGAACAACGGCGGTAGACATCGAGGCCCTCCACCTCGTGCCCCACGCACACGAGCACCAGCGGCGGATCGAGGGAGACCGACGTGAACGAATTCGCCGTGAATCCGAGCGGCACGCCGCCGGCGTCGCGCGTGGTCACGACGGTCACCCCGGTGACGAAGCAGCCGAGGGCACGGCGCAGCGTGGCGGTGTCCGGGCTCTCGTCAGTCAGCGGCTCGTTGTCGCTCACCCGCAGCGCCCTCGTCGACGGGCCGGCCGGGCGTCAGCCGGGTCGCTCGATGCAGCCTCAACGTCTGCTCCTCGATGTTCGGCCGGGCGGGTCGGGTCGGAGCGAACCTGCACGAAACTCAGTGCCGGGCGATCGCCGCCGCCGCCGCCTCGAACGCTTCGATGGTGTGGTCGATGTCGTCCCGGGTATGGGCAACGGACACGTAGAACTTCGAGGCGCCCTTGATCACACCTTGCTCGCGCAGCACCGCGTTGAAGCGTGCGTTCTTGTCCTTGTCTCCGCTCTCGCAGGACCAGTAGTCGACGATCGGCTGGCCGGTGAACACGATGTCGAAGAGACATGGTTCGCCACAGATCTGCGCTTCGACCCCGGCGTTGTGCATGGCGTTCTCGAGTCCTTCCATGAGCTGACGACCGTTGTCGAAGAGCCGCGTGTAGGCGTCGTCCCCGCGTAGCACGCCGAGGGTTGCGAGGCCCGCGCTGGCCGCGATCGGATTGCCGCTCAGGGTCCCGATCTGCGGCAGGAACCCGCCTTCGCCCGCCGCCTCGGCGTCGAACTGCGCCATGATCTCCTCCCGGCCGGCCAGGCCCGCGAGGGGAAATCCGCCGCCGACGACCTTGCCGACGGTGCACAGATCCGGCACCACCCCGTAGAACTCCTGCGCCCCCCCGTAGGCAAACCGGAAGCCGGTGACGACCTCGTCGAATGCGAGCGGAAGGCCATGGCGCTCGGTCAGCGCCCGAAGCCCTTCGAGGAATCCGGGTCGAGGTTGGATCACCCGCTGGAAGGCCTCGACGATCACGCCGGCGAGCGAATCGTGGTGCTCCTCGACGATCGCGGTGACCGCGTCCAGGTCGTTGTACGGCGCGACCAGCACCTCGCTCCGGATGGCGTCGGGAATGCCGGGGGAATCGGGAATCGGCTCGACGCCGTTGCTCCGCCGCCGGGGGGCGAGACTCATCAGCGCATAGTCGTTCATGCCGTGGTAGCCGCCCTCGAACTTGAGAATTTTCGAGCGCCCGCGGAACGCGCGCATCGCCCGCATCGCGTAGAGGGTCGCTTCCGAGCCGCTGCTCGTGAAGCGCACCTTCTCCGCGCACGGCATCGCCCCGCAGATCGCCTCGGCGAGCAGGATTCCGGGAGCGCTGTTCGCGAAGAAGGTGGTGCCGCGCTCGAGCTGCTCGCGCACCGCCTCGATCACCTCCGGATGCCGGTGGCCGATGAGCATCGGACCGGAGCCGAGCAGGAAGTCGACATACTCCTTGCCCGCCGTATCGCGCACGCGGCCGCCGGAGCCTTCGACGATCACGAGGTCGGCGCCGGCGTTTCCGAAGCTGCCCCCGGGCAGATAGGTCCGGGCCTTGTCGCGCAACGCGGCGTCCGAATGGGCCTGCTGATCCATGCTCGTTCTCCAGTGAGTGTTCGACCGGCGGTAGTTTCACAGACTGCGAGTCGAATGATAATGCCTTCTTCGATCTACCCGCGCCGGTGGATCGAGCAATCCGGCCGAGTTCTGGCCGAGTTCTTGATGCGTCGTGTTTCATTGTGGTGTCATGGTGCACGCGTCCACCCTCCGGCCCGCAACTGTCGCGGAATCGCGCCTTTGGCCCCCGCGAAATCGGGAGGGAGACGCGGAGATGCCGGCAGATCCGTCGCTGCGTCCGTGAGTCGGACAGGTTTGCGGACCACGTGGCGGGACATGCGGTCGATACCGCGAAGTCGGCTCGATTTGCATGCAACGGGTGGTGCGCCAGGATGGGCATGGGAGAAAGGCCGACATGGCCTTCGGATTGGCGGCACGAATCACGATTGCGCTTGTGGCCATCCTGGGAGCCGGGGTAGCCATGATGACCGTGCTGAGCGCGCACATGTTCGAGCGCACGCTCTCCGATTTCCTCAACTCGCGATTCGAGTTCGAACTGAACGACCTTCGCCAGCGCATCGAAACCCAGATCGACCTCGGTATCGAGCTTGCCGATCTCCAGAGCGTACCCTCGGAGCTCGAGGCGAACATGCATGCCGACAGCCAGATCCTCACCATCGAAGTCTTCGACGAGACCGGAACCGTCCTGTTCAGCACCGATCCGAGCTTCGTGGGAGACCTCGTCACCGAGGAATGGGTGACCGCCTGGCGCGCAAGCCGCGAGCGCGATGTCTGGTCCGGCCTGGAACGGGACGCCCGAGTGGTCGGTGTGCCGCTGCGCGACAATCTCGGAAGGGACGTCGGCTCCCTGGCCCTTCGTTATTCCCGCGGGTTCTTCGACGACAGCGTGGCCACACAGTCGGCGCGCCTGTCGCTTATTGGCGCGATCGTGGTGCTGGGCATGGCTCCACTGACGGTACTGGGCGCCATCGTTCTGTTGCGCGGCCTGCGGGGCGAGCTTCGCGAGCTGAGCGATTCGATGGACGACGTGGCGCACCGGCGCCGGGACGGACCCGCGCTCGGCAGCGCGCGCTCCGACCATCCGGAGCTCGCCGCCTTCGCCGCCACCGCACTCAGTGCGCACGACGACATCGACAGAGCCATTGCGGAGATCCGCAGGCTTGACGAGGAAGAGGCGGTATGACGTCGAACCCGGGCGCCGCCGCGCCGGCCAGTGCGGATACGCGAGGAGTCATCACCCGATCCCGCGGAATCCTCGGCCGAATGGCGGTGCTTGCCATCGCCGTGCTGCTGCTCGGCCAGATCCTCGTCGCGTGGTTCGCCGTCGCCGGATTCGAGAAGGCACTCGAGCCCCAGCTCGTCCACAAGGCCAGCGCGGTCGGCCGGGCCGTCGCCGATCAGCTCGAATTCGTGGTGGATGAGCTCGGCATTCCACCCGACGAGCTGGTGGGGGTAGACCCCTTCCTCGACGGGATCCTCGACGCCAACGCGGACATCGAATACCTCATCGTGCTGGACGCTTCTTCGAATGTTCTGTTCGCGCGGGGGCTCTCGCCCGGGATGCTGGAGCGAGTCCTGCCCGATCTGCCCGGCGCCGACAGCGAGGCGGGCTCCAGGTCCGAGGTCGACAGGTTCATCGACAGCGCCTTCCCGATCCTCGGGGACGGCCGCGTCGTCACCGTGCTGCACGTGGGCGTCAGCGGAGAATACGTACGGGGTCGGCTGACCGAGCTCATGTACGAGGCCGCCACGATCATCGTGGTCTCGCTGCTCGTGACGCTGGAATTCCTGCTGTTTCTCATGAGCGTTCGGGTCTCCGGGCCGATGGAGCGTGTCGAGACGATACTCTCCGAGGGCGCGCGGGGCATGTTCGGCAGTCGCTTCGCAATGCGCGCGCGCGACGAAATCGGCGCTCTCGTCGCCGCCCTCAACCATGCACTACAGGGGCTGCGGCAGCGCTACGAAGACTTCAGCTTCGAAGTACGCGAGATCAAGGACGCCCAGATCGACAAGGACATCGCGAACCGGATCGAGACGGCCAGCCAGCAGGTCGACGATCGCTACCGATTTACCGGCGGTGCCGAGCTGCGGCTGCGTAACGCCATGCAGGTCCGGATCCCGCTGTTCGTCTTCATGTTCGCCGAGGAGATGCCGCGCTCGTTTCTGCCGCTGTTCGCGGCCCAGCTCAGTCCGACGCAGGCGGTCGTATCGCAGGAGCTGCTGTTCGGGCTTCCGATTACGCTGTTCATGCTCGCCGGGATGCTCATGGTTCCGTTCGCCGGCGGACTCACCGAGCGGTTCGGGACGCGCCGGGTATTCCTGGCGGGGCTCGTGCCCGCGACCATCGGCTATGTCGGTACGTTCCTGGCGCTGGACTATTTGGACCTCATTGCGTGGCGGGTCCTCTCGGGCATCGGCTACGGGCTCATATTCATCGCCGCGCAGGCCTGGGTCGCGGAACACACCGACCTGCGCCACCGCGCCGAGGGCATGACGGTGTTCGTCGGCGCTGCGTTCGCGGCCGCCATCTGCGGACCATCCATCGGCGGCATCCTCGCCGACCGCCTCGGCTTCGAGACGACATTCCTGATCTCCGCCGGACTGGCTGCCGTCTCGGGAACGCTCGTCTACGCCATGCTGGACGGGACCGCGAGACGGCGGTCGGCGCACCGGATTGCACTCGGCGGCCGGGAGCTGCGTGCGCTGCTCTCCGACGGGCGGCTGTTCACAGTCACCGTCTTCGCAGCCATTCCGGGCAAGCTCATTCTGACCGGCTTCCTGTTCTTTCTGGTGCCGATGTACCTTAGCGAGCTCGGGTACCGGCTGTCGGCAATCGGATGGATGATCACTCTCTACGGCGCGGCGACCCTCGCCTGCACCTCGATTGCGGCTCGATTCGCGGACCGTTCCGGACGTCATGCTGCCGTCGTTGCCGCGGGCTGCGTGCTGACAGGTCTCGGATGCCTCGTAACCCTGTTCGACACAGCGCTCGGAGGCGCCTTCAGCGCGGTGCTCATCGCGATACTCGCCCTCGGCTTCGGCCACGCTCTGTCGCTCACCTCGGAAATCGCGATTGTTCAGGACATAGCCAGGCGCCGCGGCGGCCTGCACCAGCCATCGATGGTCGGCGCCTACCGGCTGGCCGAGCGGGGGGGCATGGTGCTCGGGCCGATCGTCGCGGGCATGCTCGCCGCGGCCTTCGGTTATCGGGGCGCCATCGTCGGAATCGGCGTCATCGTGCTCGTCTGCGCTGCCATTTACGCAATCGCGATGCGTAGGTTGCGTCCCGCATCCGGCGTGCAGAGGAGAACGACCGCGTGAGCCGCCCCATCCACCCTGTACCCGGCAGTTCGGCCATCACGGTCGAGGCCGGTCGCCACGGCTAGATCAGGGTCACGAGGAGCCGGGACGTTGCTGCTGCGCACACGGCTCAGTCTACTCGTCATCCTGGCCTTCGCCGTCATATGCATCGGCCTCACGATCGCGTCGCTCAAGCGAGAAGATCTGCTCAGAGTGCAGTACACCGGCACCACGACCGTCGATCGCTCCAATCTTTGGCAGAAGATCAACGCCGGCCTGCTCCTGCGCATGGAGGACAAGGCATGGATCGCGGCCGAAGACGAGGCGCTCCGGCGCGGCGTCTACACCGGCGATCAGGACGCGGTCCAGCGCCTTGGCACGACCATTACCGCACGGCTTCGCGACCAGGGCATCGCCGATCGGTTCGACGTGCTCTACGCCGACGGCACGCTCGCCTATTCCTCGCAGGCCGCCGTGTTCCAGAGCTCGATCATCGCGACCCGGGCGGCGCAGGACGCCATTGTGCGAGACGTTCGCATCCGCGGCGTGGGCAACGACCAGCAGCGGAACGTCTCCCTCGTTCTGGGACTGCCGCTGAGCGCGCCCGAAGGAGCGATCGGCATCGCCGGCATGGGCGTCTACGCCACCAGCATCGACGAGGCGATTCGGGAGATGGAGCAGGCGACCCAGTCCTCGGTGGTGATTGTCAACCGCCGCGGCCGCCTGCTCGCGGGCTCCGCGGGCGCGCTGTGGGAAAGCCTGGGGAAGCTCGTCGACCTGAGCGCGGTCGACACGCTGCAGACCGTGGAGGCCGACGATCGGGTGTATTCCGCGGTGGTGCTCCCGCAGACCGCCGACCTCGGCAGCCTCGTGGCGCGCCTGATCAGCATCAAGGACGTGACGGATCTCGCCCGGCGCCAGCAGCAGATCAGCCAGTTCACCTTCGGTGCCGCGCTCGGCTTCCTGGTTCTGGTGCTGGTCGGTCTCGGCTACTACATGGCCCGATCGTTCGCACCATTGACCGACGGCGTGGCCGTGCTGAACGCTCTGTCGCGCGGCGACCTGGATGCCCGGATCGAGGGCGCCGAAGAGCAGGACGAAGTCGGACGGATCGCCGGCGCCGTGAACGTGTTCCGCGCCAATCTGATCGCCTTCGATCGGTTCCGGCGCTCGCGTGAGCGCCAGCGCCGCCGCCAGGAGCGCTTCATCCGGCGGGAGATGACCCAGCTCGCCGACACGCTCGACGAGGAGGAGCGTGTGGCGGTGCTCTCGGAGCTCGATCAACTCGAGCACCTGGTCCGGGATGCGCCGGACCGCGAGGGACAGACCATGTCGATCGCGGACGCGACCGACAGTGCTTCCACCGCCCTCACCCGCGAATCGGACAGTCTCGCCATGACGGCGCTTGCGTTTCAGAAGATGTCCGATCGGGTGCAGGATCAGAACCAGAGCCTGCGCGAGGCGCTGGCCGCCAAGAACGCCTTCATCGCGCTCCAGAAGGAGCTGGATATCGCGGCCCGCGTGCAGCTCTCCCTCCTGCCGGACACCTTGCCGCTGACCGAGAGGGCCGAGATGACCGGAATCATGAGGCCGGCGAAGGAGGTCGGAGGGGACTTCTACGACTACTTTCACCTCGACAAGCATCATATCGGCGTGGTGGTCGCCGACGTGTCGGGCAAGGGCGTGCCTGCCGGTCTGTTCATGGTCATGACCCGCACCCTGATGCGGGCCACCGCCGTGCGAAACGTCGACGCGCCGGGCCAGGTTCTGGCGAGCGTCAACAACTTCCTGGAGCAGAACAACTCCGAGGATCTGTTCGTGACCGTCTTCTACGGAGTGCTGGACGAGCGCAACGGGCGATTCCTGTACGCGAACGGGGGCCACAATCCCCCCATACTGGTCGACAGCGATGGCGCCACTCCGCTCAAGACCACCGGGGGCGTCGCACTCGGCATGTTCGACGGGCTCGACTACGACCACGACCACGTGGACATGGAGCCCGGAGCACGCCTGGTTCTGTTCTCCGACGGCGTGACCGAGGCGTTCAACGACAGCGACGAGGCATTCGGCGATGACCGCCTGCTGGATGCCACTCGCGCTCTTCCCGAGAAGCAGGGCCCCGACCAGGACGTCAACGACATCGTCAACGCGGTCGACGAGTTCGCCGGCGACGCACCCCAGTTCGACGACATTACCTGTGTCGTCCTGGTCTACAAGGGTACGAACTCACGGAACTCCGACGCGCCCTCCCTCCCGGACGAAGCCGTTTGAAACCGAAATCTGGACCTGAGGAGTCACCATGCCGGCGCCGACGCTGACACTGACCCTGAAGAACGATCTGTCGGAGCTTGTCCGAATCGCCGAGGCGATCGAGGAGCACGGCGAGGCCCATGGCTGGCCGACGAAATGGATCCTCAATCTCAATGTCTCGCTGGACGAGCTGATCACGAACATCGTCAGCTACGGCTACCGGGACTCCGGCGAGCATGAGATTCACGTCACCGTGACCGACCGGAGCGGGTCGCTGGTGACGGTTCTGGAGGATGACGGGATCGCGTTCGATCCGTTTACCGCGGCACCCGAGCCGGATCTGGACGCCAGCGTGGAGGAGCGGCGAATCGGTGGCCTGGGTGTCTACTTCGTCAAGACACTCATGGACGAAGCCACCTACGAACGACTCGACAACGGCAATCGCATCACGCTGATTCAGCGAGCCCCGGAGTGAGAGCATCCCCTCGAATACGAGGACACCGTCTGCGAGCCAGGCCGCTGCCACAGTGAGCCGAAGTCGCCGGGCCGCTCCCCGGATGACCCGGGAGTGTTTGCCGCAACGCGCTGACCAGATCGATTCCGGGCGCCGTACCGGTCGCCATCATCGCAGCCGGCCGAACACCCGAAATGCCATCAGCACCGCCAGCAGGCCGGTCGTCGCCAGAACACCAAACCCGATCAACCGACCCGCCTGCTCCAGCCCGGTGGCGGCGACGACGACCCCTGCCACCAGAGGCCCTGCCATGCTTCCGGCACGTTCCACCACCCGGAACGCCCCGGTGAGCGCGCCGACGCCGAACTCTTGCGTCTCATTCCGGAAATAGGCGGGCAACGCAGCGACCTGTGGCGTCATCACGAGCGATTGCCCCAGCCCAATGAGCGCGATCGCGATCACCAGCGGAATGACCTCGGCGGTCGAGACGAACAACAGGCAGCCCGCCGCCGCCGAAACGCCGCCCGCGAGAATCAGCAAACCGTGGTTCTGAAATCTGTCGGCGATCAACGCGGAGGCCTGGTTCATGACGAGCAGAACGACGAAATAGACCATCATCGTCCGGCCGATGGCGGCCCCGCCGAAGCCGAGTGCATCGAGATAGAGCGGTACGAGAAAGAACAGGAACCCGGCCAGCACGATCCGCGACGGCAGCGCCGAAAGGCCCATGAAGGCGATGAACTTCGGGCGTGCATAGATTCGGAACGACCCGCGCTGGGGGGAGTCACTGTCCAGTCCGGTACCGGCGCCTTCGCCCGGCGAAAGGAAGCCGAGCGTGATCGACATTGCCACGAACACGATGACCGCACCGACGAGGAAGGTGTTCTGATAGCCGATATGGTCGGCGAGAATGCCTCCGATGGCGGTTCCGCAAACGCTTCCGCCACCGATCGCGGTGACGAACACGCCGATGTTGAGCGCCCGACGCCGAGCCTGTGCCGTGGTCGCGAGCCGGACCAGAATCGCGGCCGTGACCAGACCGAACCCGGCCGCGGTCACGCAACGCCAAGCGATGAGCTCGATGAAGCCGCCGGCATAGGCCGTCGCGATCAGACCGATGCTGGTGGGCGCCATGCCGATCAGCAGGGTCTCGCGTACGCCCCACCGCCGGATTGCCGTCAGAACAAGCGGCGTCGTCAGCAGCATCGCGACTACCCACACCGACATCGGCAGCGCGATAGCGATCGACGGGTCGAGCCCGAGCGACGGGTCATAGAGGTCCCTCACGAAGAGAGGGAAGAAGGCACGCGACAGCTCGACACCGAAGATGAAGAAGAACAGCGGATACTGCACATCGCCGGCGCGCAGATCCTGCACCGGGAGGAAACGACCTCTTTCGGCGAAGATGCGGCCCTCGCGAAGCTTGCCCAGGACGGCCGGCGTGGCACGGGTCGAAACGGAATTGAAGCGCCGGTTGATTTCAGCGTTGACGCGGTTCATCGCATCGAGGACACGGTTGAGGTCGTCGCGCCCGCGGGTCACCACCGAGAGCGAGAAGTCGCCCTCGCCGACGGCACGCATCAGCCGCTGCATCTGCCCGATGGAGCGCACCACCGCCAGCGACAGCACGAGCAGGGTCAGCTCGAGGATGATCAGTACCGCGACGAAGAGCGAGATGCCGATATCGGCGAAAATGCCTCCCATCGTGTCGCGCACGTAGCGCGGATCCACGCCGATCATCACCATCGCGACCGGCTCGCCCTCGTGCGTCAGCGGGTGGACGAAATCGAACCCCGATCCCGCCGCGGTGGAATCGGCGTCAGCCCCGTGTCCCGCGTCGCGGTTCAATGCCCGCGAGGCCGGAATGTCGTGCCCTTCCGCCGCCGCGGAGAAAAGCACTCTGTCCGCGTCGTCCGTCACCGCGACGTACGCGGTCTCGGGATGATCGGCAAGCACGTCCTCGAGATAGGCGCCAACCCCGCTCAGATCTGCAATCGGGATATCCAGGCGCACCGCGGTGGCCAGATCGTTGGCGATGGAACGGGCCAGCACGCGCGCCTTTTCCTCGACGACCGGCTCGAGACGGCGTTCCACCGCGCCGAGCGCGATCCAGGCGAGCACGGCATTGGCGAGGATCAAGGCGCCTGCGGCGACGATGCCGATGCGCAGACCGAGCGAGGCGAGGGTCGGCGCCTTGCGCGCGGTGGCGTTCATCGGCCTTCCTTCTCGGCGGATGCGAGCGCCGCTGCCGTCTCTCGCACCGTTGCGCGATAGGCGGCGAATTCCGCCATGTCCGATTCGGCTGGAGTCGTACCCGCTGCCGTGTCCAGCAGGCCTGCGACTGCGGTTCCCAAACGGCGCGCGGTGGCGATCAGCCGCCGCAGGGCGGCCGCGGTGCCAAGGACCGTGAGCAGACTGGCCGCAACGAACAAGACGACCGCGGTCTCCATGAGCTCATCGGTCAGCCCGCCGACGATTCGGCTGTAGCGCGACGTCCCGTAGCGAACCGCGACACCGCCTTCGAGCTTGCCGAAGTTGTTGACGACCGGCGCGCCGACGATGAAGGATTCGGGGGTTTCCAGACGCCAGACTTCCCCCCCGGCCTCCCGGTTGCCGGCGGTCCACGCGCCGGGCGCATCCGTCGGCTCGCCTTCAATGGCCTGCCCGCCGTGAACGAGCAGGCGGCCATTTGCGTCGAAAATGCTGACGGATTGCAGTTCCGGATATTCCTCGACGAGGGAGTCGACGATTGCCTGACTCTCCGCGATGTCCTTGAGCGGCAACCCCAGGTCCACCGCCTGGCGCAGCCGGCGCGACGTGTCGAGGGTGACGACCGAAACCCGCGAATCGTCGAGCCCACGCAGGATGTCGCCGAACTTTGCCTGGTTGAGCAGGACCGTGAGCGCCATCGCTACCGCGAACGCGCACAGGAATGCCAGATTCAGCTTGATGAGCAGCTTCATGCCGCCAACGCCCCCTGACGTTTCAGGCTGTAATACAGGAAATGCTCGATCATGGCTTCGTGCGAGATTCCCGAAGCCCTGGCACCGATGTTCATCGCCCTGGTCGTGGCGAGATTGCAGGTGACGTTGAACTCGAGCAGGCGAAAGGCCCCGTCGGGCGCCACGCGAAAGTCGACCCTGAGATAGTCGCAGGGCTGGACCAGCCGGGAAAACGCGAGCGTGGTCTGCTTCAGCTCGTCGGCGAGCGGTGAGTGTTCGAGAGGCTCTCCCCGCCGCCCCGGCTCGAGATTGCGCTTCTGGCGTTCGGTCGAAATGCCCTCACGCAGTTCGGAACGCATGGCGACCGGCTGCAGCACGATGGGTCCGCCCAGAACCGGCACGGTCACGTCCAGACCCGGTGCGAGCGTCTCGACGAGCACTTCTTCACCGTCTGCCAGCAGCGCCGCAGCGCGTGCGCGTGCGGCCGGCCAGTCGTCGCAGATCGACCCTTCGTCTACCCTTTCGGAATTTGCGCCGAACCGAGGCTTCACGAAGTAGGGGCCGGAGAAGTCCGGCGGGTGGTCGAGGTCGCGTTCGCCGACCAAGATCGCGCCGTTCGGTACCGCCAAGCCGCACGCCTTCGCCATCAGCTTCGTGATCCACTTGTCTTCGGCCATGGCCCGCACATTTGGCGGACTGCCGAGATACGGCACCCCCGAGCGAGCGCAGAGCGACGACACCAGAATCTCGGGATTGCGAACAGCCTCGCGGTTGTATATCTGAAAAACGTAGTCGGGCGCGGGTCCCCGCATTCGTTCCTCGAAGGCATCGAGGCTGGCGCAGGGCTCGACCGATCGCGCCAGGCCACGCAGGACCGAGAGCACTTCAAACTTGGTGTAGAGCTCCCGGCCATAAACCGGATGTATGGTCGGAGGTGGTTCTATCCAGTCATCTGCAAATTTGGCAAGGAAAAGGATATCAAATGTCTCGCGGAATTCGGAACCAATCTGGAGTAGTGGCGGCATCGTCTCGTGTTTCCGCGGCCGGCGGTTTTGGTAAACTTCACGAACAATAGTCAGCTTGCCGTTCCGTTACAACTCAATGGAGCCCGTCCCTTGATTCTCCGGATTCTTCTGCTGGCCCTCGGCATTGCGGCGGCGACCGTCCCCGTTTCCCGAGCCGAGTCCTTCACCATCTACATGATCGTGCATCGCGCAGGTTCCGGCGCCGACGCGGGATTTCGCGACTACCTGACCGCGAATGGCGTCGATGCCGACTTCATCTTTCGCGACATGGAGAACGATCGGTCCCGGCTGCCAGGTTACGTCCAGGAAATCAAGGCGTTGAAGCCCGATCTGGTCTACACGCAGACCACGTCGGTCACGCGCGCGATGGTCGGCCGGCTCGAGGAGGCTGACCCCGAGAAGCATGTTCTGGACATTCCCGTCGTGTTTGCCATGGTCTCGTACCCGGACAGGGCGAAGCTCGTGCCGAGCAACCCCGAGCCAGACGCCCCGATGCTCTCCAAGCGCAACCTGACCGGCGTTCGCCACGTCGTCTCGGACCGCGTGCGTCTTAACGCGATGCTCAAGTACATGCCCTACGTGAAGAAGCTCGGCATGTTGTACGACAAGAGTTCGAATGCCCAACGCAACGCGGAAAAGACCGTGCGGGGGCTGGCGGAGGAATACGGCCTCGAGTTCTTTTCCGACAGCCCGACGGAGCCCGATGTGGAACGGGATCCGGCGCAGATCGAGCCGACGCTGCGGCGCTTGAAGGCCGCCGGTGTCGATCTTCTCTATATCCCGCCTTCGAACTTCTTCGGCGCCCACGCCGAGATGGTCACCCGGCTGGCGACGGACCTGGGCGTGCCGACCTTCTGCGGGGTGGAGACCCTCGTCCGCCAGCACTGCATCACCGGCCTGGTCAGCCCCCTCTACGCCGTCGGCAGGTTCGCCGGCTTCAAGGCAGAGCAGATCCTGACACGGGGCATGGACCCCGGCGAAATTCCCATCGAGACGCTCGCGCGCTTTTCGTTCGTGGTCAACATGGAGTCGGCGCACAAGCTCAAGGTCTATCCACCCATGGAGATCCTGCGCTTCGCCCAGTTCATCAAGACCGGCAACGATTCGTGATCCCGCTCAGGCGACTGAGCCGCGCGCGGCGCGAGGCACTGCGCGTGCTGTACCTTGCGCCGCATGCGCCGGCGACGGGATCAGCGCCGCCGCCTGCGATCCATCCCGAGTTCGGCGTGCAGGCAGCCTATCAGTACGAAATCTGGGATCTGCTGTGCAACGGACTGGGCCTCGACGTCGAGAGCCGATCCGATCTCGGCGTGCTGCCGCAGGCGTTCGAGGGCCGCAACTACGTCTTCACCATCTACAACATCGCGTCATTTCGGAACTCCGAAATCTACGTTTCGGCGCTGGCGGCCGCCGCCGGCATTGCCTGCCTCGGCGCGCCGCCGAACATCCGTGCGCTGATCGAGGACAAGTGGCTGACGAAGCTCACGGCGCAGGCGCTCCACCTGCCGACGCCGCCCGGAACGGTCTTCAGCCCGGGCGTTCCGGTACGGGCACCTGCCTTTGACGGCCCCTACATCGCGAAACCGCGCTTCGGTGCCGCTTCGATGGGAATCGATTCTCGCAGCGCGCATGCGGATTTCGACGTCCTCGCCGCCCGAGTCTCCGAACTCGAGACGAGCACCGACGAGTGCCTGGTCGAACAGGTCTTCGGCGATTGCGACGTGACGGTGCCGATCCTGATCGGAGATGACGGTCCAGTGGCCCTGCCGCCCGCACGCCAGACGATCGACAGCGCCTACGGCATCTTCACACATCGCCACAAACGCAGGCTCATCCCCGGGCTTGTACGCGATTTTCCGAGCGACGAACCATGGATTGCGCCAATCGTCGAGGATGCGCTCCGCTTCGCGCGGGCGACGATGCCATTCGACTATATCCGTTGCGACTTCCGCTTCGGCCCGGCGGGCCACGCTCTGCTTGAATGCAATCTCGCTTGCTCGATCGGCAGCGAGATGGCCTTCGCACAGTCCGCCGCGACGACCGGCATTCCACTCGATGCGCTCGTCGAACATATCCTCGCGACGAGCCTCGACCGGCAATGGGGTGTCGGCGCCGACGCACCGCCCGCGCGGTAGGGTATTTCTTCCGGGCGACGGTCCCGGCCGCGATTCGACCTCCACCCCAGGCGACTGCTACGCGCCCGGGTCTGAAACGATCCGCGTGAACGCGGTCATGTCGACGTTGCCGCCGCTCACGACGCACACGACGTCACCCGAGAGGTCCGGGACCTTGTTGGCGAGCACCGCGGCGACCGAAACCGAACCGCCACCTTCGGCGATGACCCGCTCCTTCCAGTACAGGTGCCGCATCCCCCGCGCGATCTCCGATTCGCTGACCAGGACGTAGTCATCCACCAGGGCGCGGGTCAGCTCGAAGGTGTACCGGTTGTCGAGACCGATTCCGCCGCCGAGGCTGTCCGCGAGCGAGGGTCCTTCCTCGACCTCCACCGGGTGTCCGGCCCGCAGGCTCTCGTACATGGCCGCGCCGTGCTCCATCGTCACCCCGACGATGCGCGCACGAGGGTTCGCAGCCTTCAGCGCGATCGCGATTCCGCAGATCAGGCCCCCACCGGAGAGCCCCACGATCGCGGTGTCGACCTCGGGGCCATCTTCCAGGATCTCGATGCCGACGGTGCCCTGCCCGGCGATGACCAGCGGGTCGTCGAACGGATGCACGAGCGTGAGCTGCTCCTCCCTCACCAGCCGCTGCGCCTCGACCTCCGCCTCGTCCTGGGAGCGCCCGACAATGCGGACCTCGGCGCCGAGGCCCTCGATCGCCTCGCGCTTGTTGCCGGGCACGAGCTCGGACATGCACACGACGGCCCGCGCTCCCTCGCGCCGCGCCGCGTGCGCCACGGCCCGCCCGTGATTCCCGGTCGAGACCGTCACGAAACCCCGCGATCGCACCTCGTCGCCGCTCGCGCGAATGAAGTTCGTCGCGCCCCGCAGCTTGAAGGCACCGGTATCCTGCGCCGTCTCGAGCTTGAGAGAGATCCGGGCGCCAGCGTGTGCGGACAACGACGGAGAGACGACCAGCGGAGTGCGCCGTATCCACGGTGCGATACGGGCGCGGGCGAGGTAGAGATCACGCAGCGCAATGCGCCGGCCGAACGTCACTGGACTTCCACCTCGCCGTATCGGGCGTTCTGACGCAGTTTCGGCGGCGGACTGTAGCAACGCATTCCGAACAAGAGAAGCCGATGGGCGCGCGCGGGTGCGCTATCCTCGGCGAGCCGTCGGCCGCCCACGCGGCACGGTGGTGATTCGGCGAGCGCGCCGGCAGTGGCCGGCTCACGCCATGCGAGATCCATGGAAGAGGAACAGCCGCATGAAACCCCGCACGACGATTGCCGGCACATCATCACTGGACCGGGCGACACCGTCCGGTGCCGCCGTGGCGGCTGCGTGATGCGGATCGATACTCGGCCCGAAGACGTCGGGCTCTCGACCCCGCGCCTTGCCCGCATCACGGAATGGATGCGGCGCTGGGTGGACTCGGGAAGGCTTCCGGGACTGCTCGTCGCCATCGTGCGCGACGATCGCCTCGCCTGGTTCGACTCCTGCGGGCACCGCGACGTCGAAACGAAACGCGTGGTCGAGCCGGACACGATCTATCGCATCTACTCGATGACGAAGCCGATCACGACGGTCGCCGCGCTGATGCTCTACGAGGAAGGCCACTTCCAGCTCGACGATCCGGTCGCGAAGTTCATCCCCGCGTTCGGCGAGACGAGAGTGTTCGAGTTCGGCGACGCCGAATCCTTCACCACGGTGCCCCTCGCGCGCGCCGTCACCGTGCACGACCTCATGGTCCACACCTCGGGGCTCACCTACGGGTTCCAGCACGAGCACGCCGTGGACGCTCTCTATCGCGATCGCGGAGTCGAGTTCAACGCCAACGTCGGGCCGCTTGACGAGCTGGTGGAGACCGCCGCCGCCCAGCCCCTGGTCTTTCAGCCGGGAACGCGCTGGAACTACGGCGTGTCCACCGACGTGCTCGGCCGGCTCGTCGAGATCTGGTCCGGCGTCGCGCTCGATGCGTTCTTCAACGAACGCATACTCGGCCCGCTCGGCATGCGCGACACGGGCTTTCATGTCCGCGAGGGTCAAGCGCATCGGCTGGCGTCGAACTACGTGCAGGCCGCCGATGGCGGGCTCAGGCTCGCCGAGTCCGCAGCCGAGAGCCGATTCCTCGAGCCCGCGGTCACGCTCTCGGGCGGCGGCGGGCTCGTCTCGACCGCGGCGGACTATCTCCGGTTCATGCGGATGCTCGGCGGGCGAGGCACCCTCGAGGGCGTCCGGCTCCTCGGGCGCAAGAGCGTCGAGCTCATGACCATGAACCACCTGCCTGGCGACCTCGCCGACATGGGGCGGCCGCGGTTCGCCGAGATGCCCTTCGCGGGCATCGGCTTCGGGCTCGGGGTGTCGGTGCTGCTCGACCCGGCCAGGGCCCGGATCCTCGGCTCGCCCGGGGAGTACGCGTGGGGGGGCATGGCGAGCACCACGTTCTGGATCGATCCGGTCGAGGACATGATGGTGCTGCTGCTCACCCAGCTCATGCCGTCATCGGCGTATCCGATACGCCGCGAGCTCCGGGTCCTGACGTACCAGGCGCTGCTCTAGCCTGCAAACGGTCGCCGTCGGGCGATCACTGAGGAAGTCACCGTAGGTCGGATTAGCGCAGCGTAATCCGACATGGCACATCGCCCAACTCGGGCCGTGACGTCGGCTTACGCCTTCGGCTAAGCCGACCTACAGCGTCGATGCGGTGCGTTAGTGAACACGCCCTGGTCGCCGCCGGGCGATCACTGAGGGAGAACGTCATGTCCATAGCAGTCGCGGTACGCAAGGACGCACGGATCGTGCTGGCCACCGACAGCCAGACCAACCTCGGCTCCGAGCGGGTGCCGGCCGCGAACCTGTCGGGGCCGAAGTACCTGCAGATCGGAGGCGCGTACATGGCCGCGACCGGGTGGACGCTCTACTCGAACATCCTCGCGGACGTGCTCGCACGGCGGCGTGCGACCCCGCGGCTCGACAGCGAGGTGAGCATCTTCAAGTTCTTCACGCGGCTGTGGGGGGACCTGCACGAGCACTACAATTTCGTCAAGGATCAGGCCGACGACGCGGACTCTCCGTTCGGGAGCCTGGACAGCACGTTTCTCGTGGTGTGCGCGGGCGGGATCTACGGCGTCGCCTCCGATTTGTCCGTGCTGCGCTACGAGCGCTATTTTGCGATCGGCTCCGGAGCGCCGGTCGCGCTGGGCGCAGTGCATGCCCTGTACGAGTCGGACCTCGACGCCGATGCGATTGCGCGCAGCGCCGCGAACGCCGCCATCGACCACGACGTGTACTGCGGCCATCCGGTCCATGCCGCGACGGTGCGCGAGCGCGCCACGCGCGCCAGGCGACCGCGCACCTGAACCGTCGGGTCCGGTTGCGAACCGTTCGCCCGACCGCCGATCCTCGTCGGGCTCCTCCCGGCGCTCACAGTCGTTGCGCTGTCCGCACGGGCGGCGCACTCCGGCGCCGCCGCGCACCGGCTACATCACGCTGCGGAAACGTTCGAGCACCGTCGCGACGACCGTCTCCGGGTCCTCGCGCCACCATCGGTTCGAGAGAATCTCCACTTCGTGACGGCCGCGGTAGCCGGCCGCCGTCACCCGCTCGGCAAAGCGTCGAAAGTCGATCACTCCATCGCCCGGCATACCGCGATCGAAACGCAAGTCGCGGGTGTCCGGCAGCCAGTCGGACACGTGGTACGCGGCGATGCGGCCCGCCGCCCGCTCGATCTGGGATTCGAGCTCCGGATCCCACCACACGTTGTACGTATCGAGCGCGATTCCGACCCCACCATCGACATCGGGGCCGCCACCGAGCGCATCGCACCACTCGTTCGCCTGGCGCAGCGTGCACAGAACGGAGCGGGTGGCGCACACCATCGGGTGCAGGGGCTCCAGGGCGAGCACGATCCCGGCGTCGCGCACGTACGGCAGCAGCTCGGCGAATCCGTCCAGGGCGCGCCGCCGCGCGGCGTCGATGTCCCGGTCGTCGGGATCGAGGCCGCCGCCGAGCGCGACCAGGCAGCTCGACCCGATGGCGACGGCC
>MKWU01003187.1_pt1 | contig 22279 bp, 9 predicted proteins | sample 809101 | NCBI WGS metagenome assembly MKWU01 (sample SAMN05860141, study PRJNA318959) | sponge metagenome | host: Aplysina aerophoba | place: Slovenia: Piran, Adriatic Sea, Gulf of Piran | collected 2013-05-07 | reverse complement strand
ATGCGGCGGTGATGGTCAGGCTATCGCCGTCGGCGTCGCTGAACACTGCCGACAGGGAGACGGCGCGGCTGGCCTCGGCTTCCAGTCCGCTCACGTCGGCAATGGCCGATGCCACCACAGGCGCGGCCTTCACCGTCACGGCGAAGCTGTCGTCCGCCGTCCCGCCGTTGCCGTCGGATGCCGTGACCGTGATCGTCACGGTTCCGCGGGACTTTGCACTCACCGTAAGCTCTGAGTAGTCGGCGGCCACCGACACGGTGGCCACGTTCTCGTCCGACGAATTCGCCGTGACGGACAGCGCGTCGTTGTCGGCATCGCTGAACACACCGGCCAGCGACACTTCCTTCGTGCCGCTCTCGCTCACGATGCTCGCGTCGGCTATGGCGGCGGAGACGGTGGGCGCAGCGTTGGGCGGCGCCACCGGCGTGGTGTGCTCGCCCTTGGTCCGCACCCACTTGCTGGATTTCCCGTCGCGCTCGCTCATGTTGTTGCGGTGCCCGACCATCGAGCGAACGAACACTCCCGTCGCGACGCCGTTCTTAAGGTCCGTGATCGTGTAGCTAGTCAAGCCGGGGTCCACCGAGAGACCATCGTTCTTGCCTACGGCCCTGGGGTCGCGGGGGTTGTTCCACACGCCGAACTCCTGGCTCCAGCGCAGAACGTGCCAGATATCCGAGTCCTCAACCCCGTCGCGGGAGCCGACCTTCCAGGTCACCGTCAGCGTGCCGTCCCCCGGCACCACCCTGATGTCCCACGGCTCCGGCCCCGCCGGCGGCTCGTCGTTGTCCTCGATGGTAACCACGGCGGTGGCCGTACCCTCAGGATCCACCGCCCAGGCCGGTTCGCCCGTGTGGGCCACGCGCACCGTGAAGCGTTCCTCGTCCTCCTCCACCGCCTCGTCGTCCACGGTGTGGATGATGATCCGGGCGCTCTGTTGGCCCTCGGGCACCGTCACCGCAGTGGCGAACTGCCCCACGTCCCCGGCGGTCGCCCCGCCGTCCGGGTAGTCGGCGGACACCGTGAAGGACACGCCCCCGGCGCCTGCCGGGCTACCCAGACTCAGGGTCAGCGTCGCCTCCGCTCCCTCCGCGACCCGCGCCTGCGGCGTCAGCGTGTAGGTACGCGGTGGCGGATCGATGGCTATGGTGTGGGTGGCCACCTGGGAGCCATTGGTGACGCGGATGTAGACGTAGGTCCACTTGGAGGCCGGGTCCAGCTCGATGGCCGGAGTGAAACCGCCGCTGTCTAAGGCCGCGAAGTTGCCGGTGACGCCATGAACGTTCCCCCCGGCCCACTCCAGCGTGCTGCCCGAATGCGAGGCCCCCACCCACAGCTTGGCGTGGGTCGTCGTGAGCATGCCCTGCTCCGGGTCGGCGCTGGGGAACTGCCCGGGGATGTAGGCGACCATGCCGTCGGGGAAGTAAGCCGACACCCTGGCTGGGAGCCAGGCTCCGAAGCCGTCCACCGGCTGCCCGCCGCGCATCTCGTCGTAGTGGACGCGCACGTAGTCCAGGCCGGCGGTGAACTGGTGGATGCGCACCTTGACGCCCCGTACCCACCCCTGGTCCCAGCCGAGGGCGCCGTCGTCGAAGAACAGGGGCCAGCGGAAGGTGTTCCCGTCGCGCTCGGCCGCGTTGAAGGGTAGCCGCTTCTCGGTAACGCCGGGCGTGGTCAGGACCAGCGACATCCCCCGGCCCAGCTCCGCGGTGCCGGAGTCGTCGTCCACCCTGAGGACCACCCGGTAGGCGGTCTCGCCCCAGGAGGTGCTCCGGTGGGGCTCAATGTAGAGATCGAGCACGCGGTAGCCCCGCGTGCCGAAGCGGACGTGGCTGACGCTGAACTCGTTGCCGCCGAAATTGGCCGGCACGCTGCACTCCGCGCCGCCCGACCTGCCGGGCATGGCACTGACCGTGACGCCGCTGCGGCAGCCGTACCTATCTGCGCCCAGCTCCTGCACGAACACGGTTGGGTTCCAGTCCGACACGTCCGGTCCCGGCCTGCTCACCCGCAGGCTCACCTCAATGACCTGATCGGGCTCGTAGTCGCTGACGCCGATGCCGGTGTCGGCCCACTTTATCGTGGCGCCCGACGTCTGAACCTCGCCGCCCGAGAGGGGGAGCGCGCGCCCGTCGAAAACCAGCGTCGCGCCGTGGCGCAGGCTGGACGGGACGCTGTCGCCGTCAAAGCTCAACGTCACAGATCTCGGCACGATCTCGCTCACGTACTCGGAAAAGAGCGCATCGATGGTGAAGTCGTTGCCGCCGAGGGTGAAGGAGTCCTCCATGAGGGAGTTCTGACTGTTGCAGCGGTCGCCCGCCGCGTAGCTCGTGCCATTGGAGCAACCCAGGAGTGTTCCGTCATTGGCAAGGTCCCTGACCGCCAGGGTGGCAGACCAGATGGCCACCTCCATGTCCGTGTCCGTCGGCGTGGACGAGCGGGAGGCGGGGGCTGGGAAACCCTTCACACCGATCTGGATAGCTGTATAAGGACTCGAGGTCCAGTCCGACGGACCCGTGGGGGTGCTGAGGGGGATCCCCGTGCCAAGAAAAGAGGAGGCTGCGTCCTCGATGCTCCAACCGTCGGCCGCTCCCGCGTCCTCGTTCATGTCGTACGTAACGTATAGAAAGGGGAAGGCCAGGCCCGCGTCCATGTAGATGACGAAGTGATAGGTCGTATTCGCCGCCAGAGTGGTGGTAGCCTTCGGCTCGAAGGACACCGTGTGGATACCAGTGGTTCCGGTCGGAAAGTTCACAGGCGCCAAGTCCGCGACCTTCGTGCCCGGCACTCCGTTGCTGTCGCTCCACAACCCCACCACAAAATTTCTGACATCCGTGGCAGAGAGAGCATCGAGCAGTCTGACGGGCAACTCGATGCTCGTCAGCGCGTAGCCGTGTTTGGCAGGGCCCGTCGTGAATCCCTGGGCGTTAATCCAATTTTCCACACTAATGTTGCCACTGTTGGATAGCCCTTGCCCCGTGTTGCTGACCAGCGTCACCGTGGTACTGGGTATCGCGGGCGGCGGCTCGGGCGACGGCGGCGGCTCGGACAGAATGAGTTGGACCGAGTCGCCCGCCGACCAGAACAGGGCGGCGTTACTCCAGGTTGCCTCGGCGCCGTTGCCACTGGTGGGATAGGTGGCATCAAGAAGGGCGTATTGGTTGGCCCCCACGCGCAGCGTCAGGGCCGACTTGAGCCCATCCGGAATTGCCTTGTTGACTCTGAAAGTGAGAGTTCCGTTGTTTTCATGGAGCCTGATGACCTCATAAGACACGCCGTCGTAGGTGAAGGCATCCTCCGTGAGCACGCTCGTTGAGCTGCACGCGGATCCACTAACACTGTTATCGCAGCCGAGAGCGGTGCCCAGAGACTGCACCGTCAGCGTGGCGGACCAGGCGGCGGTTCCCTGCGCAGCGGCGGGCCGGGCGTCGTGGACGAAAAAAACCGCCAGGGCCACCAGCGCGGCGGCCAGCAGCAGTAGCGGGGAGAGGCGGTGGAGAGAGGAGGCCCGCGTCATTGGGGGCCGCCCGCCAGGTTCAGATGGTGAGGGCCGAGAGAATGTACTAGAACATATAGTCGGTGGGGGGGGGGGGGGACCGGTGCAGGGGGGGCCCCCCCCCGGGTGGAGGGGGGGGGGGCGGAAAAAATGTACTAAAAAATATAGGGGGGGGGGGGGGGGGGGTAACGGGCATTGCCGCCCTCAAAAGGCAGCGCGCCTTGCTGATGTTCCTGCTGACATTGAACATGGCTTTCCGGTCTCCTTTTAACTGCGTTCCGCCTTCCCGTCCCTGTCCCCCAGCGGGACAGGAGCTCCGACGGCGCGGTTGCCGCTCTCGTTTGGCGGTCTGTGCCTGCCCGAACGGATTCCGGTTCGGCAAGATGACAGCCGCCATGACTCAGGAAGAATTATAGAGATTCATTAGATAAATCAGAGGTGAAGTAAGCCCTTAAAGTGCTAAAGCGGCGGTAAACTTTTGCCTGATCTGCTGCAATTGCCCCGAACAGCGCCTTTCAGCCCGATTGTCCGGCACAGCGTATTTTTTGCTGCGGCGTCTCCTCCGCTTCAGCGGACATTGCCACCGGAATTCTCGAAGACATCGGTGCCCCGTTTGCTGCCGGCACCCTTCTCAGCCTCCGTGAAGGTCGCCGCGCTTTACGGTCAGACCGTCGTCGCCGTTGAACAGCCCGGGCAGGAAACTTCCCACGTACCACTCTCGTTGACGGCTGTGCGTCTGCGACGGTCGCCCAGATTAAGGGCGACCGTCGCAGGCTGCTGCCCGTCTTTCCGCTATTGCGCAGCGGGGATGGTGATGCCGGCACGGACCCGCTCACCCTTGCCCGCCTCGTTCTGGGCCCGCACCCACACCTCGTAGGTCCTGCCCGCCTCCAGGTTGTCGAAGCTGACCTTCGTCTTCTTCGCCCTGGGCGTCTTCGTCCGTCCGCTGCCCTCAGCCCCGCCCTCCGGCCTCACGTGCACGATGTAGCGCCGGGGCGCGTCCCCGCTCTCCGGAGCCTGCCAGCTCACGATGATGCCGTTATCCGTGGCCGTCAGCTGGAGATTGACCACCGGGCCGGGCAGTTCCACAGGATCGGGTTCCGGCTCAGGGGCCCGGATCACAGTTACGTCAAAGGCGTCGCTGACGGTGTTGCCGTCGGTGTCCTGGGCCGTGACCGTGATGGTCGCCGTGCCTTCGGCCACTCCGGTGACCGTCAGCTTGGAGTCGTCGGATGCCACCGACACCGTGGCTGTGGCCTCATTCGACGATGCGGCGCTGATGGTCAGAGCGTCCCCGTCGGCGTCGCTGAACACGCCGGACAGGGAGATGTCCTGGGTTGATCCCTCTTCCAAGCCGGTTACGTCGGCCGACGCCGACACCACGACCGGCGCAGCCTTCACCCTGACGGCGAAACTGTCGTCCACCGTCCCGCCGTACCCGTCGGATGCCGTGACCGTTATGGTCGCCGTTCCGCGAGACTTGGCGCTTACCGTCAACATCGAGTAATCAGCGGACACGGCGACGGTTGCCACGCTCTCAGCCGACGAATTCGCCGTCACCGTCAGGCCGTCGCCGTCGGCATCGCTGAAAACGCCCGACAGCGCTACCCGGTGCGTGCCGGTCTCGTTGACGATGGTGGCGTCCGCTATCGCTGTGGACACCGTGGGCGCGTTGTTGATCTGCTGCTGCGCGGCAGGCGCGTTCACCGTTACGTCGAAGGCGTCGCTGACACGGTTCCCGTCAGAGTCCTGTGCCGTGACGGTGATGGTGGCCGTGCCCTCGGACTTGGCAATAACCGTGATGGCGGTGATCGCGGAGGTCGAGCCATCAATGGCGGCCGATACCGCCGCCACCGCGCTGTCTGACGATGACGCCTGGGTTACGGTCACCGCGTCGCCGTCAGGGTCGCTGAACACCCCGGACATCGAGACCTGGTGCGTCGCGTCAATCTCCAGCTCGCTCACGTCGCTAATGGCCGAGGCTACCACCGGCGCGGCTTTCACCGTAACGGTGAAGCTGTCCTCGACCGAGCCGCCGTTGCCGTCGGATGCCGTGACCGTGACGGTCGCCGTTCCGCGAGATTTTGCGCTCACCGTCAGCGTCGAGTAGTCGGCTGCGACGGACACGGTGGCCACGCTCTCAGCCGAAGACGCGGCGGTAACGATCAGGTCGTCGCCATCCGAGTCGTCGAACACACCCGACAAAGACGCTCGGTGCGTCCCGCTTTCGTTGACGATGGTCGCGTCCGGTATGACGCTCGACACCGTGGGCGCTTTGTTAGGCGGTGCGGTCACCGTTACGTCGAAGGCGTCGCTGACGGTGTTGCCGTCGGAGTCCTGCGCCGTAACAGTGATGGTAGCCTTTCCCTCGGCCACGCCGGAAACCGTGAGCCTAGATTGGTCGGCGTCCACCGACACGGTGGCTTTGCCCTTGTTCGATGATGCGGCGGTTACGGTCAGGCTGTCGCTGTCGGCGTCGCTGAACACTCCAGACAGCGAGACGGTGCGGCTGTCCCCGGCTTCCAGTCCGCTCACGTCGGCAATGGCCGAGGCCACCACGGGCGCGGCCTTCACCGTCACGGCGAAGCTGTCGTCCACGGTCCCGCCGTTGCCATCACTGGCGTTTACCGTAATCGTGACCGTACCTCTGCTCTGGGCCGTAACCGTCAGCGTCGAGTAGTCGGCGGACACCGACACCGTGGCGACAGCGTCGTCCGATGACGTGGCGGTGATGGTCAGCTCGTCGCCGTCGGCATCGCTGAACACACCGGCCAGCGACACTTCCTTCGTGCCGATCTCGCTCACGATGGTCGCGTCGGCTATGGCGGCGGAGACGGTGGGCGTAGCGTTGGGCCCCGCCACCGGCGTGGTGTGCTCGCCCTTGGTCCGCACCCACTTGCTGGATTTCCCGTCCCTCTCGCTCATGTTGTTGCGGTGCCCGACCATCGAGCGAATGAACACGCCCGTCGCGACGCCGTTCTTGAGGCCCGTGATCGTGTAGCTGGTCAACCCGGGGTCCACCGAGAGGCCGTCGTTCTTGCCTACGGCCCTGGGGTCGCGGGGGTTGTTCCACACGCCGAACTCCTGGCTCCAGCGCAGAACGTGCCAGATATCCGAGTCCTCGACCCCGTCCCGGGAGGAGACGTTCCAGGTCACCGTCAGCGCGCCGTCCCCCGGCACGACCCGGATGTCCCACGGCTCCGGCCCCTCCGGCGGCTCAGCCCCGGCCACCGACACCTCGAAGGCGTCGCCCACGCTGTTGCCGTCCGTGTCCTGGGCCGTGACCGTGATGGTCGCCGTTCCCCCGGACACTCCGGTGACCGTGAGCGCGGACTGGTCGGCGGCCACGGTCACGGTGGCCTTGGCGTTGTCCGACGATGACGCCGTGACGGTCAGGCTGTCCCCGTCGCCGTCGCTGAACACTCCGGACAATGACACCTCCTGCGTCGCTTCAACCTTCAGCTCACTGACGTCGCTGATGGCCGAGGCCACCACCGGCGCAGCCTTCACCCTGACGGTGAAACTGTCCACCACCGAGCCGCCGTACCCGTCGTCGGCGGTGACCGTGATGGTCGCCGTTCCGCGAGACTTGGCGCTCACCGTAAGCGTCGAGTAATCAGCGGACACCGCGACGCTTGCCACGCTCTCAGCCGACGAACTCGCCGTGACCGTCAGGTCGCCGCCGTCAGCGTCGGTGAAGACACCGGACAGCGATACCTCGCTCGTGCCGCTTTCGTTGGTGATGGTCGCGTCGGCGATGGCGCTGGCTACCGTGGGCGGGTTGTTGTCCTTGACCACCGTTACGTCGAAGGCATCGCTGACGCTGTTACCGTCCGAGTCCTGCGCCGTGACCGTGATCCGGGCCGTGCCCGGCGCTACTCCGCTGAGCGTCAGCGCAGACGAGTCGGCGGCGACGGATACTGCGGCCTTGCTCGTATCGGATGAACCGGCGCTGATCGTCAGCCTGTCGCCATCGTCGTCCGTAAACACGCCGGAGAGCGAGATATTGCGGCTCACGCCCGCCTCGAGTTCGCCGACATCGGCGAGCGGCGCAGCCACGACCGGCCCCGCCTGGCGCGTCACCGTCACTGTCACCGTGTAGGTCTTCCGCGCTCCCGACTGGGCCACCGCCGCCACGATGAGTGTGTTCTCGCCGGCCTCCAGCGGGACCGCCGGTCCCGGCTCGCCGCTCCCTACCGCCTCAAGATTCGATCCGGCGCCCGTCCTCATCGTCGTGTCGGGCTCCGCCGCCGTTGGCGCCAGCCGCGCGTGCGTCGTCCCGTGCGGCACCGTCACCGCATAGTCCGTCGTCTCCGCCTCGAACGCGCCGATGTCCAACGCCGACCATGGCCCGCCTGACCCTGCCGCGCCCTCGACCGTCAGCGCGCTCAAGTCCGCCTCGTCGTTGAGGATGACCACCGAATTCTCGCCGTAAGCGATGCGCGCCCCCGCCGACGGGTTCATGACCGCGAAGCGGAAGTTCTCGTCGCTGTCCGACACCGTGTCGTTGACGATGGGCACAAATACGAGCTTCCGCGTCTCGCCCGGCGCGAAGGTCAGCGTGCCGGCCGTCGTCGTGTAGTCCGCCGGCGCCGTCGCCGCGGGACTGTTGGGAATCTTGCACCAGTTGTAGTTGTCTAGGCTGTTGCCGTTTTGGTCGACCCCGCAGTCATTGGCCACATACGGCTTCGGCCTCGGCTTGTACTGGGTCGATACCGTTCCGTCCTTCGTCGTGTAGTCCACAGTGAACGGGTGGGGTACCGCGCGGGGCAGGTGCACGACGAAGCGCGCTCCACTGTCGCGGTCCTCGTGGACCACGAAGTCGGGGGGACCCGACACGTATATCTGCGCCAGCTGGGCGCTGTCTATGATAGTGATCTGCGCCTCGAGCGGGTCGCCCCACTGCAACACCGACGGCAGGAAGGGCGAGTCGATCGCCACCGAGAACGTCTCGTTGTCGCCGTCGGCGTCCCGCGTCGTCCGGATCGTGGCCGTGCCCGTCGTCTGGCCGGCCGGGATGTCGATCTCGAAGGTCCCGCCAAGTCGACTGCTGGTACTGAGCTCCTCGTAGTCGCCCGGCTCCGCCGTGCCCTGCCGCTGAACCAGCGGAATGCGTACCGCCCGCGGCAGCGCCTCCGACAGCGTCGCCGTCACCGTCACCGGGGAGCCCTCCTCGACCAGGGACGTGGCGGAGACCGAGACACTGGCGGTCTCCTTGATCGTCACCTCGACCGAGGACGGAGAGCCGTGCGACAGCCCGGGCATCTGAGACGACCCCTCCCTGAACAGCGCCACCGTGAAGGTCTCGTCGTCCTTGTCCCCATCGCGGATCGTCTGCACGATGCCCGTGCCGCTCGTCTGGCCGGCGGGGATGATGATTTGTTGCAGCGGTACGTAGTCGTCGTCACCGCCGATATCTCCCGTGCCGTAGTTCTCCCGGGTCTCAGCCGTGCCCGGCGTCGTCCACAGCAAGATCCTCCGATCGCGCGACGCAGCAGCAGTCACCGTCGCCGTGATCGTCACCGGAGAGCCCTCCCTGACCGAGCTCGGCGAGGCCGAGAGCGATACCGCGGGGCAATCCGGTAAGTTGCGTTCCGGCAAGGCGTTTTCATCGCCATCGTGTAAGAGCTGTTTTCTCTGGGCCAGGGCCGGGGTCAAGCAGGTCAGACCGATGTTGTTCACCTGTAGCACCCACAACGAGTGCGAGGGGGCGAACAAATCCGTCGGAAAGCCGCGCAGCCAGGGATTACCTTCCACATAGAGATGTCGCAAGGGGAGGCCGTCGAAGAGGTTCGGAGGCAAACTGCGCAGAGAAATGTAGTTAAGTCTCAGATGAGTCAAGGAGGTGAGGCCCTCGAAGAGGTTCGGAGGCAAGCTGCTCAGGGCATTGTCGCCGCGAGCGGTATGAACACCCCTGAACTGAATTCGTTCATTGTTGCCGAGGTTGAGATTCGTCAAGGAGGAGAGGCCGTTGAAGACGGTCGGATGCACCTTGGTGATGGCATTGTTGTTAAGAGCGAGACCAGTCAAGGAGGAGAGGCCGTTGAAGGCGTTCCTGGGCAGGCTGCTCAGGGAACTAAAGATAATCTTGAGACTCTTAAGGTTCGTGAGATCGTTGAAGGCGTTCGCACTCAAAGTGCTCAATTTCCGGTTGTGGGTCAGATTAAGAGTCTGCAACGAGGTGAGGCCGTCGAAGAGATCCTCAGGCACGCTGGTCAGGCCGGTGGCAGAAATGGAGAGTGTCTCCAACGAGGTGAGGCCGTCGAAGAGATTCTCGGGCAGAGCGCTCAGGGAAGGACTCTGAACCAAAATAAGTCCCCTTAGCGAGGAGAGGCCGTCGAAGAGATTCTCGGGCAGACTGGTCAAGGCGGGATTGCCTTCAATGGACAATCGCTCCAACGAGGTGAGACCGTCGAAGAGATTCTCGGGCAGACTGGTCACGCCGGTTCCCGATATTGCGAGCCCCTTCAACGAGGAGAGACCGTCGAAGAGATTCTCGGGCAGACTGGTCAGGGGAAAGGAGAGGCGCTTGATTTCGCTAGGAGGCCGATTCAGATTCAGAAGCTCCGCTCGGTGTACTGCGTCTCGGGTGCCCGAAATGCCAAGCGTCTCAAGAGAGGAGAGCCCCCGGAAGTCGATCTCCCGCAAGCTGCTGACATTGGTCAAGGATTGAAACAGGACTTCGTTGCCATGAGAAGCCTCACCGATAATGCTGCTCAGTTGAGCCGATGTGACGTCCGCGCAATCTGGAGCAGTGCCGATGAGATACTCCAACTCGTTCAGAATGGCTTCCCTGACGACAGGGGTGCGCCCGCAGATGCCGCTGACCGTCACAGGCTGATTGAGTAACTCAAACGCCTTGTAGGACCAGCTGTTCCGGATCGGATCGCTGGCCGGCAACTGACGGTAACTCACCGTCACCTTCCGCCCGGCGTCCACCGCCTCGGCCAGGCTTAGGATCACCGCCGCGCCGCTGATCGATACGGGGTTGCTGCCGGCCAGACGGACTGGTTCGCCATCCATCTTCACTGTGAAGGCCGTGGACGGAGGAACGGAGTTCTCGTTCAGCAAATCGCTGTAGGCGAGCGTCAGGGTCGTGCCATTCGCTGTCGCCTGGGCCAGGGACGGTGTGGATCTCGCCAGCGTGCCCTGGGCGAAGGCCCAGTTCGAAACGTTGGAGTCGCTCAGGTGATAGCGCACCCGCACCCGGTAGGCGGTGCCAGTGGTCAGACCCGAAATCGTCTGCGAGGCCGTCGTGCCGCCGCGGAAGACCGCCACCCAGGCGGCGGCGGGGTCGGTGCCCGTGGTCGACACGTCGTCCGCGACAGCGTTGGCACCGGTGACAGGCGCCGTGGTGTAGTGCACTTCGTAGGCCGTGATGGCGGCGACGTTATTCGTCGGCGCCGCCCAAGACACCCTCGCTGCAGTGTTCGTGACCGACAACACCACTACGTTCGCTGGCGCGTCGGCTGGCGGTACCTGGCTAGCCTGCGGAGTAACAAAAGACAGTGGTTGCGAATATGGGCCCCAGCCTCTTTTGTTCTCTGCCTGCACCTTTATCTCGTAGGTCGTCTCTGGAGTCAATCCGGAGATGCAGATATCAGTCGGGGGGTTCGGTACGTTAGCATTGGGTGCAAATCTAATAGCGCTACCCGTTTGACCCGCACGCTCGTATTGGACAGCGTATTCCCAGACTACGGAGCCGTTGTTCTCCGGCGCTGTCCACTCCACGCACGCTGCGGTGCTCGCGACCGCCCTCACCCCTAAGTTCGCTGGCGCGTCGGGTGGCGTCGAATCCACGGTCGTCTCCGGCCCGAACACCCAGGCGCTGTTGCCGTTGGCGTTCACCGCGCGCACCCTGACCCGGTAGGTCGTGCCGAGGGTCAGGTTTGTAATCGTCTGCGAGGTCGTCGTGCCGCTGCGGGAAACCGCCACCCAGGCGGTGGCGGGGTCGTTGCCCTGGGCCGCCGCGTCGTTCGCGACAGCGCCGGTGCCCGAAGTGGGCGCCGACGTGTAGTGGACGTCGAAGCCCGTCACCGTGCCCGGGCGGGCGGTCCAGGACACCGACAGAGTCTTGCTACTCGGAGTGACGCTCGGGTTCGTCGGCGCAGTGAGTGGCGGCGGCGAATCCACGGGCGTCCCCGACCCGAACACCCAGGTGCTTGAAGGACCAGAACTGAGCGCCCGCACCCGCACCCGGTAGGCGGTGCCGTTGCTCAGACCCGAAATCGTCTGCGAGGCCGTCGTGCCGCTGCGGGTGAGCGCCACCCAGGCGGCGGAGGGGTCACTGCCTGAAGCCGCCGCGTCGTTCCCGACAGCGTTGCTGCCGGTGGCAGGCGCCGAGGTGTAGTGCACGTCGTAGCCCGAGAACCCGCCCGGAGGCGCACTCCAATCGAGGAACAGGCTCAAATTGTCGGGCCAGACGTTCAACATGGTCGGTGCGGCAGCTTGCGTCGAAAAGGTCCAGACGCCAGCAAACGGACCCCAACCGACGGAGTTCCTGGCCCTCAACCTGAGCCCGTGCCCCGACCCTGGAGTCAATCCGGTTATCGTGACTTGGGTTGTGGTCAGACTGGTGCTGAAAACTGACCAACTTCCAGCATGCAGAACTTGCAATTCGTAGGCCGTGATGGCGGCGCCGCTGCTCTGTGGCGCCGTCCACCTGAAATTAATGAAGGTGGGCCCTTCGGCGCCATAGATGACCGCTGACGTCACCATGCCGGGCACCTGCGCCTGCGCCTGTGCCTGCGCCGGCGCGGTTTGCAAAAGCGAGATCACGCCCGCCAGCAGCGCGACGGCAAGAAGGATGAGGGGAGAGCGCGGGAGGAAGGAGGATGCCCGCGTCATCGGGAGCCTCCCGAAGCGACTAGAACGCAGGTTCTGGGGGGGGGTAATGGACATCGCCGCCCTCAACAGGCGGCGGGCCTTCCTGCTGTTTCCGGTGTCGAACATGGTCATATCTCCTCTTGGACGTTCTATTGGGATGAACTCACGACCCCGGCGTCGCGGCTGCCGCTGCGGGTATGGCGCGGTGACACGGAGTCACCGAAGATGGACTCTTAATTATAGCAATTCGCAAATAAAGTGCAGGTAAATTCATTCTCCAGTTTGGTAAAGGGAAGGTGAACTTTCGCCCGATTTGCTAAAATGACCCCAATCAGGCCCGTCAGGCCAGTCTCAGTTAGATTCAACCAGAGGCCCCGGAGGTGAAAATATGGATGACGCCCATGGTGAACAACGACATTTATAATGGCCGGTCGCGTTGCCTCAATAAATGTCGTTGACCACATGGAACTGCACCGCCGGCAGACCGCCTCTCCCGCCTGAGCGCGGCCAGCCTGCACATTAACGAGAATCTGGGCTTCGACGCCACCGACCTGGAGCGGCTGTGGCTGGCTCCCCAGCAAGAGGCGTTCTTGGACGCGAGGACGGGGCGGTGGCGTCATTCAGCCCGACAGGTCATCCGGGACCGGGTCTGCTCGTGATGCGACAGGCTCGGATGTCCTGTCCGTATCAGGTGGTATAATGCCATCAGTCGGCAATCGCTCAACTCACTCAGACTCGGAGATGTCCGCGATGACCAGCAGGACGACTACACTCACACAGGGAACGGGCAAGCTCGAACGCTTCCCCGACTTTCCACCGCGGGAAGACATGCAGAACACGTCCCATCTTCACCGTCGCTCGATTCTGACCGCCCTTGCCATACACATCGGCAATCCGGAGACGACCCTGGTGCATGGAGAGGTTCCTGTCGCTCCGACGCTTGACCCCTGGGGTGCTTATCGAATACCTGACCTCATCGTGGTGTACGACTGCGACATTGCGCTTGTGGACGAGCAGCGAGGCTATGCGATAGACCGTCAGGGGAAGGCGCCGGACTTCGTGCTTGAGGTAGCGTCACGAAGTACGGGCGAGGTTGACTACACGGACAAGCGTCGGGACTACGAGCGGTTCGGCATTGGGGAATACTGGCGCTTCGACCCGAGTGGCGGGGAGTACCACGATGCGGCGCTTGCGGGTGATCTGCTGGTTGACGGTGTGTATGAGCCGATAGCGATAGAGGACTTGGGAGAAGGTCGTCTTCGAGGATACAGCGACGTGCTGGGACTGTACGTGTGCTGGGAGGATGGGATGCTGCGGTTCTTCGATCCTGTTTCGGAGAGCTATCTTGACACTCACGAGGAGGAGCGCGCCGCTCGTCTGGATGCTCAGGCTCGCGCCAGAGAGGAAGAGGCAGTTCGTTTGGCCGCTCAAGCCCGCGCTGAGGAAGAACGAGCCGCTCGTCTTGCCGCTCAAGCCCGTGCCGGTACTGCGGAGAACCGCGCAGAGACTGCTGAGGCTCGCGCCAGAGAGGAAGAGGCGGCTCGCATGGCGGCTCAATCCCGCGCAGAGGAAGAGCGCGCCGCTCGCTTGGCGGCGGAGTCACGCCTTGCGGAGTTTGAAGCAGAGCTTCGACGCTTGCGCGGCGAGTAGGACCCTTCCCTCTCCCGTCCGTCGTCAGCCAGACACGCTTCTTCGCCCGCAAATTCCCCTCAAACCTGATGCAAGGAAATACCGCAAAAGCTTGCATCCACACCCTCGCTCCGTAGCTGAGCCGCCTCCTTAAGTTGGACAACCTACGCCGGCTTTGCAAGGATGTATCGGAATAACTCTTGCACGGAGAATCTACAGTCGAAGATCGCATACATACCAGCGCAAGAAGGGCCGGTTCAGGTGTAGTGAAATGACCAGTCGGCAGGTTAGCCAACCGAAGTACTTCGGGACGTGTCTGCATTGTCGCAGTCGGATTGAGGCTCGCACAACAGCAGAGTGGCGCAAGTTAGTTCGTGGTCCATGTCCGCGTTGTGGTCGCTCGGGTTGGTGAAATGACCACAGGACTTATGGAGTGAAGATATGCCACTGATGAACTACTCCACCAGGGTCGAAACCCACAGAACCGTATCCGAGATCACGGCGATACTGGTGCGGCACGGCGCAAGCCGGATTGTGCAGGATTTTGACGGGAGCGGGAATGTCGTCGCCCTGAAGTGGAGCCTTGACGGACGGTATGGGAACCTCGGCTACGCAATGCCCGTGAATTATGAGGCGGTCTATGATGTGCTCACCGGCGAGGGGCTGATTTTCAAGAGAAACACCGAGCGACGCAAGGAGCAGGCCCGCCGCGTGGCCTGGCGGATACTGAAAGACTGGATTGAGGCGCAGATCGCGTTGCTCGAATCCGGAATGGTCGAAATGGAAGAGATATTCCTGCCGTACATGATTGCTGGAGCAGGAGACAGGACTCTCTACAAAGCGCTGGTAGACGGGCAGTTCCGTGATCTGCACCTGATCACAAACGACGCCATAGCGCTCCCGCTAGCGAGAAATCAGGAACCATCGTAGCTGCCTGGGACCCTTTGGAGAAGATGCAGAATGACCGAGGAAGTCAGAATCACGTACAAGCGAAAGCCGGGCGCTGGGCCTAATCATCCTCCGGAGGACTCAGGGCTGCCTGCCGACGCTAACATCGCGCCCTGCAACAGTTGCGGAGAGTGGTTACTGGAGAGCGCCCTATCAAAGACAGCCGAAGTGACCTGTCCGCACGGAGGTCCAAAGATATCTCAATCGATTCCGAAGGAAGAGTACGAGTTCAGTGAGAGCTTTTTTCGGCAACTTCAAAGAGGCGACGAAATTGCGCTGATCTTTCTCTGCGATGACTGCAGAGTACGTGGGTGAAAGGGACCGATTATCACGGTCCGCGACGGAATCGCCCCTTAATTACTTCAGGAAAGGCGTCGGTCGGCGAGGCGGCAGGCCTAACTGTGCCCACGAATGATGATAATCCCGAATCGTCGGCAATGCCTATCTTGTGACTTCAGCACAGTCGAAAAGGGATCCGTATGATAACCGAATCTTCGACCGCAATGTCCCGCCGGCGCAGACCGCGTGGGCGTTATCCAAAAACACAGGACGGCGCAACCCCCAAGCGCCAGAAACGCATACCTGAGTACCTCGAACCCGACGAAGTGAACGCCATCATCAGAGCAGCGCCCAACCCGAAGGCGAAGTTGCTGATGCTGGAGCAGTGGCGTGCCGGTCTGCGTGTATCCGAGGCGCTCGACCTAGAAGTGCGGGACCTGTCGCTCGATACGGCCACTCCAACGCTCAGAGTGCGTTCAGGGAAGGGAGGTAAGACCAGGCTGGTGCCGGTGCACCCGGAACTGCACGGGGCACTGGGCAGCGCTCTGGCTTACGGAGACATCAACCAGGGCAGAATCGTCGAGGCGCATCCGGCGACCGCCTGGCGTTGGGTGCAGGCGGCGGTGAAACGTGCGGAAGATCTGGGCGCGATTGCGCCGGGACGGCGAGTTGGTACACACACGCTACGCCATAGCTACGCGCGGCATCTGCTGATGAACGGGATTCCGATCAACTATTTGTCGCGCTGGCTGGGGCACTCGTCGATACAAACCACACTCATCTACCTGGAGCTGGTGCCGGACCCTACAGGAAGTCTGGCAGCTGTGCCGTGAGTCAGCGGAGCGATTCGCTGTTGATTGTGCCGACCCCATAATTACTTCATTCACTCGCAGATGTCCGCCAGACATCATAGGCTTTCGCTACTTGACAGATATTTGGTCACAGCCTAACTTGAATCGACTATATAGGGAGGCAGAATTATGGATCTCGTGGAACTGATAGCTTGTGCTCCCTGGCGTGAGGCCGTCACTTTTCGCGATACCTGGCCCCACGAGTATGTCGTAATCAAGAAAGACGGACAGCAGGAACTGCTCGCACAAGTGTGCAGCCGCTTCTGTGCCGGAGAAGGGGTTGACGGCAAGTTCTTCCGCAGAAGGAACAAGTACCTCTTCCTTGGAGACTACAAGTATTGGCTGATGACACCTTGCGACAAGATTGACCTCGACAAGTCCGATTATGTGCTCAACCGGGCACTCATCTACCGTGACCGCCGCGACTTCCTCATCAAGGACGGAGACGATGGTAAACGCGACAATGCGATTGACGACATATTCAACATCACACCCAGCAAATACTACAGGGGAGACTAAACTCCATACCTGTTGACCCAACACAACGTGCCCACCTCAACCACACGGCTCACTGATGATAATGACATCTGCATTGTAGATTCGCCCAGGAGGCCTTATCGATGGACGGAAGCCTTGTCAGTCTCGGAGGACTACTCACCGATAACCAGATTTACGACATACCGGTGTACCAGAGAGGATACGCCTGGGAGCAGAAGAACCTAGAAGACCTGTGGGAAGACATATACTATCTGGAGCCTTCCAAAAAGCACTACTTCGGGACGGTTCTTCTAAAGGATTCCGGCAAAGTCGCGGAGACCGAATTTACCGTGCTCAAGAGATTCGACGTCATTGACGGGCAGCAACGCCTGACTACAGTACTGATACTGCTGCGCGAGATAATCGCGAATCTCGAAAAGAGCGGAGGTGATGATCCCGACGGCGAAATGGCGTCTCTCAGAAATTATCTCAGGAGGGGCCCACACTACAAGCTAAACTTGCCCGGGTCGGACGGGGAATTCTTCAACGGTGTCATAATCGACGGTCATCACGACGAGACCAGGACGCGCTCTCAACGGCGCCTTGCTGACGCGAAGGCGTTCTTCAAGGAACGTTTGGGGGAGGAACAGGAACGGCAGTCAGATGATTTCAAGCGTTTCCTTATCGGGCTCAAGAAGAAGATCGACGACCTTCAGTTGATTCAATATCAGGTCAACTCAGACGCAGACGCCATTCGTATCTTTGAGACCGTAAATGACAGAGGGCGCCCACTAAGTGTGCTTGAGAAGACGAAGAGTTTCCTGATGCACGCCTCATATCTCTGCATCGAGGGTGAAGACGCAATTGCCGGCAGATTGCAGGAACTGAACGGTCATTTCTCTAGGATCTATCGCCATTTCGAGCAAGCGCGGGGAACCAGGCACCTTGATCGGCTGCGCCTCACTGAGGACGACGTTCATCGCTATCACTACATCATCTATGTATCGCCCTGGAGCAGTTCGTCACGTCCACTGGACAGCCTCAAAGACCGCGTTCGGAATATGTTGAGGGAAAGTGCGGCTGACAGCGAGGAATACACGATCCAGTACGCCAGAGACCTGGAGCGGGCTTTCCTAGCCGTAAAGAACATTACTGACGAATACAAGGCCGACACGGAGGGCGGGATGCTTAGCAAGCTCTTCATGCTTGAGAGGCTGGGTAATTTCTTTCCCCTGCTGATTGCATGCTGGCTGAAATTTGGAAGCGAGAAGGAGCGTCTGGAGCAGATTCTGAGACTACTTGAAGCAATCATTGTCCGTGTCTACCTCGTTGGTGGTTACAGAAGCAACACTGCAGCATCGACACTGGGCAGCATGGCCCACAGGGTACATAATGAACGGCTTGACTTCGACGGACTGATTTCGGAGTTGAAGGGAATGATTCGTTACTATCACGACGACGACGCTTTCGAGCAGTCCCTACGGCGTCAGGGCTTCTACCGAGGGCTTGGCTCAAGAAGCATAAAGTATCTACTGACTCAGTACGAGATTTATCTGAGGAAAAAGGGAGACGTGCCGCTGGCCATCTCCACGCAGGAAGACATCCTGACTTCAGACTACGAAGTCGAACATGTCTGGGCACAAAATCCTGCACGGAGCTTATCTGAAATAGAGGAGACGCAGCACAAAGAGAGCGTGCATAAGTTGGGCAATCTGACGATAGCCTCCAAGGCTTGGAACATCAGTATGGGCAACAAACCCTTTGAAGATAAGAAGACCCAGCCCGACGACAGGCCAAGCTATTCGAACTCCAGCCTGCAAGTGCAGAAAACCCTGGCCGAGGAAACGATGTGGGACGCCGAAACCATCAGTGAACGCGAGGATAGGTTAGTAGAATTCACCCTGCAGAGATGGGCCATTTAGTGAATATCCGCAACGCATAGACAGGAAACCCGGACGTAGATTCTCCAAAGTTGATGCGCAGTGTCTTCGGAGGGCTCATAATCAAAACTCACCGGTCAACCGTGTGGCACTGGCTGAGGCACGGCTCGATTCAGACTACACTCATATGCCAGCAACCTTCGGCAGACACGACGAGGAGACTGGCAGTAGTGACGTGAGAACTCAGAGCTCACCTTGCGAGCCAGACTGCCTAGCATGTTGATGCATCGTCCGATTTTGGCTGCCAAGGTTGCCACTCCAGAACTATTTCCGTCTTGCCATCCAAGATTCGGGCCGCTTTGGCGCGTGGCACTCGTGACCCGCCGGACCTGCGGCGCTCGCCATCTAACCAGAACTCTCTGCTGCTCCATCCATGGCCTCCGGGTTGCAGGCGCATGGATTCACGAAACTGCCCGGCCACAACGTAATGCAGAAGTTCCATAAGCTCCTCAAATGCCCCCTCCGGCATTTCATCGCACGCGTCACAGCCGCAGGATGGAAACGGCTCAGTGACCCAGCGGCCTACCCTGACCGCAATGCCGGGGAAATCGGTGAAAGCAATAGTGATGGGCGCACAAGATTCCTGACGCGGAGTCATCTTCAATGTAGGCCTGGCAAGGGAGGATCGCTCCAATTCGGCGTCCATTCCTTTGCCTTCTTCCAGGTCGACGTCATACTCCGCTTGCAGTCTCTCGACGGCCTCAAGGGTCCAGCCGTGAAGCGGCATGAACCGTTCCGGCTCGGTAACACGCTCATAGGCTTCATCGGGCGGCCCTTCTCCCGCCCAGTCCCAGTTAAACCTTCCCATCGTAGTCTCCTTTAGTTAGTCCCGTCTCCTCCGTTCCATTCTACAATGGACATCCGCTGAAATTGATCGTCCGACATCCAGGAGCGTGCGCCGCCTGCCCTCTCTATGCCGCAGACTAAGCACTGAACTGCGCGGCGAACTTAGCAGCGCCTTGGCCTATGAGGACATCAGCCAAAGCAGAATCATCGAGGCACATACTGCGACCGTCTGACGCTGCGTACAGGCAGCTGTGAAACGTGCTGAGGAACTTGGCGCGATTGCTGCTGGAAAGCGGGTTGGGACGCATACGCTGCGCCACAGCTACGCTCGCCACCTGCTGATGAACAGCATACCCATCAACTACCTGTCGCGCTGGCTGGGGCACAGCTGGATCCAGACGATTCTCATATACCTGGAGCTTGTGCCGGACCCAACGGGAAGTCTGGCGATGGTGCCTTGAAATTAATCGGTCCCATCAATCAAGAGATCTGACTTCACTTCACTTTCTCCGGGCCGGGCCATACTTCGCATACGATATCGGCCATTCGCCGGCTCCTGAAACGGATGGTATCTTCATTCCACTCGGACTCAGACATCAGCTCACTGTTGAGTAGTAGAACACTATGCTCCCGCAGACCACCACGTTTTTGAACCCAAGGTGAATTGGAGAGCGATGAGTTCAGTTTCTGCGTTACGAGCGTGAGGTTGCCAATCGTGTGAACAAGTGTATTGCGATGATAAATCTCCACTTCCTCATCACCATTTTGTGGGAGCGGCCAGCTTTCCTTTCGCCAGCCAACCGGCATCAGATGCTCGATAGTCAAGTACCTAGGAGTATCTGGTTGTTCCGACATAGACTTTGCGCGTAGCCAGGCCTCAATTCCTTCAAGCACAAGTCGCAGCCTGCCCCTTGTCAGCAGGCGATAGAGCGGCGCAGTTTCCAGAGCGTGTGCCACTGATTCGTCGGTGGGCCACTCCCTGGAATAGGCTGTCTGCTCCTTCAGGAATCCCGCCGCAACTTCATCCGCCCTGTCCAGTCCACTTTCCTGAATACGACCGGTAAGCTCCTGCACCATCCTGTTGTAGTCCTTGGTTGTCTGGCGGCAGATCATTCTACGAATCAGGAAACTCTCAAGAACATCGAGAGTTCTAATCGCCGTCATTGGTTCAATCCCTAGAAGCAGCAGCAGGACAGGTGTTATCACGCGAGCTTGCAAGACGTTTGTGCGGTAATAAAATAACTTCTCATCCGCATTGCGACCTTCTTTGGTTTCGTATTCACGGTAGCTCGCCAGGTCGTCCTTTACTGCACACATGACGAAGTTCAGATCTTTCTCGCTGACGTAACCACGGAATGCGTCAAATACTCTCGAAGGGGAAATCTCAGATCCGATTCGCATTGCGAGCCAGTAGTTCAAAACCATGTCCAGGCGCGGCCTCAGCAGGCGCCCCTGCCTGGCCTCTTCTCGCCACCAGCGGTCGTCCAGACTCCCCCAAGTATCGCCTTCCCGTCCTTCGCTTTGAGAGACGACGAAGTTCCTGATGAGATCGGACTGCTCCAATGGCGTTCCACGGGCGTTCAGAGTCTCGAATATAAGACTTGGATCATCTTTGGGACTCAGGTCAATAACGACCATCTGAAGCATGGTGGATACCGCTGCCTCAAGTGCGCCGATTTTGTCTTCCATCGATGCCGATCCATCCTCCATCCACTTCTCCACCTGCAACTTGAAGAACTCATGCGCCTGGACTATCAGGGACTCTTCAAAATCATCGACCGGGAGACCATTGTCCATCGCGTGTCTGAACGCTTCCCTGTCGCTCCGTGTCGGCCAGAGTTTGAAGACATGATGATCCTCATTGCCGACGACAAGCTCATCGTTGGTCACGAGTCTTGATAGACGCCTCGACGCAATTTTGAGAAATCGCTGTTCAGCATCTTCACAAACTTGTTGAATGGCATCGAGAAGGAGTTGAAGTGTGGTGACACGTTGCTGACCATCTATGACTTCCCGCTGGTCAATGTCTCTTGCTGCCGTTGGAACCTGCTTTAGAACTACCGCTCCAAGAAAATGCGGGCTTGTTCGCTGCTCAGCTTCGATCTCATCATGCCCTGAGCGCTCCAGCTCTTCCAGATAGGTTTCAGCGACACTGCGAACGTCTTCCCACAGAGGTTCCCACTGATCGTCCTGGTTCCAGACATAAGGACGCTGAAAAGGCGGTATAGTGTACTGGACATCCTTCTGGAACAGCTCTTTAGGGCTGAGAATATCGGTATGCATTGAGTTCCTCCGATAGGTCAGAGTGGTTGCGATAACATATATTTCCACCCAATAAGGTATCACACCACTACTGCTGTCTCTAAGCGATACCTGATGTGGCGTTCATCCCTATCAACTTCCTGTCGCGCTGGCTAGGGCACAGCTCGACCCAGACGCCGCCGATCTACCTGGAGCTTGTGCCGGACCCGTCCGGGAGCCTGGCGGTTGTGCCGTGAATTTAGATGGACTCATCAGAAATAACACGGGAGACTCAACATCGGACAGTTGCTCGATGAATCAAGGTGACAATGACATGACAATGAGCCTGGTCAACTGGAACGTGCAATGGGCCACCCCCAGATCAAAACGGACCCCTAAAATACTCAGACGAATCGAAGAGCACACTCCCGACGTCATCTGCCTGACCGAAAGCAACATAGAACTGCTGGCACCAGGTGGGTATGTGATCTGCTCGCAATCCGATTACGGATACGAGACCGCTGAGAACAGACGAAAGGTAATGCTGTGGTCCCGTGAGCCATGGGATCGCGTTGATGACCTGGGCCGTGAGTCCTTGCCCCCCGGGAGGTACGTCTCTGGAGTAACGAATACTCCGGCGGGTGAGTTGACGGTGGTCGGAATCTGCATTCCGTGGCATGGATCCCGGACCGAGGAGCGGCAAGGGTCGGGACGTAAGAAGGCCTGGGAGGACCATGAGAGCTTTCTGAATTCTCTCTCCGGTGTTTTGTCAAGATTGCAGGACAGACCCTTGGTGATAACGGGGGACT
>MKWU01003186.1_pt1 | contig 22281 bp, 12 predicted proteins | sample 809101 | NCBI WGS metagenome assembly MKWU01 (sample SAMN05860141, study PRJNA318959) | sponge metagenome | host: Aplysina aerophoba | place: Slovenia: Piran, Adriatic Sea, Gulf of Piran | collected 2013-05-07 | reverse complement strand
CAGAGGCGCATCGAGACTGTGTCCAGCCTCTGGGAGTGATCGAAGAGTCTCCGGCGCGGGTGCACCAGCCGCTTCGCGAGCATCCGCACCTCGCCGTGGCGAGCCGCCAGCGCGCGGCGCATTGTCGCGGCGAGCCGTGCTTCGAAGCCGCGATACCGCGCCGCCCACTCGCTCGCGTCGGGAGCGACGGATTCCGCCGCCGCGGACGGGGTCGGCGCGCGCAGGTCCGCGACGAGGTCCGCGATCGTGAAGTCGACTTCGTGTCCGACCCCGGTGACGATGGGAATCGACGCCCGATGCATCGCACGTGCCGTCACCTCCTCGTTGAAGGCCCATAGATCCTCGAGCGACCCACCTCCCCGGGCAAGGATGAGCACGTCGCAAGTGGAACGCTCGCAGGCAAGGTCGATCATGCGCGCGATCGCCTCCGCCGCTCCGGCGCCCTGGACGGGCACCGGATGGATCACCACCGGCACGGCGGGGAATCGCCTGCCCAGCACGCTCAGGATGTCCCGCACCGCCGCGCCCGTGGGAGAGGTGATGACGCCGATGCGCCGCGGCAGGACCGGGAGCGGGCGCTTGAGCCCGGCGTCGAACAGCCCTTCGGCATCGAGCCGGTTCTTCAGCGCGTCGAAGGCGCGCCGCAGCGCCCCGGCGCCGGCTTCCTCCATGTACTGCACGATGAGCTGGAACTCGCCGCGTTCGGCGTACAGGCTGACCCTGGCGTGGGCGAGCACGTGCATCCCGTCCTCCGGCGCGAACGAGAGCGTGCGGTTGTACATGCGGAACATTGCGCACCGCACCTGGCAGTTCTCGTCCTTGAGCGTGAAGTACACGTGCCCGGAACGCGGGCGGGCGAGGTTGGAGATTTCGCCCTCGATCCACACTGTCGAGAACGCCTCCTCCAGGATCGCCCGGGCGTCGAGGTTGAGCCTCGAAACGGTGTAGACGTCGCGGGCGAAGGGGTCGGTGGCGGACCGGTGCGATTCGGACATGATCGGTGCCTTGCCGGAGCGGCCGTACGTCACTGGGACCGCAGGGCCCGGGCCCGGCCGGCAGCGGCACGCGCGAGTTCGGCCCGCCGTGGTATGCCGGACTGTGCGCCGCGGCGAGTCACGGCGAGCGCAGCGGCGAGTACCGCATCGGCCACGCTCTCGTTGAACGCGACACCACGCGCGAGACCGGATGCCAGATAGCCGACGAAGGTGTCGCCGGCGCCTACGGTGTCGACGGCCTTGACCCTCGGCGCCGTGGCGCGACCGCTGCCCGCGGAGTCCGTCCAGACCGCTCCCCGATCGCCGAGGGTCACCACCGCCGCGCCGAATCCACATTCGACCAGCGCAACTGCGGCCCGCCGGGCCTGGACTACGCCGGTCGCCGGAAGACCGGTGAGCTGCTGCGCCTCGATCTGGTTGACGACCACCACGTCGGTGAGCGCCACGAGCGACGCCGGGAGCTCCGCGCGACGCTCGTCCGCGCCCGCGGCGGTTGGGGCGGAAGAGGGGGCCGGAATGGCATGGGACGACGACGGAACGGGAGCCGGATTGAGCAGCGTCGTTGCTCCCGCCCGCCGTGCGGCGCGAAACGCGGCTTCCACCGTGTCGATCGGCACCTCGAGCTGAGCGACGACCACCGAGCCCATGTGCACGCGCCGAAGTCCCGCCCTCAGATGGACGGGGCGCAGCCGCGAATTGGCGCCGGATGCGACTGCGATCTGGTTGTGACCGGCGGGGTCCACCGCGATCAGGGCCACCCCGGACGCGGCGCGGCGGTCGCGGCTGATGGCGCCGATGTCGATCCCCTCCGCGCCGAGGTGCTCCAGGTAGCGCTCGGCGTGCGAATCCGTGCCCATGCGGGCGACGAACGCGACCTCGGCGCCGGCGCGGCGCGCGGCGACCGCCTGGTTCGCCCCCTTGCCTCCGAACCCCGTGTGCAGCGCCCCTTGGGTGACGGTCTCGCCGGGCCGCGGCAGCGCCGGGGCGGTGACCGTGAGATCGGTGTTGGCGCTTCCCACCACCACGACATCGGCGGGGCGCTCTTCCGGTCGGGCGGCGCCGAGGACCCGCTCGGCGACGAGGCCCAGCACGCGGGCGGTATCAACCTCGAACGCGACGTCCACCAGCGGCGACTCGTCTCCGTCATCCACTGCGCCGGTCCGCCGCGCACCTCGAGTCCGGCGTCGGTCGGCAATCGACATCCCCCGGGTATGTTCGCCGCTCGTCTCGACCCGGACCGGCAGCGGGCGGGTGCGAACCAGTGTCGCGTCGACCGCAAGTGCCATGGCGAGCGGATCGTGCAGGTAAAGCCCTCCGTCGTTGGAGTCGACCGGGCGCGTCATGTGACGGATCGCGCGGGCGAGCGGGGACTCGTTGTCGCGCAGCGCATCGCGCACCACGGGCCAGCGAAGCCGTACCTGCCGGGTCACGTCGAGCCCGACGAGGGTGATCCGCATCCCCGAGGTGAGGACCCGATCCGCCGCTTCGGGGTCGACGTGGAAGTTGAACTCCGCGGTCGCGGTCACGTTGCCCGGTGCCTCGATGGCGCCTCCCATCACGATCAGCCGTCCGACGGTTCGCATCGCGGATGCGTCCGCGTCGAGCGCCCGCGCGAGGTTGGTGAGCGGACCGAGCGCGACGATGGCGAGCGCCTCGCCGTGCTCGCGGGCCTTGGCGACAATCGCGTCCGCGGCGTCTTCGCGGGCGGGAAGCGGTCCGCGGCTCGCGGGAAAAAGCAGACGACCCCCGGGGTCGCGCACGCGCGAGAGCCCGGCCAGGCCGTCGTCGCCATGCACCTCGGTTGCGGTGATCAGGCGCCCGCGCAGAGGCCGCGCCGCGCCCGCCACCAGCCGTGGAGGTTCCGTTGGTTCGAGGATCGCGAGCAGGCGGCGCGCGTTGTCGGTCGCCGGGCGGAGCCCGACGTTGCCGGCGACCGTGGTCACGAGCTCGACGCGCAGCTCCCGCGAGCGCAACGCGAGCACGATGGCGAGCGCGTCGTCGATGCCGGGATCGGTATCGATCACCACCGGGCGCGAATCGACTGGTCCCGTCACGCCGGGAACTCCGGTGCCTGCGCGCATTTGCACGCGGTCGGTCGGTCCACCGTGTCGCGATCCTGCCCCCGAACGATTCGTTTACCGTGATCAGCACGCGGCCTATACTGTGCGGCTAACCCGCAATTCCGCCAGGAGCCTCGTCCGATGCTGGAGGTGCAGCAAGCGTTCACGTTTGACGATGTCCTCCTGGTTCCCGGCTACTCCGAGGTGCTCCCCCGCGACACCGACCTGTCCTCGCGGCTCACCCGTGGCATCGACCTGAAGATTCCGTTCGTGTCCTCGGCGATGGACACGGTCACCGAGGCGCGGCTCGCAATCGGTATCGCCCAGGCCGGCGGCATCGGCATTATCCACAAGAACATGCCTGCGGAGGAGCAGGCAGAACAGGTACGCGCGGTCAAGAAGTTCGAAAGCGGTGTCATCGCCGACCCCATCACGGTGGCGCCGCGTGCGAGCATCCGCGAGGTGATCGAGCTCACGCGCGTGCACGACATCTCCGGAGTGCCGGTGGTCGACGGCACGGAGCTCGTCGGCATCGTGACCAACCGCGACCTGCGCTTCGAGACGCACTACGACGACCCGGTCGCGTGCGTGATGACGCCCAAGGACAAGCTGGTCACGGTGCGCGAGGGCGCCTCCCAGGGCGAAATCCGCCGGCTTCTGCATACGCACCGGATCGAGAAGGTCCTGGTGGTGAACGGCGACTTCGAGCTGCGTGGACTGGTGACGGTCAAGGACATCCAGAAGGCGCACGAGTATCCCGACGCATGCAAGGACGAGCACGAGCAGCTTCGGGTCGGCGCCGCGGTCAGCACCGGGCAGGGCACTGACGAGCGGGTCGAGGCGCTCGTCGGTGCGGGGGTCGACGTGATCGTCGTCGACACCGCGCACGGCCACTCCCAGGGAGCCATCAACCGGGTGCGTTCGATCAAGCAGCGCTGGCCGGACATGCAGATCATCGGCGGCAACGTCGCCACCGCGGAGGGTGCGCAGGCGCTCGTGCAGGCGGGGTGCGACGCGGTGAAGGTCGGCATCGGGCCGGGGTCGATCTGCACCACCCGGGTCGTCGCCGGGGTCGGCGTCCCGCAGCTCACGGCGATCGACGAGGTGAGCCGGGCGGTTCGCGCGAGCCGGGTTCCGGTCATCGCCGACGGGGGAGTTCGCTACTCCGGCGACGCGGCGAAGGCCATCGCGGCGGGTGGACATGCAGTGATGGTGGGCAGCCTGTTCGCCGGCACCGAGGAGTCGCCGGGCGAGGTCGAGCTCTACCAGGGGCGCTCGTACAAGTCCTACCGCGGGATGGGGTCGCTCGGCGCCATGGGCGGGAGCGAGGGGTCGCGGGACCGCTACTTTCAGGACACGGTGACCGAGCTCGAGAAGCTCGTGCCGGAAGGCATCGAGGGGCGGGTGCCGTACAAGGGCCCGCTCTCCGCGGTCATCAACCAGCTCACCGGCGGGCTGCGCGCAAGCCTGGGCTACACGGGCTGCCGGAATCTCGAAGAGCTGCGGGAGGGGGCTCGGTTCGTCCGTCTCACCAGCGCCGGGATGCGCGAGAGTCACGTCCACGACGTCAGCATCACCAAGGAAGCCCCGAATTACCGGGCTGGTTGACCGGCGCGCCGCTGCGCAACGGGCGGGGTCCGAATCGCGTCGCGCGGGCACGCGCGCACCGTGATCAGGAGTCTCCCTTGACCGCCGCGACCGACATTCACTCCGACCGGATCGTCATTCTCGATTTCGGATCCCAGTACACCCAGCTCATCGCACGACGCGTGCGCGAGGCGAACGTGTACTCCGAGATCCACGCCTTCGACATCGCTCCGGAACGGCTCCGCGCCATCGCACCGAGGGGCGTGATCCTCTCCGGAAGCCCCGAGTCGGTGAACGAGCCCGCCGGCTACCGCGCTCCGGATGCGGTCTTCGAGCTGGGCGTTCCCGTTCTCGGCATCTGCTACGGGATGCAGTCGATGGCCGCACAGCTCGGAGGAGAGGTCGAGACCTCGAACAAGCGCGAGTTCGGCTATGCACAGGTACGTGCGCGCGGACACTCGCGGTTGCTCGCGGGCATCGAGGACGAGGTGAACGCCGAAGGCCACGGCCTGCTCGACGTGTGGATGAGCCACGGCGATCGCGTGTGCGCGCTGCCGCCCGGGTTCGGGTGCATCGCATCCACCGACAGCGCGCCCATCGCCGGAATCGCCGACGAAGGGCGCGGCTTCTACGGGGTGCAGTTCCACCCCGAGGTGACCCACACCCGGCAGGGCGCGCGCATCCTGCACCGGTTCGTGCACGGCATCTGCGGCTGCGGGTCCGGGTGGACGCCGGACGCGATCATCGGCGACAGCATCGCACGGGTGCGCCGCGAGGTCGGCGGCGACAGGGTCCTGCTCGCGCTCTCGGGCGGCGTCGACTCCTCCGTGGTGGCGGCGCTGCTCCACCGCGCCATCGGTGAACGCCTGACCTGCATCTTCGTCGACAACGGCCTGTTGCGGCTCGACGAAGGCGACCAGGTCATGTCCGCGTTCGCCGGGCACCTCGGGGTCGACGTGCGAAGGGTCGACGCCGAGAATCGGTTCCTCGCCGCGCTCGCCGGCGTTTCGGACCCGGAGGAGAAGCGCCGGCGCATCGGACGCACGTTCATCGAGATCTTCGAGGAGGAGGCGGCGAAGCTCGACGGGATCCGCTGGCTGGCGCAGGGCACCATCTACCCCGACGTCATCGAGTCCGCCGGCGCCGCCACCGGCAAGGCGCACGTCATCAAGTCGCATCACAACGTGGGCGGCCTGCCGGAGCGGATGAACATGCGCCTGGTCGAGCCGCTGCGCGAGCTGTTCAAGGACGAGGTGCGCACCATCGGCGTCGAGCTCGGGCTGCCGAACGAGCTGGTCTACCGGCATCCGTTTCCGGGGCCCGGCCTGGGGGTGCGCATCCTCGGAGAGGTGAAGAAGGAGTACGCGGACGTGCTCCGCCGCGCCGACGCAATCTTCATCGACGAGTTGCGGGCAGCCGGGCTCTACGACGCCGTGAGCCAGGCGTTCGCGGTCCATCTGCCGGTCCGGTCGGTGGGCGTCACCGGCGATCAGCGCCGCTACGAGCACGTGATCGCGGTACGGGCGGTGGAGACGGTGGACTTCATGACCGCGCGGTGGGCGCATCTGCCCCACATGTTTCTTGATCAGGTTTCTAATCGAATTATCAATGAAATACCACGTGTATCTCGCGTAGTTTATGATATATCGGGCAAACCTCCGGCGACCATCGAATGGGAGTGAACCGGCAGCGCCGTTCCCGTCGGGCGACGGTCTCGTGAGCGTGCCCGAGACGGAGCAAGCCGTTGCGGGCGACGAGCGCTGGATGCGTCGGGCCCTCGTTCTGGCCGCGCAGGCGGCTTGCGAGAGCGAGGTGCCGGTGGGCGCGGTCATCGTACGCGAAGGCGTCGAGATCGGGGCCGGGGCGAATGCGCCGATACGGGAAGCCGATCCCACCGCGCACGCCGAGATCGGCGCCATTCGGGCGGCGTCGCGCGCGACGGACAACTACAGACTGACCGGCTCGACACTCTACGTGACGATGGAGCCCTGCGTGATGTGCGCGGGCGCAATCATCCATGCGCGCATCGCGCGGGTCGTCTACGGGGCGGCCGACGAACGCTGGGGCGGGGCGGGCAGCGTGTTCGACATCCTGGGCTGCGGGCGCCTCAATCATCGCCCGGTGGTCCGCGGCGGGGTGCTCGCGCAGGAATCCGCCCGGCTGCTGCTCGATTTCTTCCGCGCCCGGCGCGAACGCGACGGTGAACGGGACGAGTCATGAGCGAAGTCGCCAGCCTCGCCGAACGCCTCGGAATCGCATTGCGCGATGCAGGGCTTCACCTCGTCACCGCCGAATCTTGCACCGGGGGCCGGATTGCCGAGGCGGTGACCGCGCCGCCGGGCAGCTCGGCGTGGTTCGACCGCGGCGTGGTCGCCTATTCGAACGAAGCGAAGCAGGACATGCTGGGGGTTGCCGCGTGGCTCATCGAGGCGCACGGAGCGGTAAGCGAACCGGTCGTCGCGGCGATGGCGCTCGGGATCGGCGCGGGACGCGCGGACCGGGCCGCGGTCGCAGTTAGCGGCATTGCAGGACCCGGGGGCGGGACCGCGGCAAAGCCTGTGGGAACAGTGTGCATCGCCGTCGCGATTGGCCGAGACCCGCCACGGACCAGGACCGTGTGTTTCGACGGCACCCGCGGCGAGATCCGGCGTCAGGCCGCTTGCGCAGCGATGACCGACCTCATCGACGCGCTCGCGTCGAGGTAGGCGTCGGTCGCCACCCAAACGCGCATGATCGGACTGATCACCCCGCGGCATGAACGGGTTCGCCGTTGCGGAACGGTTTTCCCCGGGAGCGCGGGCGTCCCGCCCGCAAGTGGGCCGGAGGCCCACCGGTGTGTTCAAGCGGGCAAGATGCCCGCGCTCCCAGGAAAGCGCCCATCCCGAGCGTGCTTTCGCGGCAAATGGGTCCACTTGGCATCAACTATTCATTGCAACTCACTGATCGAGAGTGATTTGTCTTGCCCGATCCTCAACAGAAAAGGTTTTCGCCGGAGCGGGTGGGGCACGAGTGCAGGCGCGGTCCGGCTCGCCCGGAGTGCGCGAATCCGCCTGCGTTCGGCAGACACGAAACCGTCGTACGCCGGCACGGACACGGAGGCCCGCGCGGCGTCGGTTCGGGACAAAGGCCTACGACGCCCGTGCCCCGATTCGCCACTTCCGCGCGACGCGGGTCGCTAGGTTCGCTCCGGGCGGCTGTGGGATAATTCGTGCCGGTCGCCGCATTTGCGCCGGCGCCGGCAGCGCATCAGGAGATCCGGTATGGACGACAGCAGGAGACAGGCACTCAGCTCGGCCCTGTCGCAAATCGAGCGACAGTTCGGCAAGGGCGCGATCATGCGGATGGGGGATTCGAGCGTGGTTCGCGACATCGAGGTCGTCTCCACCGGGTCGCTCGGACTGGATCTGGCGCTCGGCGTGGGAGGACTGCCTCGCGGGCGGGTGATGGAAATCTACGGGCCGGAATCCTCCGGCAAGACGACCCTCGCCCTGGAGGTCATCGCCCGCACGCAGCGTGACGGCGGGACGGCCGCGTTCATCGATGCCGAGCACGCGCTCGATCCGCAGTACGCGGAGAAGATTGGAGTCGATGTCGACGAGCTGCTCGTCTCGCAGCCCGACACCGGCGAGCAGGCGCTCGAAATCACGGACATGATCGTGCGTTCCGGCGCGGTGGACGTGGTGGTCATCGACTCCGTCGCCGCGCTGACCCCGAAGGCCGAGCTCGAAGGCGAGATGGGCGATTCGCATGTCGGGCTGCAGGCGCGCCTGATGAGCCAGGCGCTGCGCAAGCTCACCGCCAACATCAAGCGATCGAACACCCTGGTCATCTTCATCAACCAGATCCGGATGAAGATCGGGGTGATGTTCGGCAGCCCGGAGACGACCACCGGGGGCAATGCGCTGAAGTTCTACTCCTCGGTGCGGCTCGACATCCGCCGAATCGGGGCGATCAAGAAGCGCGACGAGGTGATCGGGAACCAGACGCGCATCAAGGTGGTCAAGAACAAGGTCGCGCCGCCGTTCAAGCAGGTCGTGTTCGACATCCTCTACGGCGAGGGGATCTCGCGCGAGGGCGAGCTCATCGATCTCGGCGTCCAGCACGGCATCATCGAGAAGTCGGGTGCGTGGTACAGCTACGGGGGCGAGCGCATCGGCCAGGGGAGGGACAACGTGCGCGAATTCCTCAAGGAGCACGAGGACATTGCGAGCGCGATAGACACCGCACTGCGGGACCTGCTCCTGCCCCCGCGAACCCGTGTCGCGGACGAGGCCGGCGAGGTGATCGAAGCCTGACCGCCAAGCCGGATGCGGAGCTGCGAAGGCGGGCTCTCGGGGCGCTCGCGCGCCGTGAGCATGCCCGCCGAGAGCTCGCGGCAAAGCTCGCCGCAGGCGGCGCCGGCGCGGACGCGGTCGAACGCGTGCTCGATGCGCTCGAGGCGCAGGGGCTGCTGAGCGAGGAGCGGTTCACCGAGCAGTTCGCCAGCTCGCGCCGCGGTCGGGGCCAGGGCCCTGCGCGCATTCGCGAGGCGCTTCGACGGCACGGCATCGGCGACGAAGCGGCAGCGAAGGCGGTGGGGCAGGACGACGCGTACTGGGCGGAACGCGCGTCGCAGGCACGTTCCCGGCGCTTCGGCGATGCCGCGCCGGCCGACTACCGGGAATGGGCTCGCCAGGCCCGCTTCCTGGAAAGGCGCGGATTCACCTCGGAACAGATACGATCGGCGCTCGGGCCGCCGCCGCGGCGGTGACCCCATGGATTCACGGGCAGTCATTTCATGAACAGCAACGAACTCAGGCGGACCTTCCTCACGTACTTCGGCGACCAAGGACACGAGGTCGTGCCCAGCAGCCCGCTCGTGCCGGGCAACGATCCGACCCTGCTGTTCACCAACGCGGGCATGGTCCAATTCAAGGACGTCTTCCTCGGCACCGACCGGCGGCCCTACGTGCGGGCGACCACCGCGCAACGCTGCGTGCGTGCCGGCGGCAAGCACAACGACCTCGAGAACGTCGGCTACACCGCACGCCACCACACGTTCTTCGAGATGCTCGGCAACTTCAGCTTCGGCGACTACTTCAAGCGCGACGCCATCCGCTACTGCTGGGAATTCCTGACCGCCGTGCTCGGGCTCCCGCCCGGGAAGCTGTGGGTGACGGTGTACGAGGGCGACGACGAGGCGGCCCGGATCTGGTTCGATGACATCGGAGTCGACCCGACCCGCTTCTCGCGCTGCGGCGAGAAGGACAACTTCTGGGCGATGGGCGACACCGGACCCTGCGGCCCGTGCTCGGAGGTGTTCTACGACCACGGGCCCGAGGTGCCGGGCGGGCCGCCGGGGAGTCCCGACGAGGACGGCGACCGCTACATCGAGCTGTGGAACCTGGTGTTCATGCAGTTCAACCGCGACGCCTCCGGGCACATGGAGCCGCTGCCCAAGCCGTCCGTGGATACCGGGCTCGGGCTCGAGCGCGCCGCCGCGGTTCTCCAGGGGGTGCACAGCAACTACGAGATCGACCTGTTCGCGAACCTGATCGGGGCTGCGGCCGAGATCACCGGAACCTCGGACACCGGCCGCGAAGCCCCCGGCGACAAGTCGCTGCGGGTGATCGCGGATCACGTGCGCGCGTGCGCATTCCTCGTCACCGACGGCGTCGTCCCGTCGAACGAGGGTCGAGGCTACGTGCTGAGGCGCATCATGCGCCGCGCCATTCGTCACGGTCATCGGCTGGGGGTGCGCGACCCGTTCTTCTGGCGCATGGTGGCGGCGCTCGACGCCGAGATGGGCGACGCCTACCCGGAGCTGCGCCGCCGCCGCGCGCAGGTCGAACGGGTGCTGCGCCAGGAAGAGGAGCAGTTCGCCAGGACCCTCGATCAGGGGATGCGCATTCTCGAGGATGCGATCGACGGGCTCGAGGGCGGGACGATTTCCGGCGAGACGGTGTTCAGGCTCTACGACACCTACGGCTTCCCGGTCGACCTCACCGCCGACATCGCGCGCGAGCGCTCGCTCGGTGTCGACCTGGACGCGTTCGAACGCGCGATGGAGGGGCAGCGTGCCCGCGCCCGCGCGTCGAGCCGGTTCAGGGCGGACGACGATTCGGGCGTCGACGTCGCGGCTTCGTCCACCTTCGTCGGTTACGACCGTCTCGACGGCACAGCGACGGTGACCGCGCTGCTGCGCGACGGCAAGGGGGTGGACCGGCTCGACCCCGAAGAGGAAGGCTGGGTGGTACTCGACGAGACGCCGTTCTACGCCGCGGCGGGAGGAAAGGGCGCGGGCGCCGGGCGGCCCGAGGCGGGAGGACAGGTCGGGGACCGTGGGCGGCTCGTGGCGGACGGGATCGGGTTCGCGATCTCCGATACGCAGCGCCACGGCGACGCCGTCGTGCACATCGGGGTGGTCACCGGCGGCCCATTGTCGGCTGGCACCGTTCTGGAGACGCGGGTGGATGCCCGGGCACGCCGCGCGGCCGCGCGCAACCACTCCGCGACGCACCTCCTGCACGCGGCGCTGCGCGAGGTGCTCGGCGAGCATGTCGAGCAGAAGGGCTCCCTGGTCGCGCCGGACCGGCTGCGGTTCGACTTCTCCCACTACGAACCGGTGACACGGGAGGAGCTCCGCCGAATCGAGACCACGGTCTCGGCGTGGATCCTCGACAACGACGAGGCCCGTACCGAGGTCATGCCGCTCGAAGAGGCCAGGCGCAGCGGCGCGATCGCGCTGTTCGGCGAGAAGTACGACGACCCGGTGCGAGTGCTCTCGCTCGGCGACTACTCGGTGGAGCTCTGCGGCGGCACCCACGTCTCGCGCGCGGGCGACGTGGGCCTGTTCAAGATCGTCTCCGAGGGTGGCATCGCGGCGGGAGTGCGCCGGGGCGTGGCCCTCACCGGCGAGGAGGCGCTCGCCCGGGGGGCTTCGATGGGGGGCCCGGGAGGGGGCGCCGGGGGGCGTGGCCCTCACCGGCGAGGAGGCGCTCGCCTGGGTGCATTCGATGGAGGACCGGATCGGGCGCATCGCGAGCAGCGTGAAGGCCGACGCGGAGACGGTGGCGGACCGGGTCGAGGCGCTGCTCGCGCGCAGCCGCGATCTGGAGCGGGACCTGGAACGGCTGAAAGCCCGGGTGGCAGCGTCGCGCGGGGACGATCTCGCCGCGCAGGCAGTCGACGTGGGCGGACTCAAGGTGCTCGCCGCGAAAATCGACGGCGCGGACCCGAAGGCGCTGCGCGAGACCGTCGATCGGCTCAAGACCCGGCTCGGCTCCGCGGCGGTGGTGCTCGCCACGGTCAACGCCGGAAAGGTCGCCCTGGTCGCCGGGGTGACGAAAGACTGCACCGACCGTATCGAGGCGGGGACGCTCGCGAACCATGTGGCGCGCCAGGTCGGCGGGCGCGGGGGGGGGCGGCCCGGCCTCGCGCAGGCCGGAGGCAACGAACCCGCCCGTGCGGAGCAGGCCCACCCGTCCGTCCCCTGGTGGCCCAGGCCATCGGCTCCGTCCAGGGTTGGGTGCGCGAGCAGCTCGCGGGCGGCCGCGCCCGGTCATGAGCCCCCGAACATGAGCCTGATCGTTCAGAAGTTCGGAGGCACCTCGGTCGGGAGCGTCGAACGAATCGCGCACGTCGCTGCCAAGGTCGCAAGCGCCCGCGAGCGCGGCGACGACGTCGTGGTCGTGGTTTCCGCGATGAGCGGGGAGACCGACCGCCTGCTCGACCTTGCGCGCCGCGTTCAGGGGCGTCCCGATCCCCGCGAGCTCGACGTCCTGCTCTCGACCGGGGAGCAGGTGACGATCGCGTTGCTTGCGATGGCGTTGCAGGCGAACGGGTGCATCGCGCGTTCGTACACCGGCCACCAGGTGCGAATCCGTACCGACAGCGCCCACACCCGGGCGCGCATCGTCCACATCGACGACCGGCGCGTCCGGGCAGACCTTGCGGCGGGCAGGGTGGTCGTCGTCGCCGGCTTTCAGGGCGAGGACGAGGACGGCAACATCACCACCCTTGGCCGCGGCGGCTCCGACACCACCGCGGTCGCGCTTGCCGCGGCCCTGAGCGCGGGGGAGTGCCAGATCCACACCGACGTCGACGGTGTCTACACGACCGACCCGCGGGTGGTGCCGGAGGCAAGGCGTCTGGAGGCGCTGACGTTCGAGGAGATGCTGGAGCTCGCGAGTCTCGGAGCGAGGGTGCTGCAGATTCGATCCGTCGAATTCGCGAGCAAGTACGGCGTGCCCTTGCGCGTGCTGTCCACGTTCGACGACGGCCCCGGCACCCTCATCGGACCCGATTTCGAGGACAACTCCATGGAGCAGCCTCTCATATCCGGCGTCGCGTTCACCCGCGACGAGGCCAAGATCACCGTCGTGGGCGTGCAGGACCGCCCGGGCGTCGCGTTCTCGATTCTCGGCCCGGTGGCGGACGAGAACATCGAGGTCGACATGATCGTCCAGAATTCCGGCGCGGACGGCACCACCGACTTCACCTTCACCGTGCACCGCAACGACTACGCACGCACGTTGCAGATCGTGCGGGAGGGGACCTCGCAGTGGGGAGCGAGCGAAGTGACCGGTGACGATCGAATCGTTAAGATTTCGCTCGTCGGCGTCGGAATGCGGTCCCACGCGGGAATCGCCAGCCGGATGTTTCAGGCGCTCGCCGGGGAGAGCATCAACATCCAGATGATTTCGACCTCCGAGATCAAGATTTCGGTGGTCGTGGACGAGAAGTATCTGGAACTCGGAGTGAGGGCGCTTCACACCGCGTTCGGTCTCGAAGAGAACGGAGTGGCGGGGAGCCTGTCTCAGTAGCCGACGAGCGTCGGCCACCGCATGTCGCGAGGCCCGGGACGGAGATACCGGTCCGCGGCAGGGGTTCCGGGAGCCGGGACGGCACGGCTCCGGGTACGCTCGACTGGAGCAGCACGGTCACAAGGACGCTGCCACCGGGGGCAGACCGCATCCCGGCGACCGAGGAGGACGCGATGCTCATCCTCACCAGACGAATCGGCGAGTCGCTGATGATCGGCGACGACGTCGCGGTGACGGTACTCGGAGTGAAGGGCAACCAGGTGCGAATCGGAATCGACGCCCCCAGGGAGGTGGCAGTTCACCGCCGGGAAATCTACGAGCGGATCCAGGATCGGAAATCGGAGCACTCCGGCGGGCAGGGGGGTAACGAGTCCGCCGCCTCGTGTTGACAGCGCAGCGGGCCGTACCGCGTCCGGTGCGCCATTGTCGGGCGGGGTCGGTTGGACGGGACTCGGTGCGGCAGCCTCGTTTTGCGGCCGATCTTCCGTTTCTGTATGCTCCGCGTCTCCCGGAGAGGTGGCCGAGCGGCTGAAGGCGCTCCCCTGCTAAGGGAGTATGGGTTGAAAGCCCATCGAGGGTTCGAATCCCTCCCTCTCCGCCACAATACGAATATTTCTCCTTAGTTATCAAAAAGTTACGGCCCCACCTTCCTTTGAGTATCATTTGAGTTATCACTTAAATTGAGGTGATTCAGGGAGCTTGCTGAAACCCCACGGCACCGGGTAACGGCCACTCGAGCCGGATCGGGCCGCAAGCAATCGCGAGGACATGTCGATCTCTCAAGGCGCGGTCCGAAATTGGGGCAGGTATGGAGGTCGAGCCTCGACACGTACGCTCACACCGGAATCGGCAATCTGCCTGTTGCGCAAGTGACCGCTTGTCACGTCGTGTCGGTCCCGCTGCCGATCTGGACCGACAAGCGCGAGACGGCGCGGCGCGTCAAGTAGCGCATCTCCGCGATCTGCCATTGGGCCGTCGCGTAGGGACACCGGACTGACGATCCGGCTGGCATCGTGCTCGACGCCGCCCTGCTGCGCGGGGACGGCAAGGTGCAGCCCTCCCCACGGTCACGTACGACGAGGTGGCGCGGTGCCTCGCGACAGCCAAGGCCACCCGGGGCACAAACGCATCTTCCAAGCTGGCGCTGGAGTTGCTGATTCTCACCGCAGCACGGTCGGGCGAGATCCGTAAGACCTCGTCGGTGTCGACCCACACGTAGTCGCCCACCCGCACGCGCGGGGCCATGGCGTCCTCGGCGACGCGCACGATGAACGCCTCGCGGCCGAACATCGCCCGCCCCGCTAAGCTCCGCGGCGCGGGGGAGGCGCGCGGGACTTGCGGGTTGGGGTGTGGGGTCGCCGCCACCCTTCGGCCCCGGCGCAGCCTGCGCACCCCGGCGCGCCGCTCGGGGAGAATTCGGTAAGGCGCATGTGCACGGGAGACTCGCGTCGTTCCTGGATCACTCGACCAAGGCCCGGCGGCATGTGTTCCGCTACACTTGCCCGGAGGCGCTGAGGGAGGGCACGGGGATCTTCCTTCACGCGCGCAGGGGAACCAACGTCCCGATCAGTTCAGCGATTGGCTCCAACGGATCGTGTGGCGCTTCCATCCACGCTGTTGCTTCCGGGGCTGTCTCGCCGAACATGAAGAGTCGGGAAAAACGAATTGGGCCTGTGCGCGTCCGTACACCGGGGTACTTCGTTGAGTCCGTGGACCCACGAGTGGGACACGAGCGCGTATGCGGTGACCGAACGCGCGGTGACCGGGCGGTCTTAGTGCATCGGAGGCGCGTGCCATGACAGTAGCCCAGATGAACCTCGACCTTGCGGGGAGACCGAGCGCGCGCGTCATCCTCGACCGCATTCGCGAGGAGAGCCGCGACGAGGCCGAGAAGGGGCGCTGGTTCGAACAGTTGTTCATGCGGGTCGCGCTTCAGGAACCGGAATTCGAGCTCGACGGGATCTGGCGCTGGCCCGACTGGCCCGAGCGCGAGGCGCTGACCGGGCTCGACGGGCGCGACATCGGGATCGATCTCGTGGCGCGGCGAACCTCCGGCGAATGGGTCGCCATCCAGTGCAAGTGCTATGACGCCCGGCACGTGCTCGGCAAGGGCGGTATAGACAAGTTTCTCGGCGGCTCCCAACAGGCGGTCTTCCGCCTGCGGTGGATCGTGGCGACTTGCAGGTGGGGGCCAAACGCGGAGCGTGCGATCCAGAACGCCAATCCCGAGATCAGGCAGATCGACTTCCGGCAGCACCTTGACGTTCAGGTCGAGGAACAGGATGCGAAGCGCCCGGTGCAGGAGCCGTGGGCGCTTCAGGTCGACGCGATCGAGGACGCCGTCACCGGGCTGGCCAACCACGACCGGGGCAGGCTCATTATGGCGTGCGGCACCGGCAAGACGTTCACCTCGCTTCGCATCGCCGAGCGGACCGTCGGGGACGGGCAGCGCATTCTCTTCGCCGCGCCGACCATCGCGCTCGTCTCGCAGGCGCGGCGCGAATGGCTGCGGCAGACGACGCGCCGTCTGGAATGCATCGTCGTGTGTTCGGACCCGACGGCCGGGGGGCGCAACGAGAACGAGGACATCCGGGTCTCCGAGCTTGAGTGCCCGGTGACGACCGACCCGGTTGAAATCGCACAATCACTCGGCGGCAACGGCGACGCGGCGACCCGTGTGGTGTTCTGCACCTACCATTCCCTGGGGCGGGTGACCGAAGCGCAGGCGCAGCATGACGCACCGGCGTTCGATCTCGCGATCGCCGATGAGGCGCATCGCACGACCGGGGCGGTACTGGAGGGCCGCAGGCCGAGCGGCGGCCGAAAGGTCGATTTCCAGGAATTCCACGACGACGCGCGGCTGCGGACCCGCAAGCGCCTCTACATGACGGCCACGCCGCGGCTCTACACCGAGCGGTCCAAGAGCAAGCTCGCCGAACAGGGGGTCGCCGTGGTCGACATGGGCGACTACGAGATCTACGGGCCGGAGCTTCACCGGCTTCCGTTCGCCAAGGCGGTGGACCACGCAATGCTCTCCGACTACCGGGTGATTGTTCTCGGCGTCGGCGAGGGAAGCGTGACGCCGGGCCTGCGGCGACGGCTCGAAGGACTCGACCGGTCGCCGACGCGCAAGCAGTCCCCGACCACCAACGACATGACGCGCGTGCTCGGCGTTTCCCTGGCGGTGAACGGCGTGACGGAGGGGAAGTCGCTGGAGCAGCCCGGCCAGCTCCCGCGCACCATGGCGTTTGCGAACAGCATCCTGCGGTCGAAGTGGTATGCGGAAGCGCTCATGGAGAGCGAGGTTCTGAGAGCCACCACGCGGCGGATGCAGGCGGGCCGGGCGATGAAGGTGATTGCCCGGCACCTCGATGCGTCAGCGAGCGCGCTTCAGCGCAACCAGGAACTGCGGGCGCTGGCCCATGCCGACGCCGACGGGGAATGCCGGGTGGTCTGCAACGTCAAGCTCTTCACCGAGGGCGTCGATGTGCCGTCGCTCGACGCCGTTGCTTTCCTCGACCCCCGGGACAGCCAGGTCGATGTCGTCCAGGCTGTCGGGCGTGTCATGAGAAAGGCGCCGGGCAAGCGGTTCGGCTACATCATCATTCCCGTCGTAGTCGAACCCGGCCAGGATGTCGCGGCCGCGCTCGAGCGCGGCACGGAGGGCTACAGAACCGTGGGGCGGGTGCTGCGAGCGCTCCAGGCCCATGACGGGCGCCTCGCGGAGTCGCCCGCAAACTTCATCAAGGTTTACGAGCAGAAGAACGGAAAGGCGCCGGGAGACTCACGCGGTGGCGAAGTCCGCGAGCCCCAGGGCGAATACATCCAGCGCGAGTTGGACCTGAAAGAAGCCGAGCAGGGGATTTACGCCCATGTCGCGGCGGCCTCGGGGCTCGGCAAGCCCGGCCAGCTCGTAGCCGACGAAATCGCCGATGCGGTACGGCGCGCCAGCACCGTGCTCCAGGACGAGAATATGGAGAGTCCGCTCGCGGAAGCGCTCGACCTCGTGCCGGAGGACGACGGAGGCGCGAAGGGGATTTGCACGGTCGCCGCGCTCATGCTCTGCAACGCCTGTCTCCTCCAGCGCCGCCTGCGCGACGAGCCGGAAATGCGGACCATCGTGCGGCTCGACAAGGTCGCGGGGGCGAGACATCCCCGGGAGGTTCTCGAAGTCGCGTGGGAGTCGATTCTCGAAAAGGACTACGCGCCGGTGTTCCGTCCCGCGCTCGCGGTGCTCGGAGCGTTGCCTGACGGCCAGGCGATCGACGACGCCATCCGCATGGTTGCCGAGTGCGCCAATCGCGTCGCCGACTCCCTGAGCGATCTCGGCTATGACCACGCGGGGCCGCTCTACCACCGCATCCTCGGCTCGGCGAAAAGCGACGGGGCGTTCTATACGAACAATCTCTCGGCGGTGATGTTGGCACGGCTCGCGTTCAGTCGCGATTTCGCTGACTGGTCGGACTCGGAAGTGGTCGCGAGACTCCGGATCATCGATCCCGCGTGCGGGACCGGGACGCTGCTCATGGCGGCGCTCCAGACCATCAAGGCGCGGGTCGGCGATGCGAGGGAGATGAGCGGCGAGGATGGAAACACGCTGCACAAACGTCTCGTGGAGGATGTGCTCTGCGGCCTCGATATCAACCAGCACGGCGTTCAGCTCGCGGCATGCAACATGACCCTGGGCGCTCCGACCGTCGACTACGCGCGCATGAACCTCGCCACCATGCCTCATGGCCCGCAGGGCGACGATTTGCCGAAGGCGGGATCGCTGGAAATCCTCACCGCGGCCGGCGAGGCATTGGACCTGCATTCGATGACGGCGGCGCGACGGTCGCTCGATGCCCTTGACGCGGAACACGTCAACGAAAGCGACGAGATCCGGTTTCCGTTGCATGATCTCGACGCGGTGATCATGAACGCGCCGTTTACCGACAACCGGAAGCGAAGCCGAAAGTTCGGCGCCGGGGCCATCAAGGCCATGCAGCGGCACGAGCTCGACATCCGGGACAGACTCCAGGCGCGCGATCCAGCTGCGGGACGCGTCATTACGACCAACAGCATCAGAACGTTCTTCACGCCGCTCGCCGACCAGTTGCTGCGAACCGACCGGGGGGTGCTGGCCAAGGTGATTCCGGCCACCGCCTGTACCGGGGCATCGGGTGTCGATGAACGCCGGTTTCTCGCCGCGCGCTTCCACATCGAACGGATCGTGACGACGCACGATCCGAGACGGATCAACTTTTCGGAGAACACCAGCATCCACGAATGCCTGCTGGTCTGCCGACGCCGACCGGAAGGAGAGCGACCGCCGACGGAGTTCGTATCGCTGCGTGTCATGCCGGATAGCGCTGAAGAAGCGATAGAGGCGGCGGATGCCCTCGTCTCCGGCAATCCCGGCCGTTGGGGCAATGTTCACCATTGGCCCGCAGATCGCGTGCGCGACGGGAACTGGACTGCGGTTCAGTGGTTCGACGGTGGGCTCGCGCAGACCGCGTGGGACTTGGAGCGCAATGCAGCGTTGGAGCCCGCCGGGCTTCGCTATCAGGTCGGCCCCGCAGGCCAGCGCATCCAGGACGCCTATGAGATTTGCGACGGAGGAGACCCGGAGGCGATTCCGGGTTTCCATTCAGTCAGCGGCGCTCTGAGACGAACACTGCTCGGTGAACCTGACGTTTGGTATCGGCCCAAGGCGGCCAAACGGAGTTTGGCGGATCGATACCGGGCGCAGCGAAACCATCTCCTGGTTCCCATGCGCCTTGATACGATTGGCGGACGCCTGACGGGCGTATGGACGGCACAACCCTCGTTCGGATGGTGGGTGCCAATCGCGGTACCCGACGAAGGCAGGCAGAAAGCGCTTGCCGCCTGGTGGAACTCGACGCCCGTTCGGCTGATGCTGCTCAATCGCCGGGCGCAGAAGTTGACCTATCCGACGTGGCAGCTCGCGCACCTTCGGGAAATCCGGATTCCGCGAGCGGACAACCCAGCTTGGGCTTCCTTGCGGACCGCCTTCGATCAGGTCTGCGACAGGGAACTGCTCCCAATGAGGCAGGCCGAGGAATGTGGTGCCCGGAGAGTGATCGACGAAGCCGCCGCGTCAGTACTCGAGATTGAAACGAGGGTATTGACGGATTGGCGAAGTCGACTCGCAGCGGAGCCTACCATCACAAATGTGCGAGCTTCCGAGTAAGAAATTCCCGTTTGGGGTCGGACGGCACGGGCCTTGGCTTGTCTGAATTCGATTTGGTGATCGCGACAATGGCGACTGCGAGGACGCCCTGACTGCGAGGACGCCCTGTTGAAGTGTCGCACATTCATCCACTAGTGAATCTACGGCGCGGTGCGGCTGCAAGCGGTCGGGACTGACGACTATCGCCAGTGCATCTCTGACAAGAACCGGGCGTAATCCTCAACGATAGCGGTCAGGCGTTCGTCGTCTCCGTCGGCAAAGCCCGCCTCGACAAGTTCGCGGCGAAGGCCAGTGTTCCTGATGCGCTGGAGGATGCGCTCACGCGAGCGATGCCGCCATCCTACGCGACCCAAGGGCGACCAAAACGGCAAGCCGCTGCGAATTGGTTCACCATCGGCCGCCTCGCAATAGGTCAGCGCGAACAGGATTTCCCAAATGTCGTGGACAGCCTCGAAGTCGGCGTGAACGGCTGCAAAACTGTCCCGCCACCCGTTCAAGATGTCCAACAGGTGGTCGAAAGCCGGCGTGTGGCGGTCCTTTGGGCCCGGCAGTTGGTTCCAGATGTTGTTGCGGTTTCCATTTACAAACCAGTGAGAGACGGTGTAGACGAGACGCTTGGGATGGTCGTACTCGCTAGGAACGGGCTGGGAAAGCAACCCATGCAAGCATCGCCAGCGCTCGGCGAGGGCGAGGCCGGTTCCGTAAGCCCAAAGTAGTAGAACCGCCGGGTACTGGTGCCATGCGGGAATGCTGGATTCCGTCTCTTGTAGCCGGACCCAGAGAACGATGATGGCGTTGACCACGGTGTCGTGCTCGGTCCCGTCGTCCCAACGTCCGAGGACCCCGAACATGCGGCCCAGGGGCTCCGCCGACGACTCCTGAAAGTCGACGAGCCGCTGCACGCCCTGGGCGTTCCTGTCAACCTGAGGGGTTGAATTGAGCAGTTTGTGAAGGAGACGTTGGGTTTCGGACTCGACCAGATCGTGGAGCTCAATCCGGTGCTCGGGTTTCGCGACGAATCGTTTGGTGCTGCTGACGAGCAATTGAACGTGGGCGGGGTTCTGGCGGTGGGTTCGCGCCAGCGTCTGTACCTGGTCGCGGAGCTTGCAGAAGAAGTCGTCGGCATCGGCTATAGGTACGACATGGCCATTCCGATGCGTGACCATGCGGTGCGCCGTGTCGCCGATTGCCCCACGGGCTGCCCAGAACAAGGAGTATCGCCGTGAGGGGTTGCGCGTAATGGCTCCACGAAGGGCCTCGTCCCATTCGCCCGACCACCCGCACACGACGAGGCCGTGCTCATCAAGGATGCGGTCCAGAAGCGTAGCGAACTCGGGGGCGTATTCGCCGAGTTCTGCTTCGGTGTTGAGGATCCGGGCGTCCTTGTAGTCGCCGTGCAGTTTGACCAGATAGCACTTGGTGTGGACGAGCGGCTCTGCCCCTCGGATGGCATCCACCGAATCGAGGACCGTAGGTTCCGTGCCGACCGCGCGAAGCGCGTTCTCCAGCAAGCGATCGAAGTTGGTAGTGATGATCACGCGGATAAACCCGGTGTGCACGAGTTCGGCGATCGCGGTGTGCGCCCTCGTCGGAACCTTACGGCCTTGCGCCAGTTCCTCTTCTGTCGGCTCGATATAGCTGTCCAGGATTGCTCGGCGTTCGTGCGAAGACGGGCCAAGGAGCGCGATCAGGTCGGAATAGTTCGGTTTGCCCCCGAATTTCTCCTTGTACCAAGCGGCCCAGTCCTGTTGGTCGTCCTCCCCTTGGGCCAATGCCACGCGGCGGGTCAGGTCAAGAGTGACCTCCCAACCGGTCGGGATGCCTGCGGCGCGGGAGAGTCCCGAGCCGAGCAAAAGAGCGTAAACGCGGGGGTTGCCGTAGACGGAGAAGGCTAGCCGTGTGATCGCGTCGTCGTCGTCCGTGGCGTGGGTCTCGTCTTGAGGCATGACAGTTGTTGGATCCAAGTGTCCGAGCATTGGTGTTTCCGCACAATCAACGGCGCATGGTAGCTTGTTCCCGTGCGCTGTGGACCCCGGCACGCCTTTCCGCGGCCAAATCGATCAGCCACGACGCGCCGGGCGGGCGGCGGCTTTTCCAGTGTGTTTTGGAGGGCGGCACACAGCAATGCCCCGAGCCCCCCAGAGCCGCCGCGGCGTTTGAGCGAGACGATCGGCCCACGCCGGCGGCACGGCCCGTTGTCGCGGCGCGTGTTCAAGCGGCGCGTGCGACGGGGATGCCGAGCTGCACCGCCTTCTCGACGAGGTTGTCGGTGATGCCCGAGCCGGGGAACGCGATGACGCCCTTCGGCAGGAGGTTCAGCAGCTCGTCGTTGCGCCGGAACGGTGCGGCGCGTCCGTGGCGGTTCCAGTTCGGCCTGCACACCACTTGGTGGACGCCGTTGCGCTCGGCCCACTGCGCGGCGATGCGTTCGACGCCGGGGCCGCCGCCGTGCACCAGCACCATGTCGGGGTGCTTGGCGCGGGCCTGGTCGAGCTTGGCGGTCACGGCGCCGGGGTCGCGCACGTCCTTGCCGCCTGTGATGGCGACGAGCGTGCCCTGGGGCAGGTGCGCGCGCATCGCGCGGTCGTTCCTCGCGCGGAGGAAGTCGCGGGCGTCGATGGCGGCCGAGGTGAGGTGGCCGG
>MKWU01003185.1_pt1 | contig 22288 bp, 20 predicted proteins | sample 809101 | NCBI WGS metagenome assembly MKWU01 (sample SAMN05860141, study PRJNA318959) | sponge metagenome | host: Aplysina aerophoba | place: Slovenia: Piran, Adriatic Sea, Gulf of Piran | collected 2013-05-07 | reverse complement strand
TCTACCGGAAGCAGAAACAACTGCGACTGATCACGCTCTACGAACTTCCCCATCAAAGGACTCCTGACCAAGGCCAACGTCTTGATTGTATAATCTCAAGTCTCACACAAAGTCCGACAGGCTGCTAGGATCGAAATATCGTAGGCCACTTCGATTCTGCGCAGGGGCATCCGCCTCGGCCGCTAAGAGAACCAACCGTATTCAGGGGGTCTGAAACACGGGCCTCTCTAACCGTTGCGACCCCACCCCAGGGAAGAAAGGGTAGCGTATCCTTGACCCTGTGCAGGGATATTCCCTGGTCTTCGTGGCTGCTATCCTTTGGAGCCTCATCGGCGTCTTCTCTAGGGGGATTCTCGACACGGGGCTCGGGGCCACTGAAATCGCGTTCTGGCGGGCCCTCCTTGCCGGTGGGATGTTCCTCGTTCACGGGGCCTTCACTGGCTCCCTAAAGCTGCTCCACCGACGGGACGGGGTAGCCCTTGCTGGCTTCGCTCTCGTAGGGGTTACACTCTTCTACACCTCCCTCATCTTCGCAATCGAGACCGGCGGGATCAGCCTCGCTTTCCTGCTCCTCTATAGTGCCCCGGCCCTCGTGGCAATTCTCGCCTGGCTCCTGCTCGGCGAACGCCTGACCCGTCTCAAGGTGGTGCTGGTGGGCCTTGCACTGATCGGGATCACTCTCATCGCTCGCAACGGCGGCACCGGAGTCACGGTCACCTTCACCTCTGTGGCTTGGGGCCTCTGCTCAGGCCTCAGCTACGCAAGCTACTACATCTTCGGGAAGTGGATCCTCGACCGCTACTCCCCCATCACCGTTTACGCATTCGTCCTTCCACTGGGGGCGACCGGCCTCCTGCCGCTGGTCGATTTCTCGCCCAAGCCGACTAAGGCGTGGCTCCTCCTGATCGCGCTCGCAATCGCGTCTACCTACCTCGCCTACCTGCTCTATTTCACAGGGCTCAAGCGGGTCGAGGCGTCACGAGCGGTGCTGGTGGCCACGGTCGAGCCGGTGGTGGCTGCGACCCTCGCCTTGGCCTTCTTTGGAGAGCGACTCGGCCCCATGGGCCTAGCGGGAGGGGGACTAATCCTCGTCGCGGCGGTGGTATCCACCTGGGATCGCTCCAGCCCTAGACCGCACCCCAGCGAGCGTCGGGACCCTTGACCTCGGGAGACATCTCTGCTACATTTGCATCGAATCAGGGTACTTGCGCATAAGTGCGCGGGGACTTCCAAATCTATGAATTGTCCGGCCCAGACCCCACGACGCGCTCGACGCAGGTAGGCCCGCACGCAACTTGCGGGCCGCGCGCCGTGGCTGCGCCTCTTGGCGCAGGTGGTCTGGCCTTTGTCGTTTGGAACGGATAGGGAGAGGAAGAAGAGATGTTGCAACACCTCAAGAAGGTCGTTCTCGCCTACTCTGGCGGGCTCGACACCTCTGTGATTCTCAAGTGGATCGGCGAGAGCTACGGCGCTGAGGTCGTCACCTTCACCGCCGACATAGGCCAGGGAGAGGAGGTCGATGAGGCCCGGGAGAAGGCGCTCGCCACCGGGGCGAGCAGGGCCTACGCCGTCGACTTGGTCGATGAGTTCGTCGAGGACTTCGTCTTCCCCGTCCTACGGGCCGGGGCGGTCTACGAAAACGACTATCTGCTAGGCACCTCCTTCGCCCGACCTCTTATTGCCAAGCACATGATCGCCATCGCAGACGACGAGGGTGCGGACGCCATCGCCCACGGAGCCACCGGCAAGGGAAACGACCAGGTGCGCTTTGAACTCACCGCCTATGCACTGAACCCCAACATCCGGGTGATCGCTCCCTGGCGGGAGTGGGATCTAAAGGGACGAGAGGACTGCGTTGCCTACGCTGCGGAGCACGGGATCCCAGTTCCGGTGAGTCGCGACAAGCCCTATTCCACGGACGCGAACCTGTTCCACATCAGCTACGAAGGGGGCATCCTCGAGGACCCCTGGACCGCGCCTCCAGACGACATGTGGACGCTCACCGCCGACCCGGAAAGGGCCCCTGACGAACCCGAGGAGGTCGAGGTTTCGTTCGACGCCGGCAACCCGGTGGCGCTGAACGGCGAGCGGCTCGCTCCCGCCCCTCTCCTCAGGGCGGCCAATCATCTCGCCGGCAGGCACGGCGTGGGCCGGATCGACATCGTCGAGAACCGATTTGTCGGTATGAAGTCGCGCGGGTGTTACGAGACGCCCGGAGGGACCCTGCTCCACCGGGGACACCAAGCTGTCGAATCGCTGACTCTGGACCGCCAGGTGATGCAGTTGCGCGACGAACTCATGCCGAAGTATGCCGCCATGGTCTACAACGGCTTCTGGTTCTCGCCAGAGCGCCAGGCCCTCCAGACCCTCATGGACGATATCCAACGGACCGTGACCGGTGTGGCGAGGCTCAAGCTCTACAAAGGGGGGATCGCAGTCGTGGGTCGCCGCAGCCCGAACAGCCTCTACCGCCAGGACGTAGCCACCTTTGAGGAGGACAGTGTATACGATCAGGCCGATGCCGACGGGTTCATCAAGCTGAACGCTCTGCGCCTCAGAATCGCCCGGCAACGTGAGGTCGCCGATCTGAGAATCGCACAGGCCAGTTGAGTCCGATGACACACAAGGGGCAGATCCAGGCGCTGCAACCCGGGGAGGCCTACCAGGCTGCGCGCCTCCGTTCAGCAAGCCTCCACGATGCCAGCCGGCTCGCGCGCCTTTACGAGTCTGCCCGACCCGAGTCTGGCGAGACCGAGGCGGATCTGCGGAACTGGCTGGAGCGGGGTGGCGCTCTCTACCTCGAGAATCCCGGTGGGGAGATCCTTAGCGCTGTGCGCTGGGCCGAGCGAGAGGGAGGGTGGACCGTCGACCGGATCGCAACCCTCCCCTCCGAACGGGGTCAGGCGTTCGGTCGCTGGCTGATGACGAAGGTCGAGGCGCTGGCCATCCGACATAACGTTCCAGAACTCTCTCTCACCCTCGATCAGGACGATCCTCTCCCCTACTATCAGCGACTCGGATACAGGCTTACCGACCGGAGCGAAGAACGTAGCACCTTAAAGAAGCGGGTCGGAGGCACCTGGCAGTACCAGTCGGAATCGACGTCATGAGCAAGGACGACCTGCGGATGTGGCGCGGCCGCTTCCAGGCTCCGACGGACGAACGGGTCCAAGCCTTTAATGCCTCGGTCGATATCGACAGGGAATTCGCGCTCGAGGATGTCGAGGGCTCCGTCGCCCACACCCGAATGCTTGCAGAGCAGGGAATCCTCGAGCGGGACGAAGCGGTGAAGATCATCGCGGGCTTAGAGGCCATCCGGGATGAGATCACTGCAGGCCGATTCGAATGGCGCGAGGATCTCGAGGATGTCCACATGAACGTCGAATACGCCCTTGGCAAGCGAATCGGCCCGCTCGGCGGCAAGCTCCATACGGCCCGGAGCCGGAACGACCAAGTAGCGACGGACTTTAGGCTCTGGCTGCGCAAACGCATCGTGGAGACAATGGACAGCCTGACGCTAGCGCGAGAGGCCCTCGTGGACCTTGCAGAGCGGCATCTCGGCGTGATCATGCCCGGATATACCCACCTCCAAATAGCTCAACCGGTGCTCCTCTCCCACCATCTGATGGCCTACGTGGAGATGTTAGGGCGGGATCGGGAGCGCTTCTCCGATTCGCTCCCCCGGGTAAACGTCTCCCCTCTCGGGGCCGGTGCCCTAGCCGGGACCGGATTTGCCATCGACCGCGAGCGCAGTGCCGAACTGCTTGGCTTCGACCGGCCCGCTGCCAACTCCCTAGACGCCGTCTCCGATCGCGACTTCGCCATCGAGTACCTAGCGAACGCCAGCATCCTGGCGATGCACCTCTCCCGGTTCCACGAGGAGTTGATCCTCTGGTCGAGTCCGGCGTTCGGGTTCATCTCGCTACCGGACTCCCATACCACGGGGAGTTCGATTATGCCACAGAAGAAAAATCCCGACGTAAGCGAACTGATACGTGGGAAGACAGGAAGGATCTATGGAGCCCTCATGGGACTCCTCACCGTCATGAAGGGGCTCCCGCTGGCCTACAACAAGGACATGCAGGAGGACAAGGGAGGGGTCATCGACACCGCCCGGACGATCGCGAACATCCTCGACCTCACTGCGACTATGATCCCCCTGATTGAGCCCCATCCCGAGCGAATGGCCGCGGCCGCGGCCGCGGCCTACGGCAATGCCACAGATCTCGCAGACTATCTGGTATCGAAGGGCTTGCCCTTCCGGGAGGCCCACCACATCGTCGGCCGCTTGGTCGCGATCGCCATCGACCAAGGCCGGAGGCTCGAGGAACTCGACCTCACCGACATGCGCACGGTGAGCGAGCGGATCGACGAGGGCGCACTCGAAGTTCTTCAACTAGAACGGGTGGTTAACTCTCGGACAAGCTATGGTGGGACGGCGAGGGCCCAGGTTGAGGCGCAGCTCGCACGGGTCAGGGCGACCCTTGCCGAGGAGAGGGGGTGATGAAGGTTCGCACGGAGACCCCAGTGCAGGGGGATGTCCTAGTCAGACCCGCTAGGGCCGACGACGTAGTAGCTATTCACGACATCATCGAACACTGGGCACGCCAAGGCCAGATGCTAAGCAGACCCATGCAGAATCTTTTTGAGAATCTGCGCGACTTCTTCGTAGCAGAGACCAGTACGGAAGAGGGGCTAAGGTTTGCGGGTACGGGAGCCCTGCACGTCCTTTGGGGTGACATCGCCGAGATCCGGGGGCTGGCAGTTGCACCCGACGTGCAGGCACGAGGAGTCGGGAGTAAGCTGGTCGCGGCCTGCGAAGCCGAGGCACGACGCCTCGGAATCCCGACGTTGTTCGCCTGGACTTACGCTGTCGGCTTCTTCGAGAGATGTGGGTTCCGGCTGATCGACAAGAGCCGTGAACTCCATCCCAGGGTGTGGTCCGAGTGTCTCCGCTGTCCGTTCTTCCGTGGCTGCAATGAGAACGGGCTAGTCAAGAAGCTCGAAGGTGTTCCCTTCCCCAAGGGATTGCCGAAACCACCACCGGCCCAGGTACCCCCGGGAATCTTGTAGCCTCGCAGCGGCGCCCCAACGGAAGTGAAGCATTGGGGGGCCCAACACAATCCAATGAGGAGGATTTGCTATGCTCAATCACAATGTGATTCGGTGCCGCGTATGCCAATGTAGCTCAGAGGTAGAGCAACCGATTCGTAATCGGTAGGTCGCCGGTTCAAATCCGGCCATTGGCTCCAAGCTTTTATCAGACCCTACAATCCCCACCTGTACTACCCGAATCTGGTTTGCGAATATCGACAGCACCTGTCCTATGCCTGCCTCACTCCTGGAAGTTTCTGATCAGAGAGCGCCACATAGGGGAACTCAGAAAGTGTAGCTATGCTAGGCTGCTCGGTACCAAGGATATCGTTGTGAGAGTGGCGTTACGAATCGGCATCGATGTTGGGGGCACCTTCACCGACCTCGTTGCCTACCACCCGCAGGACCAAGCGCTCTTCGCACATAAGGTCCTCACCACCCCGCACGATCCAACGATCGGTATCCTGACCGGCCTGCGGGAGCTACTCTCTCGCGCAGGCCTCGCTCCAGAGGAGCTGCACGAGGCGACTATCATCCACGGCACCACGCTGGCGGCCAACGCTCTGATCGAGCGACGCGGGGCGCGCACCGCCCTCGTGACGAGCCAAGGGGCCAGGGACATCATAGAGACCGGCAAAGAGAATCGCTACAACCCCTACGACCGCCTGCTCACCAAGCCTGCACCGCTGGTACCCAGGCCGTGGCGCCGCACCCTCGCTGAGCGTCTCCTAGCTGACGGTACCACCTTCACCGTGATCGACCCGGGCGAGGTAGCTCACGTTCTAAAGGAGCTGGTCTTCGAAGGGGTGGAGGCGGTCGCCGTCTGCCTCCTGCACAGCTACGCCAACCCCCGCCATGAACAGGCCGTAAGGACTGTAGCGGAGTCGCTCGGGCTAGACGTATACCTTAGCCTCTCGAGTGAAGTCGCACCGGAAATCGGCGAGTTCGAACGGATGACTACTACCGCGGCCAACGCCTACATCCAACCCATCGTCGAAGGGTATCTGCGCCGCCTTCAGGAAGCGCTGCTCGCAGCAGGCCACCGCGGCAGCTTCTACCTGGTGTGGTCCGACGGCGGGTTCGCCTCGGTCGAGGCCTCGCTGCGAACTCCCATCCGACTACTGGAGTCCGGACCAGCTGCAGGCGCGCTAGCTTCGGGACATGATGCCAGGGCCGGGGCTCTGGAGCGGATCGTTGCCTTCGATATGGGAGGGACCACTACCAAGGTCTGCTTAGTCCGGGAGGGGACACCGGGTCGCTGCTCGGCGCTCGAGGTGGGTCGGGTCCACCGCGACAGGCCGGGGAGCGGCATCACTGTGCGAGTCCCAAGTATCGAACTGCTGGAGATCGGGGCGGGTGGTGGCAGCCTAGTGGGCATCGACGAGATGGGCCTCCTCAAGGTGGGACCGCAGAGCGCCGGCGCCGACCCTGGACCCGCCTGCTACGGCTTGGGCGGCAGCGGAGCGACTGTCACGGACGCGAACCTAGCGCTCGGTTACCTCGCCGCCCAGACGCCGCTCGCCGGGGGCCTCGAACTCGATGCCGAGCTGGCTCTTCAGGCCCTGGAGGGTGTCGGTAGCAGACTGCACCTCTCCGCCTTGGAAGCCGCCAAGAGGGTGCGGCGCCTGGTAACTGAGAAGATGGCTCAGGCGATCCGCTTACACGTCACCGAGTTAGGCGAGGACCCCCGAGACTATCTGCTCATGGCCTTCGGTGGAGCCGCGCCGCTCCACGCCTATGACATCGCCCGCAATCTCGGAATCGAGCGGGTGAGGTTCAGCAGTCGGGCGGGGGTGTTTGCTGCCTTCGGCCTCCTCACTGCCCCTGCCGGCCTCGAGCTAGTCCAGACCCTGATCTCCCCTCTGCAGAGGCTGTCCAGAGACACGCTAGAGGCCAGCGCCAGGGAGTTGAGGGAACGCGCGCTGACGACCCTCCGCTCGACTGGCTTAGCTGACAACGAGATCGAGATCGGGTACGCCCTCGACATGCGCTACCAGGGACAAGGATACGACGTCACGGTCCCGATCGACCTTTCCTCAGAACTCGAATCGGGCAGCCTTGAGGCGGCCTTCAAAACAGCCTACTGGCGCCGCTACGGCGTCCATCATCAGGGGCAGGTGGAGGTCCGCGCCTGTAGGCTCCAGGCACAGGGCCCCGAGCCGGAAATCACGCCCCACCCCTCTAAAGTGATCGGCCCTACCGACTGGACGCCGCGCACGCGGCGTGTGTGGTTCGACGAAGGGAATGACTGGTTCGAAGCCCAAGTGATCTGTCTCCACCAACTCCAACCCAAGGAATGTCTCCATGGTCCCCTGGTGATCGAGGCTGACCACACCACCTACGTGGTGGGACCGTCTGGAGCGGTGTCGCTCACAGAAACCGGTGAACTCGTTATGGAAGTACCTCCGCGATCCTCCTCGGACCTTCGAAGCAGGGGGACAGAGGGGCTCGAGATTGTAATCAGTCGGCTCCGGGCCATCGCCGACGAGGCTGATCGAGCGCTCCTGCGCACGGCGTTCTCCAGCGTGGTGCGGGACGCCAAGGACTACTCCCTGGTGATCGCCGACCCACAGGGCCGCTGCCTAGCGCTCCCGACCGAATGCATGCCCCTGTTCGTAACCAGCATGCCGCGCACCATCAGGCTCTTGGCAGAGCAATTCCCCCCTGCAACCCTCAATCCAGGAGACATCCTGATCACCAACGATCCGTGGCTCTGCGCCGGCCACAAGTCGGACCTGGTTCTGATCGCACCCGTCTTCCACCAAGGCGAGGTTGTTGCCTTCGTGGGAACCATCCTCCACGTTGCCGACATCGGCGGGACGCTCGGAGACTTCCGTGCCTGGGACGTGTATGAGGAGGGGCTCGCCCTGCCCCCACTGAAGCTCTATCAGGGGGGGCGGGCGAACCGGGGCGTGGAGTCGATTCTGCTCGCTAATGTGCGGCTACCGGAGCAGGTTCGGGGGGACATCGCCGCGATGCGGGCCGCCATCGAAGTCGCCTCGCGCCGGCTGTGTGCACTCCTCGAGGAGGCGCGTCGGCTCGACTTAGAAGCGGTCGCTGAGGAGGTGAGCGTCCGGGCTCAACGGGCCGTGCGAAAGCACTTAGATAGACTACCGCGAGACAACTTCTATGCCCAACTGGAAGTCGACGGCGCCCCAGGAGACGACCCGAACAGTTACCTGCCGATCCACCTGGAGCTGCGCGCCTCCCTGGAGGACGGGGAACTGCTCCTCGACTTCTCGGGGTCGGACCCCCAGCAGCCCCGGCAAGCGATCAATGTTCCCCTCTCCTACACCTTAGCCGACGCCATCTACGCGGTGCAGTACCTGTTCACCCCTGACATCCCCAACATCGGCCCACAGTTCAGCCCGGTTCGGGTGCAAGCACCTGAGGGCAGCATTCTGAACGCCGTACCGCCGGTCCCCGTCTACGCCCGTACCCGAACGGGACTCCACATCAGCACCCTGTTCAATGCAGCCTTAGCAGTCGCGTTGCCGGAGCAAGTCCAAGCTGGCTCGGGGCACACCTTCATCCTGACAGTCGCCGGGCACAGCGATGACGGCGACTTCTTCCAAGTGACCCTCATGCCGAAAGGGGGGATGGGTGCCGGAGGTGGTCAGGACGGTTGGAACTGCACTGTCTTCCCTACCAACAGCACCATGATCTCCACCGAGGTTGCCGAAAGCCTCTGCCCGATCCTGATCGGTCGCGAGTTCCGGCGCGACTCGGGGGGCGCCGGCCGCGAAAGGGGAGGGGTCGGCCAGGTGATCACCGTCCAGTCGCTGGCTGATCGCCCGCTGACCCTCGCCTTCCGCCCCAACTTCGTCAGCCACCCACCTGTCGGTCTGCTGGGCGGTCACCCCGGCATGGGCACGCGCACCGAAATTGACGGACAACCGCCGCACGAAAATCCTCTCACCCTCTACCCCGGCGGAGTGTTCCAGGCGTGGACGGCGGGCGGCAGCGGGATCGGCGATCCCCTTAAGCGAGATACCGAGTGCGTACATAAAGATGTCTCCGCCGGCCTCGTCAGCTCCAGGCAGGCCCAAGAGACCTATGGCGTGGTGGTGGACCCTGCGACCGGGAAGGTCGACGCCCCGAAGACTGCTGCGGAGCGTCTCCGCCGCGCGGAGTGACCCGACCCCCATAGAGCGGGACGCTCAGGTAGGCACGATCCGGCCAGGGAAGCGAGATCCAAACGCCCCCTACCCCTCAACCAAGTGAAGCGGTACCTCACCAGCCAAGACCCTCTGACAGTTGATGAAATGCTCGCGGGCGATGGCATGGTGGCGTTCGACCGTCCCGCTAGCATTGTGCGGCGTCAACACCACATTGGGAAGCCTCAGCAGCGGGTGCTCCGGGGGGGGAGGCTCTGGATGGAACACGTCAAGGCCGGCACCGCCCAGGTGACCAGACGCCAGTGCCCGATGGAGAGCATCGAGGTCATAGGTGTCACCTCGGCAGGTGTTGATGAATAGTGCACCGGGCTTCATGCGGGCGAACTCAGCCGCGCCGAACAGCCGCCGGGTCTCCGCAGTCAGGGGGGTGTGGACGGTCACCACGTCGGAGCAGGTGATGATCTCATCGAACGAGACCGCCTGCAACCCCAGCTCCCACTCCAACTCTGGAGGAGGACGGAGCGGATCAGAGTAAAGGGTATCGACTTCGAAGGCGTGGAGCAGTCGCGCCACCTTCCGCCCGATGCGACCTAGCCCCACGATCCCCACCCTCTTGCCGTGCAGTAGGTGGATATCCTCACGGCAGCCGAACACGTCGAACCCCCCCTCCCGCACGCCTAAGTGGATCGGGATCAGCTGTCTCCAGAGCGCCAGGATCAGCATCAGAGTGTGTTCGGCCACCCCCTCCGGCGTCAGCGTAGGGCTGGTGGCCAGGGGGATACCGGCACGCCTAAGCCCCTCAACATCGACAGTGTCCAGACCCACACCGAACTTCTGTACCAACCGACAGTTCTTTAGCAGCGGCACCCACTCAGGTAATACCCTGCCACTCACCAGGAAATCGGCCTTGGGCAGCAGAGACTCGATCGCGTCGTCGGGGAAGCGGAGTTCGAACTCCTCCGGGACATGCTCAAGGGCCACCGAGCGCACCCAGGGATGGTCGAGGTTATATACGATCAGGAGACGCTTCGCCATCATCGACCACTCTTCCCAACCCACCACACCTCGTCCTCGGCACAGGTCGCCTCATCGGCGGGGTGGCCGCCGTGTGTGCTGACGCTGGCCGCCACCTTCATGTGAACGCGCCCCTCTAGCCGTTCTCCCTCAAAGGTCTTACCGCCCACCTCAGGGGCCAGCCAGGTGGGCAAGGCAACCATGCCTTCGTCGTCTCCCACTTTCACCTCCCTGGGGACAGGACCGGTAGACCCCCACTGTCGATGGCTACGCTCAGCTTCAGCGAGGGGCGAACTGTACAGGAGGTCACTGCATGTGCTGCCCCGATGTAGTCGGTCGATTCCCGGGAAGCCGAGATGTTCCCCACAGTCCACTGCCGATCACCAACTCAGCGACGCCGTACCGCGCTGCCCAGCCGTTCCGAGTAGGAATATGGCGGGGGACGGAGATCAAGCCGAATTATGCATCACTCCCTGTGCAGTGGGGTCAGATCCTCGATCCAAGGTATCACCGCATCCCCGCTTGAGGAGCCGACTGTTCGGGGTCGTTGCAAAGACCCGTACGATCTTTCGCCTCACCTCCCAACCGTGGCGTCTCGATTACCTCGGACCCCACTTAAGCAATCCCATCGGCCATTCTATCCAGAGTTCGAAGTGGATCAGGGCCTTACACGTCCTGGCCGGGCAGTATATTACGTCGAGAGTACTTGTCTTGAATACACTGCTTTGAGCGCTCAGACAGACTCGGCTCTCTGGCACCACCGCCCAGTAGCCTGAACCCCCTCAACAGGTATACTTGCCAGAGTGCCTCGGCAATCTCCCTGGTACGAGCCATATCACCCAGCATCGGTTGGCCGTCTCAGCCTTTCCTGCAGAGACTCGGGGGCGGTCTACCTCTCAATCGGTCGTCAGCCATAGATTCCTATACAGTAATAGGGAGCAGCATGTTGGATCCATCGGTACTCCGCCAGACCTATGACCAAGACGGGTACGTGATCGCCCGCAACGTAATCGACGCTGACCTAGCAGCAGAAACTGTAGACCACGTGCAATGGCTCCTCGAGAGGAATCCGGGAGTACGGCCCGAGCAGCTCGGCCACCCCCTGCTGGTCCACGATCCCTTCATGCATCACTTGGTCCGAGACTCCAGACTACTCGACCTCGTTGAGCGGTTTGTCGGCCCCGACATCGCCCTGTTCGCCGCCCACTACATAGCCAAGAGGCCTCACGACGGCCAAGCCGTGCTCTGGCATCAGGACGGTACCTACTGGCCCCTTGAACCCATGGAGGTCACCACGGTCTGGCTGGCTGGCACGGATTCGACGGTGGAGAACGGGTGTATGCGGGTTCTGCCCGGCACGCAGAACGCTCGGCTGCTAAAGCAGAGCGAGCTCGAGATCGTGGATGACGGCAAAAACGTTCTGTCTTCTGGCATCCGTCCCGGTAAGATCGACGACTCCAACGCGGTGGATCTCGAGTTGAGGGCCGGTGACGTCTCCATTCACAACCCGAAGATCATCCACGGATCGAACCCGAACTACTCGGATTGGTGGCGCGTAGGTCTGACGCTCCGCTACATACCCACCTCCACCTGCGTGAAACGGGAGGGGCACGAGTGCATCCTGCTTCGCGGCGAGGCTCACCCTGCAGTAGAAAACCTCTACGCCACCCGCCCGACGTATATCCCCGGCAAGCACATGCCGTTTAGGGGTGCGAAGTGATGGACCTGGAAAAGGGCCCAAGATCTATTTTGAGGAGCTAGACCCTTTGACGGGTAAACTTCCCTAGTCTCAACCAACAGATGCAATACGACCACCCTGACCTAGCCCAAGAGCCACTCGCCTGGGAACGGTGATCATAAAGAGACTCTTGCGGGCCAAACTCTCATCCCTTTCACCGGCTAGAAGGATAAGACATTGCAGGTGACCCGCCTCCTCATCCTGATCGCCAGCCTCCTCCTGTTCGGGAACGTCCCAGGACAAGAGGTGCGAATCGGCATCGTCGTCTCGGAAGACGGAGCGGACCTCGAACTCGGACAGGCCCAAGCCTCTGCCGCTTATACCAGGTTGCAGTCGCTCGGCGGAAACCCGGGCCGCTACGGCCACCACGTCGAACTGATCCTCCTCGAAGACCACGGAAACCTCACCCGAAGCCTCGAACTTACCAGAGAACTGGTCGAGGAGCGAGGAATTCATGCTGTCATCTGTTGCACATCTGCTGCGGCGACGGGGCTCGTGGCAGCCTACCTCCAATCCGCACAGACCGTCCTCCTGTCTCCGGCACCGCTCAACCGGAGCAGACCTGGGGAGGAACTTGTCTGGACCTTCACCCTGGTCCCTAGGACCACCACCCTCATGGCAGCACTACTCGGACACATTCAGGACTCTGGCGGGAACGCAGTCGGACTGATGACCTCCGCCAACACCTTCGGCGATGAAGCGGCACAACTCCTCAACAACAATCTGGCGGTGGCCGGCATGTCGCTTGCTGGCGAGGCCCGCTACCGCCCGGGGGCGACCGCACTGACCCCGGAAGCGCTCTGGGTAGCTACGCGCCAGCCCGATGCCGTCGTGATCTGGGGTCTTGCCGAGGACACGAGACGCGCTGTTACAGCACTCCGGATCCGCGGTTTCGTTGGACCTATCTATGCCAGACCGGAGGCGGAATTCGCGCTGGGGTCGCTCGACCCCTCTTCATTAGACAATGTCCTCGTACCTGTCATCCCGGCCGCTGCAGGAGCCAGCCTCACGGCCGCGCATCCATCGGCAGTCGCCGAGCGGCAGTTCCAACTCCACCTCGCCAACCTCTCTGGATCGGAAGGTATCGGCGGTACCAGAGTCTACGATGCGATAGGCTTCCTCTTCCGGGCGGTGGAGCAGACTGCACTCTATCCGGTGCAACCCGCCGACGTAGCAGCCTACCGGCTAGCCCTAAGAGACGCCCTTGTAGGACTGCCGGAGCAGGCCGGAGCGAGCGGTCTTTTTGACTTTCGCGAGGGTCGGACCGACGGAGCGCTCTCCTCAGGCCTAGTCGTGGTCGAAGTGAACCGCGGCGGAGGTGCCCGCCTCCCGTAACAGATCGTCGGCTGCAAAACCTTACGGAGTCCAGCGCCTAGTCGCGGTAGACTGACGGTTAATGATCGATCAACTGAACACCCTACGAGCCGAATTCGAGATGCTGGAGCGGAGCCTGGGGAACCCAGAACTCCTCCAGGACCAACCCCGCTACTTAGCAGTCATGAGACGTTACAGCGACCTTAAGAGTGTGGTCGAGACCTTCCGGGATTACAACTCTGTCCTCGAAGCGATCGTGGAAACCGAGGCGGCCCTAGCGGATCCCGAATTGACCGAGATGGCTCGAGAGGAGTTGGAGCTACTCGAGGGGACGAAGCTCGACCTCGAACGCCAACTGGAAAGGTTGCTGCTACCCAAGGATCCGTACGATGACAAGAATGTCATTATTGAAATTCGCGCGGCCGCTGGCGGTAACGAGGCATCCCTCTTCGCCAGGGAGATCCTCGGAATGTATCAGCGTTACGCGGAGGTGCTCGGCTTCCGAAGCGAGATCCTCGACTCGAACCCGACCGATGTCGGTGGGCTGAGCAAGGTCTCCCTCGAGATCTCTGGCAGAGGGGCCTACAGCCGATTTAAGTTCGAATCCGGCGTCCACAGGGTGCAACGCGTGCCCAGGACCGAGACGCAGGGTCGGATCCATACCAGCACAATCACCGTCGCGGTCCTCCCTGAAGCGGGAGATGTGGATATTGACCTCTCCCCCAACGACTACCGAGTCGATGTATTCCGGTCGAGCGGTCCGGGGGGGCAGTCCGTGAACACCACCGACTCGGCCGTGCGTATCAGCTACCGGCCCGGTACCGCAGATGAGATCGTGGTCACCTGCCAGGATGGCAAGAGCCAGATCAAGAACAAGGAGAAGGCCCTGACCGTCCTCCGGGCGCGGCTCCTAGAGCGGGAACGGGCGAAAGCCGAGGCCGAGGTAAGGGAGTCGAGGCTGGTCCAAATCGGGTCGGGCGAGCGATCGGAGAAGATCCGTACCTACAACTTCCCGCAGTCCCGGGTGACAGACCACCGGATCGACTTCACCTCTCACAATCTCGCCGAGATCATAGCGGGCGGGCTCGAGAAGCTTAATGGCGCCCTCACCGATGCCGAGCAGGTGAGGCGCCTCCACATGATATCCCAGGGAGTAGCTACCGCGAACCCTTCGGATCGAGCCGGTGGCACGGCGTGAATTCGTCGTTGCCGCAGCGATACTGCTCGACTCGCGAGGTCGGGTGTTGCTCGTCGGCAACGACTGGCAGGGTTACGGTCACGTCCGCTACACGCTCCCCGGCGGGGTGGTCGAACGCGGGGAGTCGACTTTCGACGCCCTCCGGCGCGAAGTGAAGGAGGAGACGGGGCTCTCCATCACCCGGATCGAGCACCTCGCGTACGCGGTGCACATCGAGGATCGGCGCCGCAACGACCGGGCGATCTCCTTTGCCTTCGCAGCAGAGTATGACGGACTGCTGAATCCCAGAGATCCCGATGGATTCATCGTAGAGGCAAGGTTCTTCCCGGTAGGCGAGGTAGAGAACATCATCCCCGCCCCCCCGCTACGAGAGCCTCTAGCAACCTACCTCAGGGACCGCAGCGCCGGCAGATTCTACAGTTACACGGGCTGGGATGGGCGCGGCAACCAAGGGGTCTGACGCGCTCTCATCGCCCGCCGATCTGACAACGGCTACATGTTGTCGATGAGAGCCGTCCCAAATTCGCTGCAGCTGAGCAGGGTGGCGCCCTCCATGAGCCGGTGGAAATCATAGGTCACCCTCTTCTGTCCGATGGTGGTGTCCATGGCCCCAACGATTAGATCGGCTGCCTCAGACCAGCCGAGGTGTCGAAGCATCATCTCCCCGGAAAGGATCACGGACGAGGGATTGACCTTGTCCTGGCCAGCATACTTTGGTGCGGTGCCGTGCGTAGCCTCGAAGACTGCGTGGCCGGTCTCATAGTTGATGTTGGCGCCCGGCGCGATACCGATACCGCCGACCTGAGCAGCTAAGGCGTCGCTGATGTAGTCCCCATTTAAGTTGAGGGTTGCCAGGACAGAATACTCTGCGGGCCGAGTCAGCACCTGTTGCAGCATGGCGTCGGCGATCACGTCCTTAACAACGATCTTCGGGCCCGAGATCGGGCTCTCTATCGTTCTCCAGGGACCGCCGTCGAGCGACTCGGCACCAAACTCAGCATCGGCGAGCCCGTAGCCCCAGTCGCGGAACGCACCCTCTGTGAACTTCATGATGTTTCCCTTATGGACCAGCGTCACGCTGTCACGGCCCGTCTGGATCGCGTAGCGGATGGCGGGTCGGGCGGGGCGCCCCGGTCCCCCCCTCCGGCCGGGGCTGGATCCCCTCCCCGCGGGGCCCGGGCACGGGGGGCTGGGGGCGGGCAGGAGCCGCTCCGTTCCCTCCTTCGAGACGGGCTTGATACCGATCCCGACGGTACTCGGAAAGCGGATCTTGGTGTAGGACTCCGGGAACTCCCTCTCGATCAACTCCAGGAAGCGAGTCGCCTCCTCAGTATCGTGCTGGTATTCGATCCCAGCGTAGATGTCTTCAGTGTTCTCACGAAAGATCACCATGTCCACCAACTCTGGATTACGAACGGGGCTGGGCACACCGTTAAAGTACCGGACCGGTCGCACGCAAGAGTACAGGTCGAGTCGCTGGCGGATCGCCACGTTGATCGAACGGATCCCACCACCAACCGGGGTGGTAAGCGGCCCTTTGATACCGATCAAGTACTCCCGGAGGACATCCTCGGTCTCATCGGGAAACCACACAGCCTCGCCATATATCGAGTTGGCCTTATCGCCTGCGAATACCTCCATCCAGGCAATCCGCCGCTCGCCCCCGTACGCTCTCTCCACGGCCGCATCGAGAACCCGCTGCGCAGCAGACCAGATGTCGGGCCCCGTCCCGTCCCCCTCAATGAACGCGACAATCGGGCGGTCACTCACCCGGAGCGCACCACCGACCATAGTGATCTTGTCGCCCTCGGGAACCGTTATCTGTCGAAAACTCATGGCTCTCCTCGATCAGCGTGGGATCGGCTGCCACCCCGGTTGGCTCGCCTCGGAACGGACCCTGGGCCCAGCATAAACAGCAACAGAGTCTACCACGCCCTAGTATCCTTTCTGCATGAGCCCCTACCCCAGCCAGATCTCGGTCGATGAGGCGATAGAACTCGTCTGCTCAAAAACCCCGATGGGACCTCCAGAGCGGGTGCCGATCGACCTCGCGCTAGGCCGCACACTCGCCAAGAGGCTAGCGAGTCGGGCCGACCACCCCACCGTAGACAATTCCGCGATGGACGGCTTTGCCTGCCGCATGGTCGATACGGCAGAGGCATCTGAAGACGACCCTGCCATCCTTGCTGTAGTCGGCGAGGTGCCGGCGGGACGACCCTACCAGAGGAGCGTCGGCCTAGGTGAAGCGGTACGCATCTACACGGGTGGAGCTGTTCCCTGTGGGGCGGACGCGATCGTCCCCGTCGAGGTGACGCGAGAGCGCGCAGGGCGGGTGGAGGTGCTCGAGCCGGCCCGGCGCAACCACATCCGCCCGAAGGCCCAAGACCTTAAAGCAGGGAGGAGCTACTTAGAGCCGGGCACCCGGCTCGACAGCGCCAGCATCGGGCTCGTGGCAGCCATGGGGCACGCGACACTGTCGGTGGTCCGCAAGCCACGGGTAGGCATTCTAGCGACAGGCTCGGAGGTCGTCGCCCCCGGTGGCACCCTCAAACCGGGTCAGGTTTTTAACGCCAACGCCTACTCGGTCGCCGCCCTAGTGCACGCAGCAGGCGGGGAGCCCGTCCACCTACCCCTTGTGCCCGACGATGCAGGGGCTCTAGAGGGGGTAATCGGAGAGAACCTTGGGCTCGACCTGCTCTTGACCTCTGGCGGGGTCTCTATGGGCCGCTACGACCTAGTGCGCGACCTCCTTCTCGACGGCGGTGAGGTGTTCTTCTGGAAGGTGGCGATGCGCCCGGGCGGCCCGGTCATGTTCGGTCGCTGGCGTGGACTCCCCATTCTAGGGCTGCCGGGGAATCCGGTCTCTAGCGTAGTCGTGTTCCTGCTCCTCGGCAGAGCTTTCCTGGACACGTTCCTTGGGAGGAGCGATCCCCTACCCTACCACCGGCGGGTGAAGGCCCAAGCGGGCCAGACCTTCCGTGCCTCAGGGGCAAAGGAGACGTTTCAGCGCGTGAGGATCCTGCGCCATGCGGGCTCGGCAGTGGCCATCACCACGGGGAATCAGAGTTCCGGCGTGCTCCGTTCGATGGTCGAGGCCGATGCGCTTGCCATCTTACCAGGCGGCACCGAGGTCGCGGAGGGTGATGACCTAGAGGTCATCCCGCTCCACCCTCACCTAGGTTAAAGCCGCGCTTAGCAACCGAGTGCGGTGGCAACCTTGCGCGCGAGATCGGGCCCGGCGTGCTCACGCACAAGCGCGAGCGCCAAGTCGACCCCCGCATCCGGCGTTCCAGCACACCACACGCCTGTGGGATTCCGGACGAGCGCCTCCTGCCGGTGCTCCCCCACCTCGAACTCCTCGAGCCGTTCTAGAAGTTCCGGCGGACCGCAGATGTTCTGGTCCCTTAGGACACCCGCAACCCCAAGCAGGACAGCCCCACTGCCGATCGCAGCCACTACCGTCGCCCTCGAGGAGGTGGTTGCAAGGAATCTGATAGTGGCGAGGTCTTTCGCAGCCCTCTCCACCCCAAGGCCGCCAGGGACAATCAACACATCAGTCCGGGGAACGCTGGCGAATGCCCACTTCGGCGTCAGGGTCAGGCCGGAGACGGTCTGCACGGAGAACCTCGAGCGGGCCACGGTAAAGGGTTCGATAGTGGCATCGTCCCCCTGAAACCTCCGTGCGGAGCCGAGGACGGCGGTCGGAGCGGCCACCTCGAACTCTCCAACATGATGGTAGAGGAGGACCCCAACGTTCATATAGCCATCTTGGCCTGGACAGCTCCGGAGCACCCCAGTCCTACTCCACAGGGACCTTGAGGGCCGTCCGCCCTGGTTCAGTCTTCATCTTCGACCTCCCGTTCCGACTGGGCAAGCCCTCCAATCAACTCGTCGAGCTCTTCCCCCTGGTAGTCTGTAACGGTCTCTTCAATCAGCTTAAGGGCGTCGACAGCGTCCGCCTCTGGAACCAGGACATACGTGATCCCCAGCCCGTGGGAACCGAGGTGGGTCAGGGCGTCCCCCATGCCGGGTTCGCGGGTAATCACGATGAAACCCTCCTCTTCGAGCAGGGCGGCCACCATCTCGGCAAGCGGGGCCGCCGGTGCCACGTCGACGACCGCCCAGCGATCACCGTTGATGACCATAGATCGGCCTTTCATGGCCCCACCAGCAGCCCGCAGATGAGATCGGCATAGACCTCTCTAGCGATGGGGAGGTGCTCTAGTGGTATCGACTCTCTGGTCGTGTGAGCGAGCTCCTCCTCTCCAGGTCCGAAGCCGATAACGGGGGCCCCGAAGCGGGCGAGTTGTGGGGCATCGGTAGCGAACCACCACACCCCCTCCTTGTAAGGGAGGTTGTTCTTGACCAAGCTACTGCAGATGATCTCCCGAGATCGCTCGACCGCACGGCTCGCCCCCGGAGTGAGGTAGGGGCCGACTATCTCGCCCCGACGGATGCGAATCTCACCATTCTCCGTGATGAGCTCGGAATCAGGGATGGTCCAGCGGATGCCCGGATCCAGGGCCTGGATGCGCCGCAGGATATCCTCAGGCTCATCTCCCGGAACGTTGCGGTAGTCGATGATCAGGTCAGCCGACCCGGGAACCACGTTCGTCCCGCCCTTAGGATGGCTGACGAGGTAGGTCGGGGTCGCGGTCGATCTCTTGAGCGGTCCCCCTTCGGGCAGAACGAGCCCCTCTAGCCTTGAAAGGAAGGCTGCTGCCCGGTTAAGGGCATTCTCACCGAGTTCGGCCTTCGCGGCGTGGGCCATGCAACCCGGAACGATCCCGTGCAACTCCACCCGCCCACGATGACCGAGTTTCAAAGAGAGATTGCTCGGTTCCCCCAAGACAACGATGTCCGGCCGCAACGTCTCTGCAAGGTGGTACGAACCTAAACCCCCTACCTCCTCGAGGACAGCACCTGCTACGACCAGAGTACCGATGAAGCCACGCTCGCGGGCGTCGAGGGCAGCGAAGGTCATGCAGGCAACCGCAGACTTCATATCGCAGGCACCGCGCCCCCAGATCCTTCCATCCGCTATAGCACCAGACAGGGGCGGGTAGGACCACTCCTTCTCGTCACCGAGCGGAACCGTGTCGAGGTGCCCGTTAAGCATCAGGGTCGGACCCGCTCCCCCACGCAAGACTCCGACAGCGTTACCAGCTTCGTCGAGGTAGGCCTCATCATAGCCGAGAGACTCGAAAGCACTAACTAGAACTGCAGTGGCCCCGCTCTCGCGCCCGGAGGGGCTGAAGGTTCGGATCAGCGATTCTGCTAGCCCTGCTTCGTTCATCACAGGAACATCAATCATAGAGGCATCATACGACGTAGATCAAAGGCTTCACGTGTAGAACGTGAGATATGGACTGCTGAACCAACTCAAGACAGAGCCACTCGCAACCAGTCCGGCGAGTTCGCTGACAATCAGAGATCAGCATGGGTCGGACGACAGGGACCACCAGACTGAGGCGGGGACCCCATAAACTGTGAGCAACACCTTTGATGGGGCTATCCCTAACTAGAAGACACCCCTTTGGCAAGAACCATAAACGCTAGTGAGTCCAAGAAAGGCCAGGAAGCTCTCTCCATAGCGTTCGGTGACCAGCCTGCGATAGCCACGAGAAGAGGCGTTCGATCTTCCAGTGCTGCTTAGGCCGTAAGCATTCCTCTGATCCGGCTGCGCCGCTCCAAGTCTTGAGCCAAGGTCTACCCGATCCATGATGCTGGCTTTACTCCACTGCTGAGATCGGCAATGGCAGGTCTGATATGAGCGATCCAGCAGCCTCGATCATTGGGCACCGCATATCCACAGCATCCCGTCTAACACCAGCTCGTGAATTGCGCCAGCGACCTCCTTGTTTGCATATCCAAGCGCGACATCACATCAGCTCTATCTATGAGATGGCTTCCAGAGAGTGCTGGAGCCTGCCAGATCGTATGATGTGCGCTACATACTAAGTCGTTCAGCTACCGACGGTGCCGGACACCTTGCCAGGGTCCCAGCGATACGCCTTCAGATCGATCAGAGTTCCCGAGAAGCGGACTCCCTCAGCCTCAAGGAGGGCCCGTTGCAATTCCCCCACCCCAATCTTGTAGGTAGAAAGCCCTCCAGAGGCGTTCACGACCCGTTGCCAAGGAATATCCTCGCAACTGCCAGAACCTCTTAAGACGGTGCCGACCTGCCGGGCAGCTAACGGCGAACCTGCGAGGGCCGCCACCTGACCGTAGGTGGCCACCCGTCCTTTCGGGATCGCCCTGACGACCCGCAACACAGACTCTCGAAAGGTCAGCATGACGGTTCAGAGTAAACGAACTCCCAGATAAGCAACTCTAGCTACCTTACACTCTAGTTCCATGAAGCTTCCCCCTCCCCGGCTCCTGCTGGCCTGCCTGCTCCTAGTCGCCCCCCCGACCCTCGCCCAAGGTCTTCCCCAAGGCTACACGGAGTTGGTGGGGGACGCCACCCTCGAGGACTCGCTGCAGCGGGCTGTCAACCAGGCTCGCGAGGAGGCCGGGGTAGCCCCGCTAGCACTCGACGCGAGCCTAGTCCTAGCCGCACGCCACCACGCCCTAGAGATGGTGAGGCTGGAGTATTTTTCGCACACGTCACCACTACCGAGCCACCGGTCCCTGCGGCACCGGGTCGCACTAGCAGGATCTGCGCTAGTCACGCTGGGCGAGAATCTCGCCCTCGTCCCAACCGGGTCGGCGGTCGCCGAAGAGGCCGTAGGAGGCTGGCTGGCGAGCCCCGGACACCATGCCAACCTGATGAACCCTCTCTATACACACGTCGGCTATGGGACAGCCACCCTTGCAAATCAAGTCTACATAGTCCAAGTGCTGGCCTACAAACCCCTGGAACTTGCAAGTGCCACGGCGACACTCGGGGTGGCAGAAGCCCATCGAATCACCCTCGAGATCGAAGTGGCGCGGGAGGCCTCAGTCCTTTTGACAGCGGGCAGAGCCATGTTGGAACCGAGGAGTATTGCGAGCGGCAGGAGCTCTCAGACGATCATGCTCGACGATCTGGCACCGGTTCACATCCGCGCAGGGGTTGCACTGCCAGGTTCTCAGAGATATGTGCTGGAGGAGTCTGGGTGGTTCGATCCCTCATCGGGAAGCTGGGTTCCAGACCCTTCAGCAGCACGCGAACTGATCCGAATCGCCCGGGTAACCGTAGAGAGCACCAGTGAGTCCCAGATCATTGTAGACTTCCTGTTCGGCCAAGCTATTGATCGGAAACTGGCTGTCTTCGCGAACGGCATCCACCTATCCGATGCCGAGGTCGAAATTGCAAATCTTCGCCTTGTCCTCCCTGTAGAACCCACCAGGATCGACATCGGCGAGGTGCTCAACGGGGATCGCGTGCGCCTGATCCATTCGCTTGATCTCAGTGTCTCTCCCCCTATCCGGGTGCTGCCTGCCAAACCTTAAAGTCTGTCCCATAAGTCATAGGGAACTGTCAGGTGATTGCCGTCACTGTATGGAAACGTTGTCCTTCTCAACATCAGGATAGAGAGCATCGACCTGCCGCTGGATCGTGAGTGTGCGCCCGAGAGCAGTCACCATCCGGCAATAGGTGCGGATGTCATCAAGTGTCCTCTTAACCTTCTTAGCCACCAAACAGCTTGATAGTTTCCATGGGCCTGCGACCTTGGTTTCGGTAACCGAGATGGGGTCGTTCAGAGTTGTAGTGGTGGAGCCAGGTATCGAGATCGGCTGGGAGCAGATCGACGCTCTCATAGCAGGTCTCGGCTAGCTTGATCCGGAAGAACTCAGCCAGGACCGCGCTCCACCAATCCGTTCGTC
>MKWU01003183.1_pt1 | contig 22302 bp, 20 predicted proteins | sample 809101 | NCBI WGS metagenome assembly MKWU01 (sample SAMN05860141, study PRJNA318959) | sponge metagenome | host: Aplysina aerophoba | place: Slovenia: Piran, Adriatic Sea, Gulf of Piran | collected 2013-05-07 | reverse complement strand
ACGGAAACGGAGCTCACACTTTATGCTTTGAGAGCGGCGCCAAAAAGTCAAGTCCCCAGAAACTGGCCCCTCATTCCGGCATCCGTAGCGGGAAAAACCCCAAAGCAGGCTAAATTTAGAATTGCTGCCAAGAAATGAACCCTGAGCGGCCCGTCCGGCCCGTGCGGGGTCCCGAAGTGGGCCTCAACCTGCCTCACTCAGTCGCTTGCGCCATCCATTCCTTGCTGCGCCGGCCGAGCTCCTCGGGCGTGACATCCTCAATGTGCGTGGCGATCGACCACTTGTGACCGAACGGGTCTCGGAGCATGCCCGAGCGGTCGCCATAGAACTTGTCCTCCACTGCCTGTAGTTCGGTCGCGCCGGCGGCCAGTGCGCGGGCGAACATGTCGTCGACATCCTCGACGTACAGCAATAGCGACACCGGGGTGCCGCCGATCGTTTCGGCGGACAGCGCGTCCAGTTCCGGGAACTCGCCCGCGAGCATCAGGCGCGAGTCGCCGATGCTGAATTCGGCGTGGCCGACCCGGCCATCAGGCATCTCCAGCCGCTCCAGTTCGACGGCGGCGAACGCTTTGGCGTAGAAATCGAGCGCCGCGGCGCCGTCCTTGACGATGATGTAAGGGGTGACCGAGGTGTAGCCCTCCGGGATGTGGTGAACCGCCATGCTCTGTATCCAGCCTCAACCCTACGATAGCAGTCTAGGCCGAATGGCCCGGGACGCCCTGAAGTAGACTCGTAGAATGTTCAAAGTCTGGTCCGAGCGGGCGATCCTGCCCGACTGCGTGCCCCTTCTCGATGGCGTGGCCGAGCCGATTGGACCCGGATCGGCCACGCCCGATAACCCCCTGGCCTGCTTTCCCAGCGCCGATTGCGTGCTCGCGGGGGGGATGCGGTACGACAGCCGCGCTATGGACATGGCTCCGCACTTGCTGGTGATCTCGCGCATGGGCATCGGCTTTGAGAACATTGACCTCGGAGCCGCAACCGAGCGCGGCATCGCGGTAACCTACACACCGGACGGTCCGACTATCGCTACGGCCGAGCACGCGGTCGCGCTGATGTTCGCCATCGCCAAGGATCTCAAGAAAGCCTCGGACGGCCTGATTAACAACCGGCGGCCCGACTATTACGGGCGGCACTCGGCCGTCGAGATCTGCGGGGCACAAGTCGGCTTGGTCGGTCTCGGGCGCATCGGCTCCCGCGTGGCCAGCGTGCTCGCCGCCACCGGCACGCGCGTAGCAGCATACGATCCGTACATCGACGAGCAGAAAGCCGCGGAGCTGGGGGTGGAGCGGGTTGCGGACCTGCCCAGCCTGCTGGGCAGGTCCGACATCGTGTCGCTGCACCTGCCCCTCAACGACTCAACGCACCACCTGATCGGCCCGGCCGCGCTCGCGCAGATGAAGCCCGGCTCGATCTTGGTGAATGTCTCTCGCGGAGGCTTGGTCGACGAGGCGGCCCTGCTAGCAGCGCTGGAGAGCGGGCACGTGCGCGGGGCGGGCTTGGACGTCACCGATCCCGAGCCGGCCGAGGCGGACAACCCCCTGCTGCACCGCACTGACGTGATCGTCACTCCGCATGTCGGCTCGGCTTCGTACACCGGCAAGCGACGGATCCTCTCGCATGCGATCGAAAATCTCCGCCTGACACTGCGGCAAGAGCGTCCGGAGCACCTGCTCAACCCCGATGTTTGGGAGCGGGCTTGCGCCCGCATCGCAAGCGCAGCCTGATCAGGGCGGATTGATCGAACGGGCGCTTGGCCCGGCTTTGCTATGGTGTGGGACAGCGCCAGACGCTGGCCGGCACTGGACGCTGCCGGCTAAGCGCCATGTCGGAATCGGAGCGCTGGCAGCCCTGCGCATTTGTACCCTAGGAAGCGGCTCGAGCGGCAACGCCACGTTCGTTGCCACGGGCGAAGCACGCGTATTGTTCGATGCGGGATTCAGCTGTCGACAGATCCAACTGCGCCTGGCCGCGATCGGCGAAGACTACACGACGCTTGACGCGGTCGTGATCTCGCACGAACACTCCGACCATGTGCAAGGGCTGGAAGTGTTGGCCCGCAAGACCGGAGTCAGGGTCTTGGTTTCACAGCCGACGTCAGAGAAACTGACTTGGAAGAAAGCGGCGCCTGCGCTGGAAATCTTTGAGGCCGGGCGCGAATTCGAGATCGGGGACCTTGCCATAGAGACCTTCACGGTTTCGCACGACGCTGTCGATCCGGTCGGTTTCTGCGTCAGGCAGGGCGGCCGCAAGCTCTCGATCGCCACCGATCTCGGCTACATGACAGATTCGGTCCGCTACCACCTGTTGGACTCCGATCTTATCGTGCTGGAATCCAATCACGACCTAGAGATGCTCAAGTCAGGCCCCTACCCCTGGGATCTCAAGCAGCGGGTCCTGAGCCGCGCAGGCCATCTCTCCAATGCTGCCGTGGCCGAATTCCTCTCGCAGCACTGGGACCGCCATGCCCGGACCGTGGTGCTGGCACACCTGAGCACGAACAACAACCACCCGGCAATCGCGGAAATGGACGCGTGCGGAGCGATTGACTCAGTGCGGGCGAACGACACCCGCGTCGTCGTGGCCTCGCAAGCCGACCCCACGCCGGTGTTCGAGCTATAGGGCCGGCGGCGAAGCCCGCACTCGATTCGCCACCTGCCCGGCCACGGCGCGGGCGCAGAGCGAGCCAAGCTCACTGCGCGGAAGATTCAGCAGGCCTGCCGCGAACTGGTACATCGCGAAAGCCTGCCAGCCGAACAGAGGCAGCACCGCATACGCCGCCCAAGGCAGCTCAAAGAGCGTCCCAGCCGACGTGAAAGTCCAGAGGCTGTGCCACTTCGAGCGCGAGAGGTAGTTCAAGGCGTCGAGCCAGAGTCCGCAGAAGAGACCAGCGCCAGCGAGGGCTGCTGGCAGCGAATAGTTGCCGGACCGCGCCTGAAGCCAAAGGCCAGTGCGTCCGACCATGGCGTTCCAAGGCTCGAGTAAGAGAAGGAAGCCCGCACTCGCCAGCGGCAGCAGATACTCGCCAAGATCCAGGCGAGGCACGGCCAACGGCGCCAGCAGCAGGATCGCGCCGGTCGCGGCGATGCCGCAGGCAAGGGACAAGCCGGGCGGTCGGGTCGGGTCGTGGCGACGGCTGTTGTTGAAGAAGAGCGCCAGTAGCAGGTCGGCTGTCTCGAGCAGGGCCGGCCAGACACACGCGAAGGACCATCCCAGCAATAGGTAGCGCAAGAGATTCGGCGGCAGTCCGGAACGATACCATCCGGCCAAGCGCAGGTTGTACCACTCGAACGGCAGCCACAGGAAGACCGACAATACGGCCAGCCACAGCAGGGCGTCCGGGCGCGACCGTAACAGCGACCTGCCGCGAAGAGCAAACACCGCAGCATCAACCGCCAAGACATAGCCGGTCCATGCAAGCGTGCCAACTGCGGCGTGCTCGGACAGCGGCGAAGCCAAGATTGCAGCACAACCACCGAACACGCCGAGCCCGGCCCAGCCGACCCGCCCGTACGCACAGACACGAGGCGCGCGCAGCCACTGGCCAGCCAGTGCCAGCGCGGCCCCGACCGCCACCGCCAGACCGATAGACGCCACCTTGGGTTAATGTAGCCTCAAGTGCCGGACAGCGTTCCGATTGCCGATTTCGAAGAAGTCCCGGACTGGCGGCGGGACGGCGCCTTGGACGCAGTGCCGACGAGCGCGGGCATTTTCCTCGTCGAGTTCTCCCAAGGGCTGCCGTACCTGGGGCGGACGGCCGCTCTGCGCAAGCGCTTGCGCCGCCTGCTCCGTCCCGCCGACGGCGCGTCAACGCGCCTCACGCTGCGCGAGATCGCCACACGGGTGCACTACCGCCGCACTGGTTCCGCGTTTGAATCTGACGTTGCGCTATACCGTGCGGTGAAGCGCTACCGGCCCGGTGAGTGCCGGGACTACCTCAAGATACGCCCGGCATTCTTCGTCAAGCTCCTGCTGGGCAACCGGTTCCCGCGCAGCTGCGTGACGCGGAAGCTTACTCGGGGGAAGTCGTTGTTCTACGGGCCGTTCCCGAACCGCAACGCTGCCGACGAGTTCCAAAACGAGTTCCTCGACCTGTTCCTAGTGCGCCGCTGCACCGAAAACCTGGAGCCCTCCCCGTTCCATCCGGGCTGCGTTTGGGGAGAGGTGGGGCGCTGCATGCGCCCCTGTCAAGCCGCCTGCGGCGACGACGCCTATGCACGCGAGGTCCAGCGCATAGCGTTGTTTCTCGAAACCGACGGCGAGTCGCTGCTGTGCGAAACCGAGCAATTGAGAGACAACGCCAGCAACAGTCTCGACTTCGAGGCGGCAGCCAGGTTCCACAGACTGCTGGGCAAGACGAAACAAGTCCTGCGCACGCGAGCTGCGCTGTCCACCGAACTAGGCTCCCTGCACGGGATCATGCTGCAGAGGTCCACCGTCCCTGCACGCCTCCAAATGACGGCACTGTACAGGGGATCCTGGCAGGCTCCGATTCAGCTGCAGCATGACCGAGATGCGCCGACCGCTGCCGCTTTGAGCTCCCAAATCCGGGACGCCCTTTCGAACTTTGAGTGGCGAGAGGCGAATACCGACGAACGTCAGGACCATCTGTCGCTCCTGCAGCGCTGGCACGCCAGCAGCTTCAGGAAGGGCGAATTCGTGCCCTTCGCAGACATCTCTGCCCTGCCTTGGCGCAAGCTTGCAAACGCGGCGCTTCGCATTGCCCTTGGAAAGGATCGCTCACCCAAGGACGCCACGCCAATACCAAGCCATCCCGCCGACAATCCTCCGTCCGCTTCCGATGGTTTGCCGTAGCGCAAGTCCGGGGGCAAGCAGCGGCACTGCACTGGGCAGGCACCGCACCGCAGCAAGCAGTCTCGGCTCCACCAGTCGCAAATGTGAGCAACGACGGCCGCGACCGCCCAATGCCTGGACCAGTCCAGTTGGCCGGGCGTGTCAAGAGCGTACGAGGCCTTAGTACAATACCGAGCGATGTCAAGCATTCGCTCCGCTGCGTTCGCAGTCCTCGCTGCAGCTGCCTTGGTGCTGTGGGTCTCGATGGGGCGCGCCCAAGACCCGAATGACCGAGATTATCTCTCCACGGGCCTGCGCGCGCAGGTCGAAGAACTCCAGCGCACAGCATCCAGCGCGCCCACCAGCGCGGCGAATCTGAAGCAGCGGCTCGACACGCTGTGGCCCTGGATCAATGCGTACGCCCTGGCAGGCGGGCCGATGCCGGTCAACGCCACGCTACAGATCGCCACCGCCTATCGCGCCCTCGAAGCCCTGCGCTTGGATGGTTCGCAGCCCACCGCAGCTGTGCTTGGGAGCGTAGACGGGCTAGTCCACGAATTCACCATCAAAGACAAGCAGCCGGGAGCGCTTGGCAGCGTGCGCCTGGAGACCGAAGGCCCGGTTCACGTCGGCGCTTGGACGACCATCAAGCAGACCTACACCGTGGGCGAGACGCCGCTGGGACCCGGCGCCCGAATCATGGTCGCGAAGCAGTTGCAAGCCGATGGCGGTTACGTGCAGAACTCCGACCCCGACGGGCCGCATTACCTATCGGCGAGCGCTTCGAACCCCGCGGTAAAGCTGGGCATTACATCGGTCCCTTGGACAGGGATGCACGGTGGCTTCCGAGCACCGATGGGCATGCCCTCGTTCAAGGTGGAGTCCGGGACGCTCGAGACGGGCGACACCGTGACGATCGTCTACGGCGATCGCAGCGAGGGATCCGAAGGCTGGCGCATGCAAACGTTCGCTACAGATCAGGCCATGCTGCCGATCTACATCGACTTGGACGGCTCGGGCAACTTCCTGACGCCGCGCTGGCCAGCCTTTGAGGTCTTGGGCAACCGCGCCGCAGGGGTGACGGCAGTCGTGCCCTCGATCGTCGCGCCGGGGGAAGAGTTCGACCTGTCGATCCGTTGGGAGGACGACAGCGGCAATCGCGCCACCGGGGCGATGCCGGGCGCTACGGTCACGCTCAATGGCGAGCGCTTCCGGAGGTTGGACGCCGACGGCGACGCCGTGCAACTCGTCGAGGCTGTCCGCCTCGATAACGAAGGTGTCTACCGTTTCCAAGTCACCAGTTCCGATGGCCGGATCGAAGCGCTGAGCAACCCCGTTTGGGTGCGCAAGGATCCGCCCTACCGCCTGTACTGGGGTGAGACCCACACCCATACCGGCATGGCGGAAGGCCAGGGTTCAATCGTCCGCTCCTACCGGTTCGCCCGCGAAGACGCCCGGCTGGATTTCATGGGACTGTCCGAGCACGACATCTGGCTGGACGATCTGGAGTGGCAGACCATGCGGCGGGCAGTCGAGAGCAATACGGTGCCGGGCGAGTTCGTCGCCTTCCTTGGCTACGAGTGGACGCTGAGGCGACAGTGGGGCGGGCACCACAACGTCTTCTTCCGGTCGCCGGACGCCGCACGTGTGGGGGCACAGGTGGCGCCCACGCTGACCGGTCTATACGAAGGCCTGCGCTCGAAGTATGCGACCGAGGACGTGCTGATCATTCCGCACGCACACCAAGCGGGTGATTGGCGAACGAACGATCCCGAGATGGAGACCATGATCGAAATCATGTCGATGCACGGAACCTTCGAGTGGTTCGGCAATTACTACCTGCGCCAGGGCCACCAAGTAGGCTTCCTCGCCGCCTCGGATGACCACCGCTCGCGGCCCGGCTACAGTTGGACCTCGAGCCGCCAGCCGAATTCCTCTCTCAGTCAATTCGGCGGCCTGGCGGGCGTGCAGGCATCAGAAAAGACTGCCGATTCGATCTTCGATTCGCTCAAGCGCCGGAGCGCCTACGCCGTCACGGATGCGCAGCGCATCATTCTGGAAGTGGACGTGAACGGCACAGGCATGGGCAACCGCTTGGATTACAGCGACAGACGCAGGCTCCGCGCCAAGGCGGTCGGCACCTCGCCCATCCGTCGGGTTGCAGTCGTGAAAAACGGCGCCACGGTCTATACCAGCCGGCCATTGAGCGCTACGCTCTCGAGCAACGCGCAAATCATCGTAGGCTTCGCCTCGTCGTCGGAACCGTTCTTCCGCGACAATCCACGCGGCTACCGACCTTGGATTGGTTCCCTCAAGGTGGACGGGGCGCGGCTGGTCGGCATGCGCACGCTGCACTTCGACAACAAGCACAAGGAATGGGCCAAGATTTCCGCCAACGACGCAAACACGGTGCAGTTCAGCACGGGCACGCGCGGCCAAGCCGACACGCTCTTGCTTGAACTCGACGGCGCATCGCCTTCGACCACGATCACCTTCGACCTAGAGGCGGCCCGGGAATGGGGCAAGTCGCCCGTGCCGGTGCGCCCGACGCGCACGGTAGCGGCAAAGCATTTCAGGGTCGCACTGAGCGACCTCTCCGATGGCTTCACTCGCAAGGACCTGTCGGACACAGTGGATCGCGACGCGATCACGCTGGAGCTGGTCGGCCGGGACCAACCCATGGAAGCCGAAATCGAGTTCGCCGACACCGGCGAGATGCAGCACGGGGACTACTACTACGTGCGAGTGGACCAGATCGATGGCGCAAGGGCTTACTCGTCTCCGGTGTGGGTCGGGGGAGAGCCTCGGCGCTGACGTCGAATTTGGCTGCCACGCGGTCATGCTGATCATCGACACCCACGCCCATTTGTTCTCCGAGGACGAGAGCGCCTATCCGCCTAAACCCGAGCCGTCCAGGCCACCGGCTGGAACGGGCACGCTCTCGCGGTTGACCGAAGAGGTGGAACGCCACGAAGTGCGGGCGGTGACCATCGTGCAGGTCAGCGGCTTCTACGGCTTCGACAATCGCTATATCCGGGCCGTCGCACTGCAAAACCCGCATTGGACCGCAGGGATCTGCACGCTGGACCCACTCGACAGCGCGGCCCCCAGATTGCTCCGCCAGTACGCCCGCGAGGGCAGCATGCGCGGGCTGCGCAGCGTGCCGGTCGCAGGCAATCAACTCGACCACCCCGGGGTCAGGGCCCTATGGCGCGCCGCCTGTGACGAAGGACTGCCCGTCAACCTGCTTGGCGGACGGGTCTTGGAAGAGCAGCTGGATCGCATGCTGAAAGCCTTTCCAAGTCTGCCGGTCGTGCTGGATCACAGCCTCGGCCTCCGGGCGGGCAACGACGCGCACGAGGCGCTGCGCGCACTGGAACGCCTCTCCCAACACCGCCACCTGTATACCAAGCTCTCGTTCATCGCCAACGGAGAGCAGGGCTGTGCCGAGGGGCACCCCTGTCCGAGCATGCACGCCTCAGTCCTGCGCGTCATCGAAACTTTCGGTGCCGAGCGCTGCGCATGGGGCTCGCACTTCCCCACCGAGAAGTATGCCCGCCCGCTCAGCTACGGCGAGCACTTGGACATCTTCCGCGAGCGCCTGTCGCTTTCGGAACGGGATCGCAGACTCGTGCTGGGCGAGACAGCACGCCGCATTTGGTTTCCAGAAATGGATCGTCGCCCGTGAACGCATCCCGCCTCTCCCCGGGAATCGTTATCGTGGGTCCGACCGCGTCGGGCAAGAGCGCGTTGGCGTTGCACGTGGCCGAGCGCTTCGACGCCGAGATCGTGAACGTCGATTCGGTCCAGGTCTATCGCGGCTTTGATATCGGCACAGCCAAGACACCGCTGTCCGCCAGGAGCGGGATCGCGCACCACCTGTTGGACCATGTCGACCCGCAGCAACCGTATTCGGCAGGTGAATTCGCGCGCGACGCTCGGGCCGTGCTGTATCGGCTGCGGCGGCAGCAGCGACTCCCCATCCTAGTCGGCGGCACGGGCTTCTATCTGGACGCCGCAATCGACGGGCTCTTCCCGGGCCCTCAGCGGGACGCAAGTTTGCGCGCCCGCCTGGAAAAATCAGCCGCCACGCACCGAGCGGGCCATTTGTGGCGGATGCTGGCCAGACTCGATCCGCAGGCAGCCCGAACCATCCATCCCAATGATTCGCCGAAGATCGTTCGGGCCATCGAAGTAACGCTGCTCGGAAAGAGGCCCATCAGCGACCAATGGAGGGATGCCGGCGAGCGCTTGCAGGGTTACCGCATGCTCCTGCTGGGGCTCGACCCGCCTCGCGAAGCGCTGTACGCCCGCATCAACGAGCGCGCTCGGAGGATGTTTGCCGAGGGCTTGGTGGAAGAAGTCCGAGGGCTGCTGGAACGGGGCGTTTCCAAGCGGTGTTGGCCGTTCCGCGCCCTCGGCTACGCTCAATGCTTGGAATTTCTGGCGGGCAAGTCCACCTTAGAAGAAGCGATTGCGGCGACGGCCATGCATACACGGCGCTATGCCAAGCGCCAGTTGACCTGGCTGCGCGGCAAGCGGCCGGAGATTCGTTGGCTGGACGAATTCGGCAATTCCGGCCGGGCTGTTGAGTGGGCCGCGACCCAATGCGCAAACTGGCTCTAGATCGGAAGACAGGGCAGTCCGGGGCCGAAGTGAGCGGCAGGGCGCTGATCGTAGGCTGTGGATTTACTGCCCAACGCGCTGCCCGCATGCTGCTGAGAGTCGGTTGGGACGTGACAGCGACAAGTCGGTCGCCGGAAAACCTTGGCTGGCTCGAAGGCTTGGGGGCTCGCCTGGAGCGGTTCGACGCCGCCCGCGACGGCTGCATCCAAGCCGCGGCGGAGGGAGCACACGTGCTGCTGTCCGTGCCGACGCTCAGGCTCGACGGCCGGCTTGTCGAGCCTACTCCAGCCTTGCTCGCCGCCCTGCGGGGAGTGCCGCGGCACCTGACTTATCTGTCCACCACCGGCGTGTACGGCCCCCTGCGCGACGTGAACGAGCATACGCCCGTCTCACCGGAAACCGAACGCCAGCGCCTCCGCGCCGCCGCCGAGGATGCCGTGCGGTCCCACGCATGCGCTGCGCTTGTGCTGCGGCCGGCTGCGATTTACGGTCCCGGGCGCGGAGTTCACCAAGCGATGCGCGAAGGCCGCTTCCAACTATCGCCTGACTCCTCCCGCTTGGTTTCCCGGATCCATGTCGACGACTTGGCAGCGATTGTTGTCCGGGCGCTGCGGCAAGGCGTCGAAGGGGCGTATCCGGTGGCGGACGAGTGTCCTGCGGCCTCCGCTGAAGTCGCCCGCTACTGCTCCGAATTGCTGGATCTGCCGTTACCAGAGGTCGTACCGGAGGCATGCCTGAGCGAGACGCGGAGAACAGATCGGCGGGTTGACGGCAGCGCCATTCGGCGCGTCGTGGGGGTTCGCTTGCGCTACCGCAGCTACCGGGAAGGAATCCCCGCCTGCGTCGCCGCCGAAGCGGCCGCCTGACGCGCGCCCCCGGTTACTCGCCGGTGGCTAGCCCGGGACCTGATCCTGCTGCCAGCAGGCGATGTACGTGCTTGGCGAGCATGTCGCACTCCAAGTTGACGGAGCCACCGATTTGCAACGAGCGCAGCGTCGTGACTTGATACGTGTGCGGAATGATCGCGACCCCAACTACGTCCGCCTCGAGCGAAGCGATGGTTAGGCTAATGCCGTCAATGGCGATGCTGCCCTTGTACACCAAGAATTGCAGCAATTCCTCTGGAGAACGCACCGACAGCCACCAGTTCCCGTCGCCGACCGCGTCAAGCGCCAGCACCTCGCCAGTGCCATCGACATGACCCAGGACAAAGTGCCCGCTCAGCCGACTCGTTGGCAGCAGGGGACGCTCCAAATTGACGATGGATCCCGGCTCGAGAGCACCCAGGCTAGTCTTGTCGAGAGTCTCCGGGGACAGGTCCGCGGCAAATCCGCGCTCGTCAATCTCAACTGCCGTTAGGCAGCAGCCGTTGACAGCGATGCTACCGCCCGTAGCAAGATCAGCGACAACCCCCCGCGCCGCCACGACGATCCGGGCGCCCGCCGAAGAGTGCGCCATCTCTAGCACAGTCCCCGTCTCTTCAACGATTCCCGTGAACATCTCTTGGTCTCGCGCCGCGCTTCACTGGCGCGACTCGCGGGTGTCATTGATCACATCGGCCTCGACAGCGAACTCGTCAGCGGCCACAGGTATCGTGCGCAGGTTCTGGAGGCGAATGGCTCCCGAGCGCGAGCGCCGCCCGGCGCCCCCCACCATGGGCAGGGACTCCAATCCGCCTAGGATCTTGGGCGCGAAATACAGCAGGACCTTGTTGACAATTCCAGCCTCGAGCACGGCCCAGTTCAACTTTGCCCCGCCCTCGATCATCAGCGAAGTGAGCTCGCGCTCGCCGAGCCAGTCCAGCAGCGCATGCAGGTCTACGCGCCCGTTCGGAGAATCGAAGTCTTGGACCGTGATGTTGCGCTCCAACAAAGGCCGCCGCTTCTCCTGCCCGGCGGCGGAAGTCGTCGCGATAACTAGGTCATCGTTAGCCGACTCGACGATGCGAGAGTTGAGCGGGATGCGCAGCAGCGAGTCGGCGATCACGCGCATCAGGGCGCGCCGCCGCGGCAACCCGGTGCGGTCCGTCAACAGGCAGTCATCCGCGTGCACGGTGCCGATGCCGGTCATGATCACGTCATGGCGGTGCCGCACCTGCTGCACGTGAGCGCGCGCCTTTTCGCTTGTGATCCAACCGGTGTTGTCGTCCGGCGCAGCGATCTTGCCGTCCAATGTCAGGGCCGTCTTGAGAGTCACAAGCGGCCGCTTCGTGCGGGAAAAATAGAAGAAGGCTTCGTTGAGCCTCTGCGCCGAGGCGGCCAACTCGCCATCGGCTTCTTCGACCTCAACGCCGTTTTGCCTCAGCGCTGCGAAACCGGAGCCGTCCACGGCCGGGTTGCGGTCCCGACTCGCGGCCACGACCCTCGCGATGCCGGCCGCCAGAATCGCGTTCACGCAGGGCGGGGTCCTCCCCTGCGTGCTGCACGGTTCCAGCGACACGTACAATGTTGCCCCCCGCGCGGCCGCCCCGGCTTGCTCCAACGCCAGCACTTCCGCGTGCTGGCGGCCTTCGTAGGCGTGACAGCCCTCGCCCACCTTGGCGCCGGCGGCGTCGACCACAAGCGCGCCGACACCGGGGTTCGGGCTGGCGAGGGCGTACCCTGAGCGAGCCAGATCGAGCGCCTGTCCCAACCATTCTCGGTCTTGCGTCGTCATCGCTCACCTCCGCCGTCGAACAGTGAACGCACAAATGTCCCGGGCTCGAACGCGACCAAATCCGCGGCCTGCTCGCCAACTCCGACCCAGCGGATGGGCAGGCCGAGTTCCCTGGCAATGGCAACCACGATTCCACCCTTGGCCGTGCCGTCCAGCTTGGCCAGAACGATCCCGGTTACTCCGGAGGTGGCCGCAAATTGGCGAGCCTGCTCAAGACCGTTTTGGCCGGTCACGGCATCGAGCACCAATAGCACCTGGTGGGGCGCCCCGGGAACAAGCCGCGTGGCCGTGCGGCGGATTTTCTCCAGCTCGCCCATGAGGCCGGCCTTATTGTGCAAGCGCCCAGCCGTATCGACGATCACGGCGTCTGAACCCCGCGCCTTAGCCGCCTCCAGGCAGTCGTAAACCACAGCGCTCGGGTCGGCGCCGGCTTGCTGGCGAACGACGGGACAGTCAGCTCGCTTGCCCCAGATCACGAGTTGCTCGGCAGCGGCGGCGCGAAAGGTGTCGGCGGCGCACAGTAGCACGTCCCGGCCTTCGGCCCGCAAGCGATGCGCGAGCTTGCCGATGGTTGTGGTCTTGCCCACTCCGTTCACGCCCACAACCAGAATGACCTCAACAGCGGGGCGCTCGGCGGTCGGTCCGGCCGCGTTTTCAGCCTCCTGCAGGATCTCGAGCATGTGATTGGCGATCAGCCCCTTCACTGCCGTGCTGTCGTGCACTTGATCGCGGGCCACCTTGGAGCGCACATCTTCGAGGATCTCGTTGGTGGTCTTGACACCCAGATCGGCACTGATCAGGGTCATTTCAAGGTCTTCAAGCAGTTCCGTGTCGAACTCCTTGGCCCCTTCGAGGATGTCGCCGATCTGGTCGGTGAAAGCCTTGCGTGTCTTCGAGACTGCTTGCCGAAAGCGCCCCAACAGGCTTGGCTTCTCAGGCTGGGCTGTGAATAGCGAGCGCATCAGCGGGCACGCGGGCGGCGTGCCCACGATTGGATGATTTGATGATATCCAATCGGCGATTCCGGCCAATCCCGGGCTAAGGGCGCTGGTCGATCCAGATCGGGCTCGACCAAGCCAGCTCGCCGTCTCGCTGCTCCACGCGCACGTAGTACCAGTGCCGGCCCGGCTCGGCAGCAACATCGAGGTACTCGAACTCGGCCTCCTGCTGCCCGGGCTCAACCTTGTAAACGTAACTGCCGTCGCGAATCAGGTGGATCGCAGCGACCTCGTCGGTGCCTCGCACCCTCACGCGCACGGGCTGGGCTTGGGAAGCGACCGCGGCTCCCCCCATGAAGGTCTCGCCGATGCGGAAGTCCAGCACGATGTTGTCCGTCGCTCCGTACGTCCGGCGCTGCCGGATAGCGTCATGGATGGCCTCCCGGCTGGTGTCCGGCGTATAGACCATCGCGTAGGAGATGTGCGTGGAGAAATGGTCGGAACTGGCGATGACGCCGATCTGGTACCCCTTGGACCACGCGTTCCAGAACATGCCCGGCTCTTGGAATCCCCCTGCGGCGTCGGCCTCCTCGCCGTCTCGGATGCCGCGCGGCGCGTTCTTGTGCTCGTAGTTCTGCCGAGCGCCTTGGTAGATCTCCGCCACCATGTCGACCTCGGGGTCGTGGTCGCGCCAGTCTGTGCCCATGGAATTGGTGCCGGAAGTGTGGGGGATCGCGATCCCGCCGGTCCGCCGGGCGACTTCGTACATGAGCTTGGTCTCGTTGCGCACGCCGCTGCCAAATCCCATCGAGCTGAAGGTCAGCAATTCCCCGTCAGGGCTGTCGGGAAGCAGGAAGCGCGGATGGGCCGGGATGAAGAACGGCACGATCGGATAGTTGCGATGCGTGTAGATCAGGTTGCGGTGGCCGAACGGGTTGCCCGGATTTCGCTCGTAGCCGTACAGCGTTGAGAAACGCTCCGGGAAGTGGTACATGTCGGCTAGCTTCTGGGTCATGGCGTTCCAGAAATCCGTGCCTCCCGCCTGGTGGTCGGTCGACGCTCCGAAGTCCATCTCGGCAGCGTCGATCATGTACCGGTAGAACTCCGGCAGAGAGCCATCGTCCATGCCACCCACGTCTTGCGATAATTCGGTATGGCGGTGCAAGTCGCCCCGCACGATACGCAGCGATTCCGCGCCATGCTCGGCGCGATAGTTGCGGATGAAGCGCACATCGTCCAGTTCGTTGGGATGCGAGTCGGGGCGAGACTCGCCGGCCGCCGGACGGTACGGAGTCAAGCGGGGTTCGGCGCCTGATCCGGGCAGTTCCAGCGAGCCCGCTACGACCCGATTCAGCCTTGGGCGGCTGGCAAAGCCCCACTGGCGGCTCTCGTCCGGCCAAAAGGCCCACAACCGACCGTCGGCAGCTGCCATGCCCATACGAGTGCTCTTGCGAGCCCAACTCTGCGGAAGAGTAATCGGATCGGCCCAGCGCCGGCCGTCGAGACGCGTCAGAAAAGACTCCCAGTAGGACGTCGGACGATAGGAGAGCCGACTGTAGCGGCGCTTGAACGACATCCACAGGTTCCCGTCGGGGTCGAAGTACAGCTGCGGGCGGCTCTCTCCGGTGGAGCCCGGCCCGGCCGGATCGTCGAAGCTGACCGTAGCCGGAGTCTTCCACTGGCCTCCGTCGAGACAGACGACCTCGATGCGCCGCGCTGCGCCCAAGGGCGTGCCAGGCTGCAGCTCGCCCAGACCCCGGCCAAGATCCTTGCCCCAATTCACTCCGGAAGTCTCCCATGCAATCCAAGGACGCCCCCGACTGTCGACCGCAACGCTAGAGTGCGCCTCGAAGCGCGTGCTGGTCGCCACGGTCAGCGCAGGCCCGAGCCCAGTTGCCGGGGCAAAAGATCTCGCATACACGTCGTAACTGCCGCCAGAGCCCTTGCGGTAGCGGTCCCAAGTGATCCACGCATCACCCTGCGGTCCGGCGGCCACTGCGGGCGACCAGTCGTTCTCCTCCGAGTTCGTTACGGCCAGTGTCTCGGACCAACGGCCGTCGCGCAGGTACTTCAGCCGGATTTGCGAGTAGCGACCCGCCATCGACTGCCAGACCACATAGATCGTGCCGTCGGAGGCGCGGGCAACCTGCGGCTCGATGTCGGGAAGCGGGTTGTCGGTCAGGCGATACTGGCGGCCCCACTCGTCGTCCTCCCACGCCATGGCGTAGATGTCCCAATTGCCGGGGCCCTCCGCGGCCGGGCGCTGGGAGTAGATCAACCACGGCTTATCGCCTCCATCGACCGCGATCTGCGGACGCCAGAGGTCTTCGGCGGCTCGGCCGACCGGTATCAGCCGCGACCAACGGCCCTCGTGGTAACGCCGGAAGTTCAGTTCCTCGCGGCGGTCGTGGTAGCTGTACCAAGTAGTGAAGAGATTGCCCGCGGAGTCGGCCGTGATGGCCGGCGAGTCATGCTGGCGCAGTTCGGTGCCGGAGAGATCCGTGGCCGGCGGAGTGCGCTGAATGGCAACGCGGCCCCCGAGCGCCTCGGTCCAAGGGCCGAACTGCATCGCCATCGGCTCGAAGGCAAAGTCGCCCTGCGCGGTGTTCACAGTCACCGAGGTCGCGGCGGTGCCGCTCCCGCGAATCCAGAGCCCCTTGGCCAGCACTTCCTCGCGCGTGCTCGGCGTAGGGCGCGGCACGACAGTGGAACGCAGCAGGATCCGCACGGCTTGGGTCTGCAAGCGCCAGCCACCCTGCGGCAGAATCCGGTCGGGCGGTTCTTGGCGGTGCGGCACGAGCGCTAGGATCTCGCCACCCTTGATCGACAGGCTGCCGTCCCATGTCTCCACGGCGGCGTCACCGATGCCGAACAGCACCAATACCTGCCACATGTCTGCTTCGGGGGTGCCGCCTGGATGCCAAGTGAAATGGTCCAAGAAATCCGAGGAAGCGGCCGCAGCGGCACCCGACTGCGAAGCCGGCGGCGACTGTGCCAGGAGGAAAGGGCTGAGCAGCACGCCAAGCAAGGTGCCCGCGGCGAGCGTCTTGAGCCGAGTGATGTTGGACGAGCGATGCGACAAGGTGCGAACCTCCTAACCCAAAGTGACGCAGATCCGATCCTGCGCGCCGCCCGCCGAACCTGCGAGGGCGACCAGCCGATGGAACGGGCCGATTGTACCCCGCTACCAGCCCGACGCGGGGAACCGCGCCGCTTGGTGATTGAGTCCGCCTCTTCGGGCGAAGGCTACCCTCCGATCTCGACCCAACTCCGGTCCCGCGCGGAGCGCTCGATCGCGTCCAGTACGCGCTGCACTGCCAAGCCGTCCTCAAACGTCGGCCGGGCGGGTTCGCCCAAGTCTAGGCCAGCCAGAAAATCGGCCAGCGATTTGATGAAGGTGTGCTCGTAGCCGATCGGGTGGCCCGGCTTCCAGAAATGGGGATTGGCCCGCGGGCCAGTGGCTGGGGCCAACAGCTTGCGCCGCCCCCGCAGATCCGGCTCGCCCGACATGTCGGCGTAGATAAGATGGTTCAGATCCTCGAAATGGAACTCCAACATGCCCGACTCGCCATGGGCGATGAAACTGTTGTCGTTCTGAAAACCCGTAGCAAAGCGAGTCGCTTCAAACGAACCGAGCGTTCCGCTGGCGAACCTCGCCTGCACCAGCACCGCATCGTCGATGTCGATTCGGTAGGTCTGGCCGGGCTGGCTGGGATCTGGCTTTTCCTGCAGGAAGGTCTCCATGGTGGCGGAGACCTCGCGGATCGGGCCCATCAGCATCATGGCCATGTCCAGCAGGTGCGAGTTGAGATCGCCGTTCACGCCCGACCCCGCCGTCCGCTTCGACATCTTCCAGTTGTTCGGACGATTTGGGTCTGGCCCCCACTGCTGCAGGTACTGTGCCCGGTACTGGTAGACCCGGCCGATCCGTCCCTGCTCCAGCAACCTCGCCGCAAACTCGACCGCAGGCACGCGCCGATAGTTGAACCAAACAAACGTCGGCACGCGAGCGGCGGCCGCCACCATGGCCTCGGCCTCCGCAATCGTGTTGGCTAGCGGTTTCTCGCAAAGCACCATCTTGCCGGCCTCGGCGGCTGCGATGGCGATGTCAGCGTGCAGATAGTTGGGCGTGCAGACATCGACCAGATCAATATCCGGGCGCTCGATCACGCGGCGCCAGTCTGTCTCGGTCTCCTCCCAATCCCACGCCTGCGCCAAGTCCTCCAAGCCGGCCCGGCCGCGCCCGCAGACCACTTTGCGTCGAACCTTGGTGACATGAGGGAAGAAGTGTCCGACTTGAGCGTAGGCATTGCTATGGGCCTTGCCCATGAAGCCGTAGCCGATCAGAGCGACATTGAGGGCCGACATGGCCGCAGATTACCACCGGCGGAACTCGGCTCGCTGATTGCCACCAATTCGCTAGCCTGCGCCCACGGCTGCGAGCCGGCCCTCGGCCTCATCCCATCCGTCCGCCAGTCTTGCGTTGGGCTCGTAGCGCCCGAGTTCAAACGATTGGCGCACGACCTCGCGGGCTTGCGCCAAGTCTCCGATTCTTCCGGCAGCCATGCTTTGCATCAACACGTTACCCACAGCGGTGGCTTCGACAGGGCCTGTGATGACAGGCACGCCACAGGCGTCGGCCGCGAATTGCGAGAGCAGCTGGTTGCGGGACCCGCCTCCGACCACGTGCAGGGCCGCCGGGGCGCTGCCGGTCACAGCGGCGATGTCACCCAGCACCGCTCGGTACCTCAATGCCAAGCCTTCAAAGATCGCCCGCGCAAACTCGCCAGGCGACTCCGGCACGGGCTGGCCCGTGGCACGGCACTTTTCGGCAATCCTGCCGGGCATGTCGCCCGGCGGAGCGAACTCGGGATCGTCGACGTCAATAACCGAGCGGAACGGCCGGCTCGCTGCGGCCTCCGAGAGCAACCTGTCGTATTCGGCCGAAATCCCTGCCCGCGACCACTCGCGGCGGCACTCCTCCAACAGCCACAGACCGCAGATGTTCTTCAGCAGGCGGTTCGTGCGACACACCCCGCCTTCATTGGTCAAGTTCTTCGACAGCACAGCCGACGTCACGTGGGGCTGCCGAGTCTCAACGCCTAGCAGCGACCAAGTGCCCGAACTGAGGTAAGCCCAACTCGTGCCTTCGGCGGGCACAGCTGCGACTGCTGAGGCCGTATCGTGGGTGCCCGGCACGATCACGTCCATGCCAGCCGTACCGCATTCGTCCGCGATCGACTGGCGCACGCGGCCCAGCACCGTGCCCGGCTCGATCACGGGACCGAAGATCGCAGTGGGCAGGCCGAGAGCCTCTAGCACCGGATAGGCCCAGTCGCGACGCCGCGGATCGTAGCACTGCGAGGTCGTCGCATCGGTGAACTCGCACGCCTGTTCGCCGGTAAACCAGTAGTGGAACAGGTCGGGCATCATCAACAGCGAACTCGCCGATTCCAGCATGGGACTGTCCTTCCGCGCGTAGAGCTGGAACAGGCTGTTGAGCTCCATGAATTGGAGCCCCGTGTGCTTGAAGATCTCTTCCCGCGAGATGAGTTCAAACACCTCGCTCATCGTGCCGTTGGTGCCCGAGTCCCGGTAGTGGTAAGGGTTACCGGCCAACTTGCCGTCGCGGTCCAGCAGGGCAAAGTCGACACCCCAGGTGTCAACACCCAGCGACACAGGCATTGACGTTGCGCCGGCACGGATGCCCTCCCGCATGTCCCGGAACAAGCGCAGCGGATCCCAGAAGAGCGATCCGAGCACTTCTGTGCCCGGGTTTTCGAAACGGTTCAATTCTTCGACCGCAATCCGCTCGCCATCGAAGCTCCCTAGCATCACGCGGCCGCTCCCGGCCCCCAAGTCAATCGCTAGACAGTGTTCTTGCGCCACAACGTCCCTCGCAGTAGGTGATTGTCACGCAGAGGGAAGGATCGCGGCAAGCCATGTGGGTCCGACGCAGCAAGACACTAGCAGGATGACAGTGCGGAACTGTTGGGGCGGAATTCTTCGTCTCATCACGCGCCGAACCAGTACAGAGCAGGCCGAAGATCCCCGTGATCAGATCGACGTATACGTCACGGACCTGCCGTTCGTCCGAGGTCGTCCGGTAGCGTCCCCTCATCATCACTTGCTTGGGGAGCGCGAATAGTGGAGAACTCCTCCTCCCCTACACGAACGATCAAGCGCTTTTCACGCATCGCCAATAGCAGGTCTGGTAGCTGGGTCGGTTCCTCGTCGAGTAGCGACTGCAGGGGGCTATGGACGTACTTCTCTAAGAATCGTGCCATTGTAGGTCCCGCGAGTTGTCCGAGGTGCGCCCACGCGTCCTGACCGATGTGAACATCGCCGCCCGCGTTGAGGAACGCCGCGCGGAGTTCATTCAGCTTCGAACTCGGAGTGGGATCCAACACGACGAGCACGGGGACATACCCGCTCTGCCGACAGTCCTCCGGGAAGTCCAGCTCCTCGCCCCAGCGGCCTTGGCCGGATGCAGCGATCGTCATCCTGATCTTGATCTCGTACGCCCGGTTCTCGCGTAGACAGTCGACTTGCCGCCCTTTGCTGCCGTCCTTCCGGCGCCTGATCGGGCTCTTCCTGGCACTCGCGGGCACCCCACCGATGGCCGCAGCGACGATCGGTTCAAAGAGATAACCGGTCTCCTGCCCCGCCCGATTGTCGATGTCGAAGACCCACTTCCTCCACAACAAGAAACCAGCCAACATCTTCGGTGCCATGCCACCGTATTGCAGCAATCCTCTGGGGCCGACTTGGTCGAGAGTCGGCACAGCCTGAGTCTCTAAGATCCGCTCATATTTCAGGCGCGCCTTGTGTAGAGCCGCCAAGCTCTCGAAGTAGACATCCGAGTTGGCGTCCAAGCCAACGAGACGTTCGAACATTTCCAAGAACGGAACTCCGACGAACTCCAAGCGCGACAGAGGGCCGGGACTGAAGAGTTCGGGCAAAGTTCCCGGGATCTCAGGAAAGTGTGTTTGCAGATCGAGGTCGCGCACTATCACTCCAACTAGGTACGCGCACGCTTCGTCGCTCAATGCGACAGCCTGCCCACCGGAGCTAAGGGACCGTGCACGGGCGACGATCGTCTTCTGACTCTGGGTCAATCCCATAGATGTAATTGAAGTCTCGTGCCAGCGGGCTCCGGAAACCGTGCCCTAACTTCGTGCGAGACCTTCTCCAATGCGGGACTCATCCCGTCCGCGAGCGTCGGAACAAAGCTCAGAAGAGCCCCCGGTTCTGCGCGGACCTTAGCGGACCGCAGGCTCTCCCGCACCACATCGGCGATCCTTGAAGCCAAGAGTGGCGGCACGGCGTTCCCAATCAACTGCATTCGATTCGAAGCATTTCCAATAAACCTGAAATCGTCCGGAAACGTCTGTAACCGTGCGCATTCCCGCACGGTTAGACATCGATCCTCATTCGGATGGAGGAATTCGTTTCGCGCCGCCCCGGTAACGGCCTTGGACGGCTCGTGATAACGCAGCCGCCGAAGCCCGGCAGGAGCCCCACCCCTTCTTTCCGTTGGCGTCCCGTCCTTGACGCGCCTGAACGCCCGACGGCGGTAGCTCTCATGCCAGTACACTTCAGGTAGGTCTCTCATCGTCTGGCCCGGACGGAGCGCCTGGGCCCGTTCAAGATCCAAGCCCTCCAACGGAACGTAGTAGTGATCCTCGGGTTGGCCCGGAGCAGAACTCGATGCCGACGGGAGGCTTGCGAGCGCCTCTCCGAGAGTCGGGGTAGGGGGAAGATGACTTCCGGCCAAGAGCGCACCTGGCGCACCAAAAGCCGTGTGCGTCGGGTCCGGAAACTTCGGATCCCATCCAAGAGCTCCGAGCGCGACCACGCGCTTACGGTGCTGTGGAACGCCGAAGTTCGCTGCGTTGATCTTGCGAAGATGAATCCGATAGCCAGACTCGATTAACGGCTGGAGTAGTTCGATGACCCTCGATCCGCCCTCCGCGGTGAAGAACCCCTCCACATTCTCGAATACGAACATCGCTGGACGGAGCCGAGCAACTAAGTGGGCAAACCGACCAACGAGGGTGTTGCGGGTGTCTCCAGATCGACGGAGCCCTGCGGACGAGAAGCCCTGACACGGTGGGCCTCCGGCAACCACTGTTGGTGACGGGAACGCTAGATCAGCCTCGCCCAAGTCGATGTCCCAAGCATGGTCGCCGAGATTTTCGCGATAGGTCTCCACCGCGACTGAACAGTTGTCCACGGCCATCACTACCTCGAAACCGGCGCGAGCAAATCCGAGTGACATACCTCCGGCACCTGCGAATAAGTCGATGACTTTTGGCTTAGTCTGCATAGAACCGGTCGGGAATTCAAGCGAGCGAACCGCGACAGCGTAACATCGACAGTTTAGGCGGGTTCTTCCGGACTCGTCAACGAACGCTCAGGCTGGTTCGTTCACGCCTCCGCCTTACTCCTTTGATTCCCCGGCCTCGCTTGCGAGCATTGAAGATCCCTAGCCGATTGCGACCCCACCCCGAATACCGCTTGTTCTCACTGCCGCGGTCCGTTGGTCCGGCCAGCCTTCCGGGTCGCGATAACAGCATCGCTCGGCCCGGGTCCGAGCCGTTCGATTACCTGTGCAGCAGACTCCCAAAGTTAACCCTGTCCGCATCGTCTGCCCTTTTTCGGCGGGACCGTTGTTTTTTGCGTCGGGCGCCCACAGGTACGCGCTTGATCGTCCCACCATCCGGACGATTTCTGAAGAATCGTTCGCAACCCAACAGCTTGAGGGCGATGAGGTCGACATCCCACATCGCCTATAGCCTGCTTGGATAGCTGTTCCACAGGCCTGCTAGCCTGCGCACTGATGAGGGAGAAGGCACGCACATCGGACGATGCCCTAGCCCCCATGTTTGAGAACCTGAATCGCACCCAAACCCCGCTTCCAGCATCCAAGCGAAACGATGCGGCGCAGCGAAGTCTGAGCCAGAAGCTTGATTGGGCAGGAGGAGCCAGACTGAGATCTGGTCGGCTCATTGCGCAGTGTTAGCGTAAGGAGGGAGAGTGATCTCGTCAATGCCTCCGGCCGGCAAGCGCAAGATTCTGTATCTGGCCAGCTCCTACGGATTCTCGGCACAGCAGCGATCCGGCCCGCTTGCCGAACTGGTTTCTGCCCTAGAAGAGGCTGGGGCCGAGGTGTGGGAGCCGTTCGCGCGCAACAACAACACCAAGGACGCTGATGGCACGGCCTGGCCCTACCTCGTGGGCCAAAGGGACATGCGTGATGTCCGCGACGCCGATGGCCTGTTCG
>MKWU01003182.1_pt1 | contig 22303 bp, 26 predicted proteins | sample 809101 | NCBI WGS metagenome assembly MKWU01 (sample SAMN05860141, study PRJNA318959) | sponge metagenome | host: Aplysina aerophoba | place: Slovenia: Piran, Adriatic Sea, Gulf of Piran | collected 2013-05-07 | reverse complement strand
GGGGAACTCGGGATCTCGCCCGTCACCCTCTACCGCTATGTCGATCCGCAGGGAAACCTGCGAGACCACGGAAAGCGCGTGCTCGGCGCTTAGAGTGTCATTTAGCACTCATCCGTAAACGACCCGATGGTGGCTTTCGCTGATCGCGTTCGGGCGCATAGCGGGCAAACTCGCCAAGCACCGCAAGGGCGACCGGCTGGCCGTCATGGGGAACCTGGAGCGGAGGCCCTACACGACCCGCGCCGGCGAGACGCGCGACGGCTGGACCGTGCTTTGCGATGCCGTGCTCGGGCCGCGCTCGCCGCGCCCGCCCGGCGGCCGGAACGGCGAGCGATCGGGCGAGCGCAACCGGCGCGATGACCGCCGCCCCCCGCCGCCGTCCGGGCAGTCCGCCTTCGACGGCCTGGCGCCGCTCGCCGATGACGAAGTGCCGTTCTGACATGGCCGGTTTCGGAGGGTATGCAGACACCGGCCCGGCCCCGAATCGCGCTGTGCAGCGCTCTACGGCTTGGCCTTTGTTCCCAATCCCGGACAGGGCCGGAACATCGGGCCGGAGCGCCCGAAAGTGGTATCTTGAGCGGGACCGGGGCGGTTCGCTCCCGCGCCCGGTCCCTGCACCTTCGAGCCTGTAAAGGAGGCCCCAAGGCATGAACGACCATACCCCGAATCTCGCCAATCTCATCGAAAGCTGCCGACGCTGGGAGAAAGCCGAAGGCAGGCCGATTACCCAAGCGCAGGCATTGCAGGCGATGGCCCGCGATCTCAAGCCGATGCTCTTGCAGCCGACGCAATCGGACGGGACCGCCGAATCATGGCCCGCCTTCCTGGAGGCCGTGCGCGAGGCGCTTGAGCGGTTCGACCTGGACAATCCCGGCCTGGACGGCATGGAGGTTGCGGAGGCGCTCGCCCGGCTGACCGCGACGCCGGATTACGCTCGCCATATCGACCGCCTGGCGGCCGTGCGCGAGGCTCCGGCCGTCCGCTGGTCTGCTACCGTCCGCGACGAAGCGGAGCCGGCGCCGATCCTTTGGCGGGACAACCCCGGCAACACCTATGCCAACGATCCGGTTGTGTCTGCCGGCGAATGCGCGGTGCTGGCCGGCGCGGGCGCGGCGGGCAAGTCCTGGCTCACGATCCGGCTGGCGGTCGAGGCCGCGCGGGCGGCGAAGGCCGGCGAGCCGTCCGGGGCGGCTTGCGGGCTGCGCGTCCGCGCCGGACCCGTCATCGTCGTGTCCTACGAAATGTCGCCGAAGCGGATCGACATGGCTGCGAACGCCATGGACGCGCCGGACGGCGTGCCCTGCCTGGCGCTTCCGCCGCCGCTGTTTCCGATGGACCCGGCCACCCGCGCCCATGCCGAAAGCCCGGACTGGCGGCCGGTATGGGACGCGCTGGCCCGCGAGCGCCCGGCGCTGATCGTCTTCGACACCGGACCGAAGGCCATGGGCGGCGCGGATGTGAACGCGGGCGCTCCGGTGATTGCCTTCCTGCAAGCCGTCGAGCGCGAGCTACAGGCGCTCGGCGAGTGCGCCGCACTGGTAATCTGCCACGACACGAAGGCGATGCGCGATGCGGCCAAGGACGGCGAGGACATGGGCGCGGGCGCTATCGCCGGTTCCGGCCAGTGGTATGACAGCCCGCGCGGCGTGCTGCATCTGGCGAAGGTCGCGGGCGGGGATACGCGCATCCTCGAATGCCTCAAGGCCAGCAACGGCCGGGAGCATTGGGGCGCTCGCCTTGCGCCATTGTGGAATACGCCGACGGGCGCGCCGCGCAGCCGCTACACCGGCCTGCAACTGGACGGCGACGGCGCATTGATCGAGCCGGGCGGCATGAAGGCCGCGAGGAAAGCAGCCGCGCTCGCAAAGGCGGAAACCACCAACGGCGCGAGCGAGAGGAATCCCTATGACGGATAACCCCCGCCCGACGCTTATGACCGCCCGGACAACGGCGGAAATTTTGGAAGCCGTGGCCCGCCGTGAGTGGTGGCAGGCGCACGCGAAAGACGAAGCCAAGCGCGATGCCTGCCCGGCAGACATGATCCCGTCCGAAACCGCGCTTGCGGAATGGCTGCCCGGCTGCCCCGCCGATGACCATGCAGCGAGCATCGAGCAGCTGGCGGCGATGCGCCTGATCGGCCCCGAGGCCGAACCCTGGACGCTCCATCCCGACAGTCCGCTAAAGGATCGTCCACCGCCGCAACCCGCCGCCGAAGACTGGCGATGGACGGTGCAAGACGAGCACACGGCGTTCGCGCTTCGCTTGCGGGAGAGCAACCCGGACGCCGATGTTGACGCCGTGCTCGACTTGCTGGACGCCGCCGGCATGGTAGCGCCGCCGCGCCTGGTGCTCGCCTGCAACATCATGGTGGCCGTGTGGGAGATCGAGGACATTCATGCCCGCTGGCGGGCAATACCCGATGCCGAACGGCGGGCGCATCCGCTCGCGCCCATCGTCCGCGCCTGGCAGGAGTGGAAGGCAAGCCAGCCGCGCGAGACCAAGATAGACCGAGCGCCCAGCGGAATCATGCCGAACTTCGCGGGCAAGCGCCTGCACAACATCATCCGTCCCGATCCCGGCGATATGCCGGACTTCGGAGGGTCCTTGCCGCTTCGCCGCCCGGACCCGTCCGGGCAGTTGTGGCTTCCGGGCCTGGACCTGGACGCGGGCGGAGCGGCGGCGTTCATCCTCGCCATCCTGGACGCCGGGAGTGACGCGCAACGGAGCGCCGGAGCGCCGCTTCGGGATCGGTTCTTCGCCGAATTGTTGATGGCGGCCGAACGCACGGCCCGCGCCGATGGCGAGCGCCATAGTCTTCACGGACTCACTGTCGCGGACCCGGTGGATTGGGCGGCATGGAACCCAAAGCACTACCGCCCAGACGACAAGGATTACGGCCATGCGCTCGCTCGCGGCCTGTCTGCCGTCAATCGCGTCCAGTTGCCGTTGAATGACCGCGGCGGATGGCTGATTCCCGCCTTCGTCGAGGCCGTGAAGGGGCGGCGGCTCAGCGATCCGGTCATCGCCAGCGTGCGGTTGCCGGAAGGCAGCGATCACGGCGCCCGCGTGGATCGCGCCGTGCTTCGCCAAGCCGGGCGCGTGTCCGCCGTCGCATGGCGGCTCTATCTGGCGTCATGTTTCGAGTGGAACCGCATCGCGCACAAGGGCCGCACGCCGCACTTGAGCCGGCCCGAAGTCTTGCGCGACGGTCGCGGGCGGCTGCTTGATGCGAGCGGCAATCTGATCCTCGGCCCGGACCCGGCCAAGCGGAAGGGGGCTACGACGGACACGCCCGCGACAGACTGGCGGGACTCCCGTGCCATCGAAACCGGCGAACGCGAGTCAAACCCGCAAGGCGAAAGTCTGCATCGCGTTTATGACGGTCCCGAAGACTTGGTGAGAGCCGTTTGGCCGCTGAGCCTGCCGCCCGGCGCGAAGGCGAATCCGAAGCGATCCGAGGAACAAGCCGCCAAGGCCGCGCAATGGCTTGCCGGAGAACTGGACGGTGACGGCAAGCCAATCCTCTTGAACCGTCAATCCATTGCCGCACCGGGAACGCGGATCGTGCGCTCGGGAAGCAGGACGAAAGCCAATCCGCTCGGGTTCCCGTGGCGCATCGTTCCGCCCTGGACGAAGTAGCTCCCAACAATGCCCCCCAACGCCGCCGCCATCACGGGGGGCATTGTTGGAAATCACGGGGGGCATTGTTGGAAATCACGGGGGGCATTGTTGGAGAGGCCGTCGCAACGCCTAGAGAATCCTTGATTCCTATCGCCGCCCTAGGACTCCCTAGGACTCCCTAGGAGGGCTAGGGGAGCCAAGGGCTGGCGGCTCTGGCGATCCGCCGCCATCCCTTGGCCCCGCCGGGAGAGGCGAAAGCACGCAACATCGCAGCCTCGATCATCCGCCGCCGTCCTGCATCGCGGATTGCGGCCCGGCCCGGCCATCGCACAAGCACGCCGGCATGGGGAGGGTCGAATTTCGGCCGCACAAACCGACCCCCCTTCTTTCCGGTTGCCGCCATGGCGGGGCAGGGAGCCGCCGCCAACATCCGCACGGGCCGATCCGGCAGGGATTGGCGCCCGAAAGGCCGTCATGCGCCTCTACGGCGATTTATGGCGGTCCCGCCGCCGCCCGTGGGATGCTCTAGGAGGCTTCGCCGCGTGCGCTCGCCAGCAACGCCCGCTTCTGCTCAAGGCTCAAGTCCTGGATGCGCAACGGCACATCCTGCTTCCGGTCGATGATCCACCCTTCGAGCCTGGCAATCTGCATGATGGCTTGCCCCGCCGCCGCCCATGCCGGCCATTCCGGGCGGGCGGACAGGTCATCGGCGATCCGCCATAGCCGGGAGATAGCGTCCCGCTTCGACCGCGCGGCAAGGTGCAGGGTTTCCGCCGCTTCGACGGCTGCCGCCGGCGTGGACGCGGCAGGCTCGCCGCCGCCGCGCAACCGGGCGAGCTCGCCGTCGATTGCGGCAAGGCGTTCCCGGACAACGGGATGATCGCGCGGCGGGACGCGCTGGCAGCGATGGCGCACAAGGCCCGTCGCCGCCGTGCTCGGCGCATAGCCGGCGTCCTGCATGGCGCGTTCGACGGGGAACCCGGCGGCCAGCTTGTCAGCGACCGCGATAAGGCGAGCGTTCGGCATTCCGTCCGCCCCTTCCTGCCTTTTCCCTGCCTCTGGCCTTCCCGCGCTTTGGTCCGCGCCGGATGCGGAGGCGTGTTCACGCGGTATTATGCAGGGCATGGCGGCAAGCGCGAAAGGCTGGCCTGCCGAGGCGCGGGCGAAGGGGCGCGAGCGTGCGGCCGCATCGAGGGCGGCCCGGGTTGCGGCGCACGACGCGCGATGCGTCCCGATCATCCGCAACGGGCGGGCTTTCTTCGGGCATGGCTGGCGTCGGCTTGCGGCCGGCCTGGCCCGTGCGGGGATCGAGCCGCCGGGCGGACCGGGAGGCGGCTGGACGCCGGGAGCCGTGCGCCGGATCGCGCTTCGGCACGGGCTGGCGACGGTCGAGGATGCGCGGCGGGCGGTTGCGGCGATGCGCTGCGAGGACTGCGGGGCGGCGAGCAACGGGGCGCGGCGGTGCATGGCGTGCCTTGAGGCGCGGCCGTGCACGGGCTGCGGGCTGCCGGCGGACGATTGCACTTGCCCGGACGGCTGGGAGCCGGTAGCCGGCTGACCGACGCCACCACCTACACCTTACCGACAACCTGCCTTTGCGCCGGGCGCACGGTTGACGGGCGATTCCCGGCCTGGCGCCGGCGGGGTCGCGCCCAAGCGGGATCCGATCCGGGCTTTCGGAGCTGGCGATCGGGCGGTTTCCGTTGCAATCCGCGCAAAGGCGACGCTCTGCGGGCGCTTGTAGGCGGCAACCGCACAGCCATTCTCGCCTCCCAGGCTTCGCTACTCGCGGAGTGCACCAAACACGCCGTCCAGCCGGTCACGCATGAAGCTGCCGGCAACACCTTTATGGCCGTCTCCATAGAATGCGCCTTCTATCAGCTCGTGCCCGGACGATCTCCGGAACGCGCCTTCGCTCAGACTCAAGCCGGACCATGTCATGTCGGCATGGCCTTCCGTGAAATTTGTGAAGCGCACATCCACCGCTGCGGATGCGAGATTCGCCGTAATGCGCGCATCTCCAGAAACTGGCGTTCCAAAGGTGGCGGGATGCGCTTCATAAGCGCGGACTTCGCCGACCCATACGGCGGAGCCGGAGACCGGGTTTCTGCCCGTCTTCGTGCCGCTGACCTGCAAGAGCCACTCTCCGGTCGGAAATTCTATCCCTCCGATAGAGTCAACTTTTTCTGCAATGAACGCGCGAAACACGGTGTGGTCGCCTTGCCGCGCCCACAGGCCCCAGCCGTCAAGCTCGTATGTGGGCCGCGTTCCTTGGTGCACGCCCGGGAAGCGACTGCCTTGGCTATTGACGATGACTTGGTAGGTAGGCCCGACCTCGCTTGTGGTTCCGATGCCTTGAAGCGTTACTGGACCGCTCGGAACCGGCGGTTGCACGGGGCAGGACTGCCCGGCAGGGACGGTCGAGCCGTCCGGGCACTGCACTGGAGGCGCTACCGGGCAGGACTGCCCGGCAGGGACGGTCGAGCCGTCCGGGCACTGCACTGGAGGCGCTACCGGGCAGGACTGCCCGGCAGGGACGGTCGAGCCGTCCGGGCACTGCACTGGAGGCGCTACCGGGCAGGACTGCCCGGCAGGGACGGTCGAACCGTCCGGGCACTGCACTGGCGGTTGCACTATGGGCGGTTGCTCAGTGGGTGGCTTTGGCCCGCCGCCGCCGCCGCACGCGGCGAGCAAGAAAGTGGCGGCAACGATAATCATAATTGTGCGCATGGATTCCCCTCTCTTTCTCAGTGCGCCCGCCGCATTGCCGGAAGCGCGTTTGACAGTGACAACCGGCAGTAAGCACCAAATCGGGCGCCCTGTCGAAGACGCGCGGCGGGCTTGTGTTGCGACGGGCGCGGGGCAAGGGAAGATGATTGCAGGCGATTTCGTCAAGCCTGCCCCGCCCTACCCTACCCCGTGCGCGCGGGGGGAAGGAAATGCACTTGAGTGCACAGGTGTATCCGCCCCGATTTTCGACAATCCGCCCGTTGGGCCGGATCGCAGCCGGTTATTCGCGCGGCGTTTTCACGGTCAGACCTCTGCACTGACAATCAGTGCCGGACTTGTCGCTGTCCGATCCGGCGTTCCCACCGTGTGCTACGCTTTGCCTCGCAAAGCCTTCTCGGGTTCCCCGCTCTGTCGGGTCGCCCGCTGAATAGAACAGCCTTCGACTCGGCAAGGGGTAGCTTCCCAAGCCCGGCGAATAGGCGGGAATCCTCCTGAATTCCGGGAAGGCTTTGCAACGGCCCGACGCCAGCCGGCGACGGGCAATGCAACCCGGAGGAATGCCCATGTCCGCCCGTCACATCCTGACTGTCGCCGTCGCTTTTGCCGTGGTCGCTTGCGGCGGCGGCGGAAGCGCGGTCGAGGATGCGCGGCGGCAGGTTACTGCATCGCTAGTACAGGTGCGGCAGGCCGCACAAGCAGGTAAGCCGAAAGCGCAGGAAGTCATGGGTAAACTGGCGCTCAAGACCGATCATTGCGCCGCACTCATGTGGTTTGAGAAGGCGGGTGCGCAAGGGCGCGGATACTCCCAGCTGTTCGCGGCCGTCATTCTTGCCTTTCGCTCATGCGACCGCGGGCACCAAGGTGAAATCCGCGCCTACGCCTGGCTCACTGACTTGGCTATAGCTTCGCGCCATGAATGGCCGGAAGACCATCGGCTGCTGTTCTTCAAGATGATACGGACGCCGCCGACCAGTGTGCGCGAGCTTGACGCCAAAACCGCCGCCATGGCGGATGCGCTCGGCGTATCTCGGCAGAAAGTGCTGGAGTCCACGCAACGGGCATACGCAGATTCTCGCAACCTCTACGATGTCCCAGACATGCGCCAGTGGCTGCGCTCGCGGTTGAAGGTATCGGAAGTTGAGGCCGCCTTGGTGCTTCGAGGGGCGCTGATCTCAAAATGAGAGGCGGGGGGAGAGCGGCCCGTCCTAGCATGAAGATGCTTCTGATGGCGGCGGCGCTCACGCTCGCCGGGTGCAGCCCGTGGCAGGCTGCATCGCTGATAATCCACACTCTCCCCGATGCCGCCGTCCCGGCCTTGCTGACGCCCGACGGGGAGCGTCAGAACGACAACCCGAGTCCTGACTCTTAGAGTAATCCTACGCACAAACCTTCCGATGACGCTTGGCAGATCTCGGAATCCCCAGCGGATGAAGCTCATTCCCCGGATGGATACGGATCGAGATTAGGACTGTTCGCGAGTAGGGATCGCTCGATATTGCCTACCCCAGGATTTCCCCTTGCAGGCCAATTTTCCGGTCTTCCGGATTGTCTCGAACCTCTCCGAGGAAGCGTCTGACGGTTCCTGTTCAACCGACAGACCGTATTGGGCCGGAAAGGGAAAGGCTGCGCCTTTTGGCCTGTTTCCATCGTGCCCTGAACAGACATTGTAGATTGCCTTGCACACCGATGCCGCACGGCGGACTAGTTTCCCGAACAAACAACGACTTAGCGCCGATATTAGTGCCAGTACAATGGGCCTATTCGTGCCTCCGGCAGTCCGCCTCCCGGCGGGCTATTACGGGGAAGTGGGCGAGGCGCACACGCCAGGCACCGAAAGCGGCCGGCAGGGAAGGCCGTTCAGTCGCCGCGGTCGGCCTCGCCCGCGCGCTTCGTGGCGATGGCCGTCAATCGCCCGAAAGGCGGATCACGAAGCCCAGAACGACAATGGCGGCGAGCCACAGGCCAATCTGCCAGCGCAGGTTGTCCTTGTCCCGCTTCGCAGCTTCGGTATCGCGCTTCGCCATGTCTGCCAAGGACGAAACCTCGTAGCCGCCTAGAGATAGCGGAGCGCCTCGCCGGCGCTCTCGTTGCGCGTGTAGCGGGCTACCATGCGGGTTGTCTCCCATCGGCCCTGCCGCATGGTCGCGGCGGCGGGCGCTCCGTTGCGCGTCATGCGCTGGGCCATGCCGACGCGCCCGGAATGGCCGCTGAACCCGTCGCCAAGCCCGGCCGCCTTCGCCACGGCTGCGATGCGACGGGCAATCTGCCTGTCCGACAGCCCGAAGACGGATGCGCCCGGCTCGCGGCCGCCGCGCATGGACGCCAGCCGTTCGAGGTCCGCCATGGCGGCAGGCGTGACCGCGACAACCGCGCCGTCGGCTTCCTGATCGGTCTTCGAGCGGCGGATCGTGACGCGCCCGGAGCCGTCCGCCTCGCGCTCGATGTCGCGCCATTCCAGCGCGGCGGCTTCGGAGCGCCGCAACCCGGCGTCCGCCATGACGGAGACAATCGCCATGTCGCGGGCCGCGCGGATGTTGGAATCGGCCCGGCCATTGAGTGCGCCCCGGATCGCGGCGACGGCTTCGGCGGTAAGGCCGCGCGCCTGCCGGGCGGCATGGCCCGCATCGGCCGCCTGCCGGGCGAAACCCTGCATGGCCGTGCGCACGATGCGATCCGCGCACGGGCTGGCTCCGCCGGTGAGTTCGTGCGCGGCTCCGATGGCGGCGGTTGCCATGCGGAGCGTCGCCATGCCGGCCCCGTCTTCGGCGCGGGCGGCGAGATAGGCCGCGACGGCCCGGGGATCGGCCGGGAGCGCGGCGGCGGCGTGCGCTTCGACCCATGCCGTCCAGGCGGACCATGCGGCGCGATAGGCGCGGCGGGTTGCGGGCGCCTTCGAGGCGGCGAGCGCGTCCTGGAGGCGCTGGCGGGTCGCGGTGTCGATGGCGGCGGGCAGGTCCGGGCTGGCGATGGCGGGCAGCATGATTACGGCTCCCTGTTTGTCTGATAAGTGTCCTTATCGGACATTTTAGAGAGCTTGTCAACAGCCGCTCGTTGCGACGGCTTGCGATGCTTTCCCCCCTCGTTATCGACACGCTACTATATGCGCTTCACCAACCGGAGGGACTGGCTGCCATGGCTGCCATGACGCGAGGAATCAACATCAAGGTGCCGGACACGCTTCGCACACGCGCGGAGGCGTGCGCGACACTGGTCGGCGCGACCGTGCCGGAGCTCGTGCGCGAGGCGATCCGCGACAAGTGCGCCGAAGTCGAGAAGCTGCACGGGCAGCGCACGCGGGCGGCGAGGGCGGCCGGACAGGATGCGCAATGACGGACGCGCTGCGCTACCGCGTGCACAGCCTCGCGGCGGGCGAGGGGATACCCGGCGAATGGCCGATGGTCACCGAGCACGGCACGCTTGCGGAGGCCGATGCGGAACGCGCCCGCCGGATCGCCAGCGGCAATGAGCGCATGGTCTGGCAGTCCGTCTTCGAGCCGGGCGACTGCGGGCGGGCGCTTTGGCTGGAATGCCCCGACAACGGGCCGGAGCTCCGATACCGCTTCCGCTATCGCCCGGCTCGCGGCGGCACGGTGCAGGAATGCCACGCCGGGCCGAACCGGCTGGACGCGGAGCGCATGGTCGGCTGGCTGCACGCATGGGGCGACCGCATCCTGCCGCCGGCGGCGAGCCATGCGGACCCGGACGCCCCGCGCTGCCGGTTGTGCGGCGCTCCCTTCGGCGATGACCTGGACGGCGGCGAGGTTCCCCGCCAGTCGCTCAGGAACGCCGGCTGTCTTGCCGGGCGCGGCGCCGGCGGCGCGATCCTCGCCGAAGCGTGCGAGTCGTGCGCGGCGGACGCCTGCGACATGGAGGACGGCCCATGAAATGGATGGCGCGCAAGCGACTGCACGCGCGGACCGGCGGTTTCGACATGGAACCGGAAGTGACCGCAACGGATCTGGCCGACTGGCTGGACGCGCTGGAATTCCGCATGACCTGGCGGATCGTCGGGCTTGTCGTCGCATCGAACGCCGTGCTTGCCGTCGCCGTGGGGCTGCTGCCATGACGGACGGTCCCCGGATGCGGCGAGGCGAGGCCGTCCCATACGATCCCGACGCCCCGATCCGCTCTCTGCCTGTCGGGACGATGATTGCGCCGCGAGCGGCCCCGGAGCCGCCTTCGCCCACCCCGACGCTGCGCAACCGCGCCCCGCTGATCGTTGCCCGGCGCCATGGCCCGCCGCGCCGGTGGGAGGCCCCGCCGCCGCCCCGCCCGGCAACCGTCGCGGACCTGGACGGCTTGCGCCGCGACATGGCCGCATCGGAGCGCCGCACGGCCCGGCGGCTTGTCAGCCTCGCCGCCGCCTTCGCCGTCATGCTCGCCGCCGCCCTGGCGCTTGGCGGCTGCAACAAGGTCGAGCTGGCGATGAAAACGGCGATCTTCGTCAGCGGGGAAATCATCGAGGGCGGCGGCGAGTCCGGAGAGCGGCCCGCCGAAGCGCCGGAAGGACCGGAGCCGTGAGCCTCTGCAACCCCGCCCATGTCCGCCAGCAGCGGGCGAGAGTCCGCGCGGCGGGCGAGCGCGACGCGGACCCGGCCGCGCGATGACAGCGGCCCGCTATGCCCAGGTGCGCGAAGCGATCCGGGGCGCGGTCGAATCGGCCGCGCGCAAGCATGGCTTGCCCGAGGCCGGGATCGCGGCGGCATGGCCGGACGGATCGCCGGAGGATCGCGCCAGACTCGCGGCCGAGCTGGCGGCGGAATTCGGCTGCAAGGTGGAAATCGTCGCCGGACCGGAAGACGCCAGCGAAGCCGGCCGGGCTGCGATCCCGGAAGCGCGCCGCGCCCGCCTGGAGTCGGAGCGATGACCCGGCCGCGGCGCGGCGGCCGCGTCGATACCGTCGCGCGCGTCCAATCCCGTTACAGTCCGCAGAGTGCCGGCGAGCGCGACGCGGACCCGGCCGCCGGCGCGGTCGTGCGCTGCCGAGGCTGCGGGGAGCTGGTACCGCTGGCGCTGGCTGTAAGCCTGGCGGAAGTCCTGGAGCGGGCAGGGCGCGCACGCGACGGCGGGAGCGCATGGGCCTGCCGCCCGTGCATCGCAGCGGCGAGGGGCGGACGATGACGGCCGCTCGCCGCTATGAGGCCGTGCGGGACAGCTCCCGGCGCATCCTCGCCGATGCAGTCCGCCGGCACGGGAAGCCGGAAGGGCTGTCCGCCGCATGGCCGGACGGATCGGATGCGGACCGCGCCCGGCTGGCCGGGGAACTGACGGCGGAATTCGGCTTCCCGGTGGAAGTGGTCGCCGCCCCCGAAGATGCAGAGTCCGAAATCGGGCGACAGGCAATTGCAGCCGCCCGGCAGATACGGCTTGCGGACAGTCGCTATGGCCCCGGCCTGCCCGGCCCCTATGGGGAGACGATGAAGCAGAAGCGCGCCCGCTGGCGAAAGGAGGGCCGCTGTCGCGGCTGCGGCGGCCAGCGCGATACCGACGGCCCGGAGTGCGCCCCATGCCGCGCCCGGCAGCGCAAGCAGGAACGGAGGAAGCGGCGATGACGGCCCCGGCGCTCTCCAACCGGCTTGCGGACCTGGCCGAGCGGGCCGGCGAGGCCGCGCGCTTCTACAAGCGGGCCAGCGTCGAGGCGCATAAACGCTACCTGGAAGCGGGCGCGCTCTTGGCCGAGGCGCGGGCCGAGTGCAGACGCGGCGAATGGGGCGGAGTGCTGAAGCGGGCCGGTATCGAGGCGCGGACCGCTCGCAACATGATGCTGATCGCGGCGGCCGGATATTCGGGCGAGAGCCTTCATGCCGTTGGCGGCGTGAAAGCTGCGCTCACGCTCTTGCGAGACAAGCCAACCGAGCCGGCGGCGGCCGAGAAAACGGAAACGGTTTCCGTTATCGAGGCGGAAACCGCGCCAGAGCGGCCGACGCTCTATCAGCGCCGGAAGGCGGCGGGCCAGTGCGTCGTATGCGGCAAGCCTGCGGACGGCGCGGCCCGCTGCCCGGCCTGCGCGGGCAGGGTAAGCGAGCGCCGGAAGGCCCGCCGCGCCCGGACCCGCTTCGGCGAGCGCATGGCGGAGATCGCCGGCCCGCGCCTTGCCGCCGCCGCCAGTGCCGGGCATGGCGTGCGCCTGTCCGCCGCCGAAGCAGCCGAGCTCGCCGCGATGATCGCCAGCCGGGAGGATGCGCCATGACGGCCGATGCAACCGCCGCATGGGCCGTCGTCGGGATGGACCGCGCCCGTGACTGACCGCGCCCGCTACGCCTCGCTGCTGCGGGAGACGGCGGGCCAGCCGCTCGGCGCGTCGCTGCGAAGCCTCGCCCTGTCGCTGCGGGCGGAGGAACGGCTTGCCGAGCCGCCGCCGATGCAAGCGGACCGGTTGCGGATGCTGGCGCGGGCGCTCCGCAACGATCCAGCGCCGGAGGCCATCGAGGACGCGGCCGCCACCCTGGAAGCCGTCGCAATCGAACGGGAGGACGGCAAATGAGCCGGCAATCCGGGAAGCATCGCCGCCGCCTGGCGGCCGCCCATGACAACGGGCGGGGAGGCAACGGGCGCACGATCCCGGTCTATGTGACCGAGGCCGAGTTTCACCGCCTGGCGGCGGCCGCAATCGAGCGCGGCGATGCGCTGCCCGTGTTCCTGAAACGCGCCGCCCTGGCGCTCGCGCAAGCCGACGCCATGCACGGAGGCCCCTACCCGTGACCGCCGCGATCCGCCGGACATTCCGCGCCGCGATCCTCGCCGCTGTCATCGTCGCCACAATCCCGTTGTGGCTGCCGGCTGCCGCGGATGCGCCGATCCTGTCCCTGATCTTCAACCGGTAGGGAGCTGCTGCCCATGACCGCGCCCGTGACGATCTCCGCCGCCGGCCGCCTGGCCCGCGATCCGGACTCGCGCACTACCGCCAGCGGCAAGGACATGGCGCTTGCGACCATCGCCGTTGACCTGCAGGCGGGCCGCGATGCGGACCCGGAGACATGGTGGCTGTCCCTGATAGCCTTCGGGCGCATGGCGGGCGAGCTTGCCAAGCACCGCAAGGGCGACCGGGTGGCTGTCATGGGGAGCCTGGAACGACGGCCCTACACGACCCGCGCCGGCGAGACGCGCGACGGCTGGACCGTGCTTTGCGATGCCGTGCTCGGGCCGCGCTCGCCGCGCCCGTCCGGCGGCAGGAACGGCGAGCGATCGGGCGAGCGCAACCGGCGCGATGACCGCCGCCTGCCGCCGCCCGCCGGGCAGTCCGCCTTCGACGGCCTGGTGCCGCTCGCCGATGACGAAGTGCCGTTTTGATGGCTCGCCCACTCGCCCGCGCCCCGTCTCTATCCGACTGGCCGGCCGCGGCATCGGGGCTCGGCCTGCAACGGCGCGGCGGGGAGCTGGTCGGCCCCTGCCCCGCCTGCCGCGACGGGGAAGACCGGTTCCGCGTGACCCAGCGCGGCGGGTTCTTCTGCCGCCATTGCTGCCCGGACGGCAAAGCCGGCGCGGACGCCATGCGGCGCATCCTGGAAGCGGCCGGGATGGTCCGCGAGGATGACGGGGCAAGCCTCGCACCGGGAACAGCCCGCCGCGAGGCAAGGACGCGGACCGGGGCGGCAAGCCAGATCCGGGGGGTATCCACATACCCGGAAGGCCCCGAACGGCGCTCTACGGCGCTCCTAGAGGGTCGAAATTCGGGCGATCCGGCCCCCAAGGCCGAATTCGGGGCCGAAAGTTGGAATCCGGCCCATGCAGCGCCCGACGGCCTGCCGGCCCGGATTTGGGCCGCGAGCCTCGCCGGCAACCGTGACGCCGCGCCCGTCCGCGCCTATCTCGCCGGCAGGGGAGCCTGGCCGCCCGATGCTGCCCTGCCGCCGTCCGTCCGGTGGCTGCCCCGCGAGGCTGCCGCGAGGCTAGCCATTCGCCTGCCGGCCGAAGCCGCCGGAGCCGCCGTCTATGCCTTTGCCGGCGAGAGCGGCATCTGCGCCGTCCAGCTTGAGCCGCTGGCGGAGAGTGGCGAGCGCAAACCCTGGCCGCCGCGCAAACCGGGCGGCAAGCAGACAACGCGGCAGTCGCGCGGCCCGATGCGCGGCGCGGCCTTTCGCGTGCCCGGCCCGAACGGCGCGGCCTATCCCGTCCACGTCGCCGAAGGCCCGGTTGACGCGCTGGCGATAGCTGCCTGGCGCGGCGTCCGCGCATGGGCGTCCAGCGGCACAAGCGGCTTGGCCGCGCTCGCCCCGGCGCTCACCGCAACCGGGCGGGCCGTGGTGATCGAGGCCGACGGCGACGGACCGGGGCGCAAGGCCGCCGCCGCCCTGCAAGACGCCTTGCACCGTGCCGACGCGCAAGCCCGGCTGTTCTACTGGCGCGGCTGCGATCCCGCCGAAGGGCTGGCCGCGGATTGGCAGGAACACGCCGGCCGCCTGGAAGACGACAGCATGGGCCGGCCCGAAGCCGAAGCAGCCGCCTGGAACGCAATGCGCCCCGCCGCGACCGTGAAGGAGATCGCACGATGACCAACCCGCAAGACGCGCCGGCCCGCCTCGCTGCATACCTCGCCGCCCGCGAGGACGGCGACCCCGCCGCAATCCTTGCCGCGAGCCGCGCCGCGCTCGCCGCCGTGGAAGGCGACGCGCGGGCGCAAGCCCTGGCGCACTTGCGGAACGCCTATGAGGGCTTGCCGGACGAACCGACGCCGGAAGACATTGAGCGCGTCGAGGCCGACGCCTGGCTCAAGATGGGCCGCGAGGCCCGCGCCATGCTCCTGGACGATGCGCCCGCCGTATCCGTCCAACCGCCGCGCCCGCTGACGGACTGGCGCGGTGCGGACGAACCGGGCGCCGTGCTCTGGCGGCATGATGCGGAGAATCCGAACGCGGAACGCTGGCCGCTGGTATCGGTGGGCGAGCCGGCGATCCTTTCCGGCGCGGGCGGGACCGGCAAGAGCTATGTCGCGCTCGCCCTGGCCCTGTCCGCCGCGCAAGCCGGTGCGGGCGACGATGGCGACATCCTGGGCTTCGGCGTGCGCGGCGGACCGGTCCTGCTCGCGGCCTACGAGGACAGCGGCCCGCGCCTCGCGGGGCGCGTCGGGCGCATCGTCGGCGGGCGCAAGCGTATCCCGGACCGGCTGCATGTCATGCCGGACCCCGGCCCGCTGTTCGTGACCGGCGGGCTGCGTCGCCCGGGCGAGGTCGAGCCGACCGCGACATGGGCGGCGCTATGGCAGGCTGTCGGGGCGCTCCGCCCGTCCCTGATCGTCCTGGACCCGGCGGCGGAGCTGATCGAGGGAGCCGACGCCAATCAGCCCGGACCCGTGCGGGCGTTCATGCGGGCGCTGGCGGCGGAATCGGAACGGCACAACGCCGGCGTGCTGATCGTCGCGCATGACACGAAGGGAAACCGGGCCGATACCCGCGACGGCGGAAGGCCCGGCCCCGGCGCCGTCGCCGGCAGCGCCGCATGGCAGGATCGGGCGCGGGCTGTCGCCTTCATGGGACCGGACCCAGGCGGACGGCAAATCGAGGTAATCAAGGCCAATCACGGGCGCGACGGATGGGGCATGAAATTGGCCGCACGGTCAAACCGCTTCGACGGGTTCGCGGGCTGGCAATTGACCGAAGCCCTGGACCCCGGCGCGGTATCCTGGGAACCGACGGACAAGCTCAAGAACGACAAATCAAATTCGGGGAGAGGCAAGCGCCCGGCGGCGAGGAACGCCGCAAAGGCGGATGCCGGGCGGGAAGACGGAGGCGGAATCCTAGAATGACCGAACTGCAACAAGCCGTCTTAGACGCCCAGACCGTGCCGGAGAGACTGGCGAGCCTAAGCCGGCTGGCATGGGCTGCCGACCATGACGACGCGGAATGCCCGGCGGACATGATCGCGTCCGAAACCGCCCTCGCCGAATGGCTGCCCTTCCCCCCCGACGCCCATGCGGGAAGCATCAGGCACCTGGCGGCGATGCGCCTGATCGGCCCCGATGCCGAACCCTGGACGCTCGATCCCGACAGTCCGCTAAAGGATCGTCCACCGCCGCAACCCGCCGCCGAAGACTGGCGATGGGCGGCGATAGACGGACGCACGGCGTTCGCGCTTCGCTTGCGGGAGAGCAACCCGGACGCCGATGTTGACGCCATGCTCGACTTGCTGGACGCCGCCGGCATGGTAGCGCCGCCGCACCTGGTGCTCGCCTGCAACATCATGGTGGCCGTGTGGGAGATCGAGGACATTGATGCCCGCTGGCTGGAGATATTCGACCCGGAACGGCCGCTCCCGCATCCGCTCGCGCCCATCGTCCGCGCCTGGCAGGAGTGGAAAGCAGCGCAGCCGCGCGAGGTTGTACCCTTCATACCGAAGCGGCGCGGCAGCCTGGTCCGGCTACACAGGATCGACGAAACCGAGACCATGCCGGACTTCGCGAGAGACAGCGAGAACCAGCAATACGCATTCACGGGGGAAGGCTTCACGCCGGCAATCGACTGCATCCCTCATTGGATTCTCGCGCTTTACGACACAAAGCGCGGTCTACCGCTACAGGAAGGACGAACCGCGCCGCGTTCGATGCGGCTACTCGCGGGCGCGTTCCTGCACTTGAGCCGCGCGGACCGAAACGGGAAGCTTGCCAGCCTGAAACTGCCTCTCGGCTATGTCATCCGGTGGCTGCATCCGGATTTCGAGGATGAAGGCGATCCCCGAAGCATGGGCGACTTATGGGCCGGTCGGGACGACTGGCAAGACCACTGGCGGAACTGGCGGCGGGATTGGGAAGCCTTCCCGAAGGCGCTGCAAGTCATTGATGATGATCTTGGGCGCGCCCTTGTCGGCAATACCATGAAGCGCGTCGCGGCGGTGAGCGATATTCCGCTGACGCCAGACCAAGACATGGTCGAATTTTGGCTACGCATCCCGAAGATCGCTGCCGACGGTATGCCCGTAGATTGGCGGCTCTTGTGTTGGCTCGGGAAGTATCATCCCATCGGCTACCGCGCCATGTTCGCAGCCGTACCGCTCTTGGATCGAAGCGCCAAAAACGGCTATGCGCAGACGCGCGCGATCTCTCCGCCGCTCGTGGACGCCCAAGGCAAAAAGGTCCAGCAGAAGGGCAAGCTGGTGCGCGATCCGTCCAAGCTGGAGCTAAATCCGGGGCGCTTCCGTTCACCGGTGCTGAGCGACGGCGATTTAGCCACCGCAATCGGCCTCGACAGGACGAATAGAAAGAATCGAACGCGAGCACGCGGCGCGTTTGAGCTCCTGGACCATCACAACGCAATCGATTTGGAAGAGACGCGCGGCGGCGTGCGCATTCTTGGGCCGCGCCCCGTCCGGTGGAAAGCCGAGACGAACGATTGGCCGGCCTGCTGATCGGCAATTCTTGCTGTCCCGCTCGGCAATTCTTGCTGTCCCGCTCGGCAATTCTTGCTGTCCCGCTCGGCAATTCTTGCTGTCCCGCTCAGGGGGTTCAATCCCTTGCCATGCTTGGCTTTCGCGAATCCCCCCAGACTCTCCCAGACTCTCCCCAGAGGAGAGGAAGGGAGAGAGGACAGACGACGACGGCTCTGGTGAGCCGCCGCCGCCGTCGTCTGTCCTGGATGCAATTCCGCCTGTCCTGCCGGAACGCTGGCACTGGACCGGATCGCGTCCGCCGGCGTCGAGCACCGGGCCGCTTGGGCTCCCGTCCGCCAGGCGGCGCCTGGAAGCTCCAACCGCTTCGCCGCGCCGCGATACCGAGACCATCCGCCAGCACCGGAGCGCGCCGGGCCGGGTCGCGCCGGGGAGGCCGTCGAGCCTCGCGCCGGCAAGATCGCAGCCTGCATCATGCCGGACCAAACCCGGCGGCGGAAACGCGAGCGCCGCCAGAGCCTCGCGGCTCATTGCAGGCAGGGAGGCAACACCGCCGGCCGCATCCTGTCGCCGCAAATCGCCGTAGAGCGCCGCGACGGCCTTTCCGGCTGTCGAAGGCCCTGAAAGCTCCTTTGCGCGGCCCCACGGCCCGAAAACCGCCCGCCGCGGCCCCTTCCCGGCGCTGACTGTCCCGCAGATTGCCGCCGTGCGCTGGTAGCGCACATTCCGGCCCGGCCCGGCCATCGCACAAGCACGCCGGCATGGGGAGGGTCGAATTTCGGCCGCATAAAACGGCCCCCCCTCTTTCCGGTTGACCGGCTGGCCCCGAACGGCGAGGCGGAAACCCGCACTGGCGGGCTGGCACAGGGCATCCGGTTGAACGGAAGCGTGCGAGCTGTGAACACGCGCCGGGATCGGGCCGCGACACTGCCCATAATCGGGTCGATTACGGATGAGTGCTAAATGACACTCTAAGGATTCCCGGGGGCGTTTCTGGGCCAGCGATATTCGCCTGTGAGCAGGATATGGGCCCATCCGAGCGGCGAGATATGGGCGAGGAGTTCAGGTTCGACCGGCAGTCCGGCGCGTTTTCGCTGCCGGACCGCCTTCTCCAGTCGCACGGTATTCCAGTAGATGACGATGGCGGCGAGCAGGTTGAGGCCGGCCATGCGGTAGTGCTGGCCTTCGCTTGTGCGGTCGCGGATTTCGCCCTGGCGTCCGATGCGCAGAGCGTTCTTGAGGGCATGATGCGCTTCGCCCTTGTTGAGGCCGAGCTGCACGCGCCGCTGCATGTCGACGTCGAGGAGCCAGTCGATGATGAAGAGCGTCCTTTCGATGCGCCCGATTTCGCGCAGGGCAATGGCCAGATCATGCTGGCGCGGATAGGCGGCGAACTTCCGCAGGAGCTGGCTGGGCGGCATGATCCCTGCGGCCATGGTGGCTGCGCTGCGCAGCACATCCGGCCAGTTGTGGGTGATGGTCGTCTCGCGGATTTTGCCACCGATGAGGCCGCGCAGCTCCTCCGGGACGCTTTTGGGCTCGAAGACGTAGAGGCGCCTGGATGACAGATCCCGGATGCGGGGCATGAACCGGTATCCCAGGATTGCCGTGACGGCGAAGGTATGGTCGGTGGAACCGCCGGTGTCGGCATACTGCTCGCGGATCCTCCGTCCCGTCTCGTTCATCAGCAGCCCGTCGAGAATGTATGGCGCCTCATTGACAGTGGCCGGGATGGTCTGGGTGGCGAAGGGTCCGAACCGGTCCGAGAGATGGGTGTAGGCCTTGAGACCCGGCGTGCCACCGTATCTCGCATTGACGAGGTTCATCGCTTCGCCCTGGCGCGCGGTCGGGAAGAACTGCCCGTCGCTCGAGGCGGTAAGCCCCGGGCCCCAGAACCGGGCCATGGGCAGTTCCGCGTGCGCCTCGATCACCATGGCCAGGGCTCGGTCTATCGCCTCGCCCTCGATATGCCACCGCGACAACCGGGAAAGCTGGAAGAAGTCATGGCTGTCGGAGGCCTCCGCCATCTTGCTGAGACCCAGGTTGAGCCCTTCCGCGAGGAGGACGTTCAGAAGCCCGATCCTGTCCCGGCACGGCGCGCCGGTGCGCAGATGCGTGAAGGCGCCGGTGAACCCGATGGCGGCATCCGCCTCCAGCAGGATGTCGGTGATCCGCACTTCGGGAAGGCGCCGATAAAGGTCGAGCACCAGCTCGTCGGCTTCGGGCGGCGCGTTCGAAGCCAGGCGTTCGAGGCGCAGGGTTCCGCCGTCGATAACGCCGCCCGGGATCGTTCCTTGCCTTGCGGCGGCCGCCAGCCTTTCCAACCCTTCATCCAGGCGGGCCTTGCGCTCGGCAAGCCAGGTTTCCGGTTCGAAGGGGACTGCGAGCCGGCCTGTGGCGCGCACTGCCGAAATCGGCACGAGTGCCTGCTTCAGGTCGCCGTAGCGGCGCGAGTGCGCCAGCCAAAGGTCGCCCGAGCGGAAAGCATCGCGCATGTGAAACAGAACTGCCACCTGCCAGAGCCGATCGTCGCCTTCCGGACAGGCATTCAGGCGATTTCGCCATTTCGAGCGCGGGCGCAGGAAGGCCGTCGGCCGCGCCGCGGCTCCGTCGCGGATGATGGAAAGCGCGACGACAAGCGGCTGCGCCACCGGCGCACAGGCAATATCCAGCGCCCGGAGCATGCGCGGCGCGTAGCGCCGGAACCGGCGATAGCCATGCACGACATGGGTCAGGGGATCGGCCTTGAGCTTGTCGGTCAGCTGCGCGGCCGCAGCCACGAGTTGTTCGAGGGCGCCCCAGCCGCACGATGTCGCAACCGCATCCTCCAGCGGCGCGTTGTCCTCTTTGGCCTCGAGAAGGGCCGCTCCGAGGTTCCCGAACGCACCCAGCGCGGTGTGGAGGTCTTTCTGCGCGTCCGTCACGACGAGGGTACCCAGCCGTTCCGCCTCGCGCCAGGTGCGCCCCACGATGCGGTCATGGGTTTCGACGACGGCATCGGCAATGGCCGCGCGCCATTCAAGAACACAGACCGCCAGTATGGCGAGACGCCGCTCATCGGAGAGTTCCCTCACGCTGTCGGCAAAATAGCGTTCCCCCTGTCGACGGAGCCGGGCGACCCGATGCGCGGGCACGCCGGCGAGAACCTCGGGAGACAGGCCGAGGCCTTCCAGGAATTCCAGCCGGTCGAGCAACCGGTTGATGTCGGCCGAATTGCGGCCCACCTCGAACTGGCGGAGCCATACGAAGCGGGAGAGCTTCCCGGCGACCTCTTCGGCCGGAAGCGCATCGAGACGCGTGCGCATGGCACCGTCGAGACGAGCGGAGATACGGGCCTCGATCCGGCGCTCGGCGGCAACCAGCGCCTCGGCGCAGCGCCGCTCGGTGATCGTTATGCCGGGCAGGACGATTTGCCGGCGCCGGCACTCTGTCGCAAACCGGCGCACCAGCTCCTCACTGGAGCGGGCATCCTCGGCTGCGGTCGCGAGCCAGGATGCCATCTCACGGGCGGGCTGGCCCGTGAACATCCTGTAGCTGTAGATCGCCCGGATCGCCTCGAGATGTTCCTGTCGCGTCTGCCGGCGAGCGGCGTAGGCGAGCAAGGCGTCACCGTCGATGCCGAGCTGGGCGCCGATGAAGTTCAACACGGGTTCGGGGATGACCTCGCCGGGAGACAGGAGTCGGCCTGGATAGCGCAGGGCGCAGAGTTGAAGCGCGAACCCGATCCGGTTTTCGGTGCGCCGGCGTGCGCGGATATGCTCGAGATCGTCGTCGGCCAGGATGTAGTGCTTCAGGAGCGAGGCCTCGTCGGTGGGCAGATCGAACAGGGCGGAGCGCTGGCGGGTTGTCAGAACGGGGCGATGGGCCATGTAACTTTTGTCTCCACAGACAGGGATTGTGCATTGTTGTTTTCGATTGAGGATAAGGAACAGGAATCATGCGTGCATGTGGTTGCCGCCGGCATCTGTCGCAAACGTTCGTTTGCGACAGATGCTGATCGGCTACGCCCGCGTCTCGAAGGCCGACGGCAGCCAGTCGCTCGACCTGCAGCGCGACGCGCTCCTGGCCGCCGGTGTCGAGGAGCACCGCATCTATGCCGATCGCGCCTCCGGCAAGCAGGATGAACGGCCCGGGCTCGAGGCCTGCCTGAAGGCACTGCGCGAGGGCGACGTTCTCGTCATATGGAAGCTCGACCGGCTGGGGCGCAGCCTGCATCACCTGGTGAAGACCGTGACCGGGCTCTCCGGGCACGGCGTCGGCCTGAAGGTTCTCACCGGCCAGGGCGCCCGGATCGACACGACGACAGCGGCCGGGCGGCTGTCCTTCGGCATCTTCGCCGCGCTGGCGGAGTTCGAGAGCGAACTCATCCGCGAACGGACCGTCGCCGGGCTCCGGGCGGCCCGGGCGCGCGGCCGCAAGGGCGGGCGGAAGCCGGCCCTGACAAAGGCGCAGGTCCGCACGATCCAGGCAGCCATGGCGCACCGGGACACATCGGTCTCGGAACTGTGCGGGGAACTCGGGATCTCGCCCGTCACCCTCTACCGCTATGTCGATCCGCAGGGAAACCTGCGAGACCACGGAAAGCGCGTGCTCGGCGCTTAGAGTGTCATTTAGCACTCATCCGTAAACGACCCGA